>ERZ724504.174-NODE-174-length-36054-cov-7.159310_pt1 | contig 36054 bp, 32 predicted proteins | sample MGYA00376037_ERZ724504 | MGnify/ENA primary metagenome ERZ724504 (study PRJEB28724, sample SAMN07190888) | wastewater metagenome | isolation source: influent of sewage treatment plant in Hong Hong | place: USA: Christiansburg, Virginia | collected 2016-03-01 ... | reverse complement strand
ACACCTTCACCGCCCTGGGCGCCAACCCCACGCAAATGAGCTGGGCCGATGCCCAGCCCGCCATGGCCAGCGGCGCTGTGGATGGTCAGGAGAACCCCATCGGCGTGTATATGGCCGCCAAGCTGCAGTCCGTGGGCCAGAAGCACCTGACCATGTGGGGCTACATGAACGACCCGCTGATCTTCGTCGTCAACAAGGATGTGTGGGCCAGCTGGACGCCTGCTGACCAAGCCATCGTCAAGCAAGCCGCGCTGGACGCAGCCAAGGAAGAAGTCGCCATCGCCCGCAAGGGTCTGGTTGAGGCCGATAAACCCTTGCTCAAAGACCTGGCCGCTCTGGGCGTGACCGTGACCACGCCCAACGCCGCCGAGCGCGAAGCCTTTGTCAAGGCCACCCGCCCCGTGTTCGACAAGTGGAAGAACCAGATCGGCGCACCTCTGGTGGAAAAGGCTGAAAAAGCCATCGCTGCCAGCCAAAAATAAGTTCCCCTGAGCCGCTGCGCGGCTTCCCCCTGAGGGGGACGACACCATTACTGCGGGGCGGCCCTTGCTTGGTGTCACTGGTTTGGTCCGCGCCAGTTTCATAGCGCCGCAGATAGTCAAAATCCCCGCCAGAGCGATCTGCGCGGGGATTTTTATTGCTATGAATATCAAAGCTGTCAGCGCCTGATATGGAATGATTTCAGTACCAAAGCACTGCAAACTCTTTATTTATCATGCGTAAGCAGCTTTCAATTCAATAGCAATTAAATGGGCGACACCAGCGGCTTGCCATCCAGATGGCAGCGCATATTGGCGATAAAACGGTCCACAGAGTTCTGCACAGCCTTGGGCGACCAGCCGCCCACATGGGGTGTGAGCACCACGGAGTCCAGCTCGATCAGCTCCTGCGGCGGCAACGGCTCGCTTTCGTACACATCAAGGCCCGCACCGGCCACACGGCCTTCGCGCACGGCATCAGCCAGCGCCTGGGTATCGACCACCGAGCCACGGGCAATGTTTACCAGAACGCCTTTTTCGCCCAGCGCATTCAGCACCTCGGCATTGATCAAATGCTTGGTACCGGCACCGCCGGGCGTCGCCACCAGCAACACATCGGCCCAGGCAGCCAGCGCCAGCAGATCGCCGAAATACTGATGGCTGACACCTTCGCGTGGCTGGCGGTTGTGATAGCCGATGGGCATGTCAAACGCTACCGCACGCTTGGCGATTTTTGCGCCAATGGTGCCCAGACCCACGATCCCCAGGCGCTTGCCCGAGACATTGGCTGGCAGCGGCATGGCCGAGCGCCAGATGCCTGCGCGCGTGGCCTTATCCAGCTTGACGATGCCGCGCACAGCCGCAATCAGCAGGCCCATGGCGTGATCGGCCACGCACTCATCATTCGTGCCCACACCGTTGCCCACAGCAATGCCATGCGCCTTGGCATAAGCCACGTCAATGTTCTCGTAGCCCGCGCCCATGGCACAGACCAGCGAAAGCTTGGGCATGCGCTGCATCTGCTCAGCGGACAAGCCCGTTGCGCCAATCGTGCAAACGCATTGCACGCGCGCGCCATGGGCGGCAATCGCTACTTCGGCCTGATCGGCCTCAGGCGCGTAGATCACGTCAAAGTCGGAGAAGGTCTGCACCATCTGTTCAAGATGGGCTGGGACTTGCAAATTCAGAACGAGCAGGACTGGCTTCATGGCAAACATCTGGCGCCGCAGGGTGCACGGCGCGCTTTCACATTAATGCCTGCCATTCTGAACACCAAGGCAGGCTGATGCCCGTATATGGTCATCAAAGATCAATCACCAACCTTGCGGACTTGGAGCGTGAGCAGCAAGGTGTGAACTGATCGTTGGCTGCTTGCTCATCTTCCGTCAGGTACATGTCCCGGTGATCGGGTTGACCAGAGATCACACGCGTCAAACAGGTTCCGCATACGCCTTGTTCACAAGACATTTGCACGCAAACGCCGATAGACTCCAGCGCCTGCGCCACGGTTTGATCGGGAGAGACTCGCACGACCTGGCCAGTGCTGGCGACTTCGACTTCGAAGCTCTCGTCATCCTCGCGATGCTCTACTTCGCCTGCAAAGAATTCATAGTGCAGCTGCTCTTGCGGCCAGCCAGCGGCCTTGGCCGTATTGAGCACTGCATCCATGAATCCTTTGGGTCCGCACACATAAAGGTGCAAGCCAGATTGCACGGTCTGCAGCAAAGCCTTCAAATCCAATGCGGACTGACCACCGACCTCATCCACATGCAACTGTGCACGCGCAGCCCAGTCTGCCGCTGCGATATCGCGGGTGAAAGCCATGCGATCAGAATTGCGCGCGCAGTAATGCAGGGCAAAGTCAGCCTGCTCACGCGCCAAATGACGCGCCATCGCCAGAATGGGCGTAATGCCAATACCACCGGCCAGCAACAAATGCTTTTGCGCTGTCGCATCGAGTGCGAAATGATTACGCGGGGCACTGATGCTCAGCACCTGGCCTTGTTGCAGTTGCTCATGCACAGCGGCAGAGCCACCACGTGAAGCAGACTCGCGCAGCACGGCAATCACATAGCGATCAGGCTCCGCACAGTCATTGCTCAGCGAATACTGGCGTACCAAGCCACCGGGCAAATGCACATCAACATGCGAACCTGCGCTGAATGCAGGCAGGCTTTGCCCGGGCAGCGGGCGCAACTCCAAACTGCAGATGTCCTGCGCTTCTTCTTGCTTGCGTGCAATCTGCACATTCATCGTGGTGTTACCGGTCATTGCCAAAACTTTCTGATTTCTTCTTTAAAGCGTTTGCGCCGCCTGCTGACGCTGCGCAGTCAGCTGCCTCAACCTGTCGATCACTCGGCGCGCGCGGTTGGGACCAACGTCCACATGGATATCAATCACGGAGCGCTGTCCAAAACGCTGCTGATTACGGAACTGCGCTTCAATCACGACCTTGTCCTCTTCAAAAGTGGCGGCCGTCTGATCAATGACCAGCTGTGTTGGATCCTGCATTTCTGGATGCGGGTTGGTGGCAATGGTCCAAAAATAATGCGCCGAATTCTCGGTCTCGGGCGTGACGCCGTGAAAGCCGCGCATGTGAAAGCCAGCACGCTGCGGGTTGTCCAGCGCATCGGCGCCGACGTCCATGGCGCCTGTCCAGATACGCACATGCGAGGGATGAAACTCCACCTCTTGCCAGCGATCAATATGAGTCTTGAAAGGCCAAGCCGCTGCATATGTGGGAGGCGGCTCGGAGTCCGGCATCCAGCGCACAACGCGCACACAATCGCCATCCTGGCTGACCTTGAGATCGGCATTCATGTGAATGCTGGCGTTGCCACCAATGGTCTTGAGGTGGACATAGCCAAGATGACTCAGATCCAGCAAATTGTCGTGAATCAACTGATAAGGCGCGTCGTAGTGGTACACGCCACCGCCAAAGCGGTAAGTGGGATCACTATGCACAGGATAGGCAGGGGGTTCTTGATTGGGCTGGGAATCAGATGTCGCACCCATCCAGATCCAGAGAATCTGATCGCGCTCACGCAACTCAAAAGACTGCACGCAGGCCTTGGCGGGAATGCGCACCTGCCCAGGAATCTCCAGACACTGCCCCTTCGGGCTGAAAAGCAGCCCGTGGTAGCCACAGCGCAGGCCTTGCGGCTCCACCGTGCCACACGACAGCGGCAGTTCTCGATGGCAGCAGCGGTCTTCCAAAGCCGCCACCTGCCCCTCGCTCGTACGGAACAAGACCAAGGCCCGACCCAGTAAAGTGCGCGCCAACGGCTTGTCGCCCAATTCCCAGGCAAAGCCCGCCACATACCATTGGTCCAGCGCAAAAGCAGGCAATGCAGCACCGCCAACTTGTGAAACGGAAGAGGAAGTAGTCATCGTGATTTTTCTCTTTGATAAGGGTTCAATGGGCTGCGGCAACAGAGGCAGCACCGCGTGCACTCACCGATGGTGCAGAGATGCGGTGCAAACTCACCACAACAGCAGCCAGCACAAACGCCACTCCATAACCCACATACAACTGACTTGGTGACCAGGCCGCATCGAGCAAGCCACCTGCGACTAAAGGCGAGACGATGGCACCAATACGGCCAATGCCAATGCCCCAGCCCACACCCGTCGCACGCACATCACTGCCATACACCACAGGGGCAATGGCATAAAGGCCGGCCACGCAGCCATTGACAAACACACCGATCAAAAAGGCCAAGGAATACGAGACCCATAACGCACCCGAGCCACCCACCAAAAAGCACAGCAAAACGGCAGTGATCACCATGAAAACAGCCAAGGCTTTATGGACGGCAAAGCGCGAAGCCAACAACCCCAGCAGCGTTGCCCCCAGAATGCCGCCAAGGCTCAAGAGCACACCGCTGGTCACGCCTTGCTCAGGCGTCAAGCCCGTGGCGGCAAGTAACTTGGGCGTCCAGCTCATCACGAAATAGAAGCCAAACATCACAGCGAAAAACGACAGCCAAACCAAAATGGTGGGACGACGCAGTTCAGGAGAAAACAGCTGCAGAGGGCCACGCGGCTTGGGCCCCGTCTGGGCACTCTTCAACGCAGGCAAAGATTGCAGTACTGGCATGCCCATCTTGCGCAGCAGTCCATTGAGTTTGGACAGCGCGGACTGAGGCCGGCGTGCCACCAAAAAGTCCAGCGACTCTGGCAAGGCGAACCAGGCAAGCACCATGACCACCAAGGTGCAAACACCGCCAAACATGAAGACCGAGCGCCAGCCGTGATGCCCCAGCAACCACACCGCAATGCTGCCGCCAATGCTGGCACCTAGCGCATAACCGGTGGATTGCAAAGTCACCGCCAGACTGCGCCAGCGCAGCGATGCGTATTCACTCGCAATCACGTTGCTGCAAGCCAAAATACCGCCGACACCGATGCCTGTGATCACGCGCAGAACTGCCAATTGCGTAGGTGTCTGGCTCCATGCCGAGGCCAACATACCCAGTCCAGAGATCGCCAAGCAAGCCAGAATCAGCGGACGGCGTCCCAGCTTGTCCGCCCAAGGAGCCAGCAGCAGTGAACCTGCCGCCATGCCAAACAAACCTGCGCTCAATAAAAAGCCCAGCTCTGAACCGCTCAGCTTCCAATGCGCTGACACAGAAGAGGCTGTGAAAGCCATCACCAGCACATCGAAGCCATCAATCATATTGAGCGCCATGCAAACGCCCACGACAGACCATTGAAAACCGGTCATTGCTCGCTGGTCCAGCTCGGTACGCAGGTCCTGGCTCATGCGTTCACCTCTTGCTGCACGTCAAAAACAGGTCCGCCGTAGCGTGCCTTTCGCTGGTTCTGTCTCATCGTCGTCTCCTTGATTATTTGAATTTCATTACGTACACTGAATCTCATTCAGTTTACTGAATGATAAGTTTTGTCTTACCTGGGATTACCCGCAAATATGCGGTTTTCAGTTTATGAAATGCCCCCACGCGCACCCTGAGTGCACTTGTGGGGCGCAAGGCTCAGAGCTTGTCGGTCGTCGCCTCAGACCCGCCAGCTTCTCCCGCATCGTGCAGCTGAACAAATTTGTGCAACAAACGCTTGAACTCCACCTGCTCCTCTGGCTCCAGTGCCGAAAGCATGCGGGAATGCAACTCGTGAACATTGGGCACAAAGGCAGCCAGCATGGCTTCTCCCTCTTGCGTCAGGCTGAGCTTGCGCTGGCGACGCGGCAAGAGTTCGCGATGAATCCAACCCTTGGTTTCGAGTCGCGCGGCAATATCGGCCGTTGTCGAGTTGTCCAATGCCACCAGACGCGCCAGCGTGACTTGATCAATACCCGGAGATTCCTGCAGCATCCGCAAAATGGCGTACTGCACCGGTGTCACATCGGAGCCCAGCACATCGCGAAATAGTTGCGAAGCAATCTGTTGGGCTCGTCGAATCAAATGACCAGGCTGGTCATACAGGTCTAGCGAAAGCGGATGAGGCGCAGGAGAGGACATGTGCAGATACGGCAAAAGCTGCCACAGCACAAGTCTGCAATGGCATCGGTTCAAGATGCCGCAAGGTTACTCCATCACTACGCATGATCCGCTTCGCACACCGACCAGCTACGCGGCGATCACTTCCGTCGCTACCAACGGCATTTTTCCCAGGCTTTGCTCCTGCGAAATCAGCCGCTCAATAATCTTTCGTGACTGCACACCACCTGCATCAATATTGAGCTTGAGCAACTGGCGCTCTGGGTACTCCGCCAGATTGCGCTGCTGCAATTCCAGCATTTCCAGGTCTTCGCTGAATATCTTGTGCTGACCTTGCTTGATGGCTTCGGTCACAGACGCATCAGCAGGGTTGAACTTGCGCGCCATGCCCCAGAAATACCACATGGATCCATCAGTCTCAGGTGTGATGAAGTCCACCACCATGCTGTAGACCTTGTGTTCGTCCGCTGCGTCGTAGCCACCCTTGCCAGCATGAGCCACTCCCACTTCGATCAGCACATGGCTGGGTGGGGTAAAGCGGCAGACTTGCCAACGGTCCACAGGCACATCGTCAGCCAAACCATTGCTGCGCAGCGCCATCTTCCAGAATGGAGGGGCCTCAATGTTCTCCATAAAACGACTGGTCACCACTTCGCTGTCGCCCAGCATCTCGGTCTTACATGGTGTCTCGTCGATCTCGGCTTGACCGATGGTGGAGGCATGCACATAAGTCTCGTGCGTCAGATCCATCAGGTTGTCGATCATCAGGCGATAGTCGGCCTTAATATGGAACAGCCCACCGTCATAGGCCCATTCGGGACTGTCATGCCATGGCAGTTGTGGAATCAGCGCCAGATCGGCTGCGTCCTTGTCACCAGGCCAGACCCAAATAAAACCATAGCGCTCTTCCACCGGATAGCTCTTGATCGCCGGAAAGCCACGCACGCGCTGGCCGGGCATCGCAATGGTCTTGCCATCACAACCCATCTCCAGACCGTGATATCCACAGACCAGCTTTCCCTCACAGACGCGCCCCAAAGACAGGGGTGCGCCACGATGCGGGCAGAAGTCCTCTACCGCCGCAATCTTGCCTTCCTGTGCGCGGAAGAAAACCATGCGTTCGCCGCAGATCTGACGCCCCAGAGGTTTGTCTGTAACTTCAGCGGTCGTTGCAGCTACGTACCACATATTGCGTGGATAGATAGGGGTTGTGAATTGGCTCATCGTGGAATCTCCTTGTTTTATGTGTATGCCCGCAGCAGCTGGGCACGGGACACCCGTAACCCGCCTCTAGCGGCTAGCTTGAATGAGCTTTACGCCCAACACACTCGTGCTCTCGGGCGACTGAAGTGCTTCGCGCAAATTGCTGCGTGCAATGCGCGAGTGCTCTTTCATTAAAGCCTCGGCACGCGCGCCTTCACGGTGCTCTATGGCATCCAGCACTTGGCGGTGGTGCTCTTGCGCGAGAATCAAACTACGGTGCGCACGCGGCGATTCGGAGCGCGCTACGACAAAACCTGAAGGCGATGCAAACGGCAGGCGCTTGACACGCTCCAGCTCCCGTTGCATGAAAGTGCTGCACGACATTTCAAGCAGTACATCGTGGAATTCTGAGTTCAGTGCCACATAGCGCGAAAAAGCTTCATCGCCCCAGCCCGTGGCATCCAACACGCGGTCAATCGCATCAAGGCAGCGCAAGGCCTTGCTCATCAACCACTCATCCACACCGCGCTCTGCGGCCATGCGTGCAGCCAAGCCTTCCAACGTACCGCGCAACTCAATGGCGTCGGAAACATCGGCTTCCGAAAACACACGCACCTTGTAGCCACGACCACCGGTAATGGATTCGAGCATGCCTTCTTGCTCCAGACGCATCAACGCTTCGCGAATCGGAGTACGAGAGATGCCCAACTTATGAACAATGTTCAGCTCGGCAATGCGCTCGCCTGCGACCAGCTCGCCCGCCAGAATCATCTCGCGCAATTGCAGCTGCGCTTTGACGACCTGAGAGTGACTTTCTTCCACTGCGGGGGCGGGCTCCAGCGTTCTTGGCATGTTTCATTCATTCAGTGTTATTTGCAATGAATGTATACATAAAAATCAATGAAAAGCCATAAATTGCATAAATCAAGGGAAAACACTTAATCACATGTATACATAAGTCAAGCCCCACCCATGAAAAAAGCCGCCCCAGAGGGCGGCCTCAGAATAATCTTGCAGGAGCCTCAATCAAGGCACAAGTTCGCCCTGGTTGAGTTGCATATTCCACATGCTGGCGTAGCGCCCGCCTGCAGCCAGCAACTCGTCATGCATGCCACGCTCAATGATGCGTCCGCTGTCCATGACCAGAATTTCATGCGCCTCAACCACGGTGGACAAGCGGTGCGCAATGACCAGCGATGTCTTGCCTTGCGCAGCGCTGCGCAGCTCATTTTGAATGGCACGTTCATTGGCGCTATCCAAGGCTGATGTGGCTTCATCGAAGATCAGAATCGGCGGATTTTTCAGCAACGTGCGGGCAATGGCCACGCGCTGCTTTTCACCGCCAGAGAGTTTGAGGCCGCGTTCACCCACGCGCGTTTCATAACCCAGCGGCGTGGCCACAATAAAGTCGTGAATACGCGCGGCTTTGGCGGCGGCTACGACCTGCTCGTGCGATGCACCGGGCTGGCCGTAGGCAATGTTGTATTCCACCGTGTCGTTGAACAGCACAGTGTCTTGCGGCACGATGCCTACCGCACGGCGTACGCTGGTTTGGGTCACATCGCGAATATCTTGGCCAGCAATACGCACATGACCAGCCTGCACGTCATAGAAGCGGAACAACAGGCGCGCCAGCGTGCTCTTTCCCGAGCCAGAGGGACCCACCACGGCCACCGTTTTTCCCGCCGGAATCGTGAAGCTCAGATCGTGCAGGATGGGACGCGCCGGGTCGTACGCAAACTGCACGTTTTCAAAGCGCACTTCAGGCGGTTGTCCATTCAGCGGCAGCGGCTGTGCATTGGGGGCATCGGCCACTTCGCGGTCTTGATCCATCAGCGTGAACATGCGGTTCAGATCGGTCAGGCTCTGCTTGATTTCGCGGTAGATAACGCCCAGAAAATTGAGCGGAATATAGAGCTGAATCATGAAGGCGTTGATCATGACCAGATCACCCAAGGTCAGGCGACCATCAACCACACCTTGCGTGGCACGCCACAAAATAGCGACCAGCGCAGTACCAATGATGAGTTGCTGACCTGCATTGAGCATGGACAGCGTAGTCTGGCTCTTCAGGCGCACGCGGCGCAGCTTTTCCAGGTTTTCGTCGTAGCGGGCAGCTTCAAACTCTTCGTTGTTGAAGTACTTGACGGTCTCGTAGTTCAGCAGCGAATCAATGGCTTTGGTATGCGCAGCAGACTCCTGCGCATTGGCTTCCTTGCGAAAGCGCGTGCGCCACTCGGTCACCGTGACGGTGAAGGTGATGTAGAACACCAGCGCTGCCAGCGTAATGATGGCAAACCAGGCGTCAAAACGCACAGCCAGAATGCCCAGCACCAACCCCATTTCAATTAGCGTGGGCAGGATGGAGTACAGAGAGTACGAGATCAGCGATTCCGTGCTGCGCACGCCGCGCTCGATATCGCGTGTCATGCCGCCGGTCTGGCGCTCCAGATGAAAGCGCAGGCCCAACGCATGCAGATGCTGAAAAGTCGAAAGTGCAATCGAGCGCGAAGTGCCCTGCGTGGCCTTGGCAAAGACCAGATCGCGCAGCTCGGTAAACATGGTGGTGGAAAAGCGCAACAAACCATAGGCCAGCAGCAGCCCCACGGGCACGACCAGCACCGCCTGGGCCTGACCGGGCTTTATGTCCAGCGCATCGACCAGATGCTTGAGCAGGACTGGCACGCCCACGTTGGCCAGTTTGGCGCCTAACATGAACAGCAGCGCCGCCAGCACGCGCCACTTGTATTGCAGGATGTAGGGGAGGAGGCGGCGCAGCGTGGCCGAGTCGGGGTTGGGTGCCGCTACTGCGGCTTCTTCAGGGGTTGTATGTGGCCGTGAACGCATTGTGGGGAGGTATCGCCTTGCAGGCAGTCTGAAGCTCGGTAAAAGGCTTCTATTTCTATGACGGGAATGAAATCGCCTGCGAATTCTGCCTGCCCCGTCACTTTTCCGCCAATCAAGCCCAAGGTAAACGGCTGCAGCAGCGTCCTGTCATAGTGTCCCGGCCCGCAGGCCTTGAAGAACGATGCATCGCGCGGCCAGCCCCAAAAGACCTTGGGGCTGAGTTCTGCATACAGCATGACCACGCAGTCGCGCCCTTCTTCAACGGCCTCGATCGTGCGCAGACCTCCGCCCCAGCAAACTCGCTGCCTTTTTGCGCTGGCAGCCAGTGCTTGCGTGGGAATGAGTGCCGAAAATGACCCAGCCTGTGCCTCAGCGTCCGTCAATCGATCGGGATGGCAGGATGACTGCTCGGCTGCGCCACTCAAGCCTTGCAACGGCGGCGATACAGGATCGCTTGTCTGATCGGTTCCCACAGGAGAAACGCCGCAGCCCGCCAATACTAGGCACAACACCCCATACAACGACCACGAAAGCAGATTCATAGTTACCACCTACTCACTTTCCTGAAACGGCGTCATTGGTATTTCCCAACAACATAGTAGAAACCCGAAGTTGAAGCACAATTCCACCTTTACCTCTGTGCCCACCACGTCCATGCCACCTCGTCCCAACCTCCCCCCTCAGCCTTTGCCCGAAGACAAGGAACTGGTTCTCAAAGTCGTCCCCATGCCTGCCGATGTCAACGCCAATGGCGACATCTTTGGTGGCTGGGTCATGGCTCAGGTGGACTTGGCAGGTTCGGTGCTGCCTCAGCGTATCAGCCACACCCGCATGGTGACCGTGGCGGTCAACGAATTCATCTTCAAGCAACCCGTGCGCGTGGGTGACATTTTGTCCTTCTACGCTGGTGTGCTGCATGTGGGCCGTACTTCGGTCACGGTGAATGTGGAAGTATTTGCCGAGCGTTTCTCGGATCAAGGCAAGTTCGTCAAAGTGACCGAAGCCCGCCTGACCTATGTGGCCATTGATGCCACCGGCAAGCCACAGGCCCTTCCCGATACCGATCAGACCCGTGCATGGCGCGAAGCCATTCAGTCGCAGGAGCAGAGCGTGCCTCCGAAAAGCTGAGCCCTCACTTCATGGCACAAAAAAAGCGACTCAATGAGTCGCTTTTTTCATAGGCTGTGCACGAAATTTCAGGCAACGGCGGCGATGCCTGTCGTCTCTGACGTGCTGGCAACCGCGCTCAGAGGGCTGGTGCTGAGCGTGCTGATGGATTTGCTCCGGCTGCTTGCAGTGCTTGCGCTGCTGGCTGCGGCTGAAAAGCCTGTACCGGCTTCAATCTGGCCCGTCAGCTCACCACCCTCTTCGATCACGACCTTGCCATAGCGAATCTTGCCGCTGACCTTGCCGGAACCATAGATCACCAGCTTCTCACGTACCGTCAACGAGCCATCAAAGCGGCCATGAATTTCGGCAATATCAATTTCTGCCGTGCCGTGAAAAGCACCGTTCTCGGCAATCTTGATGACGCGGGAGTTCATGGTCGCCTCAACCGTGCCTTCGACGACCAAAGTATCGCAGTCGGTAATTTCCACGCCCTTGAGCTTGATGTTGGGGCCCACCGTGAGCTGGCTGCCACTCGTAGCTTCAGCCACAGGAGCGGCAGGCGGCGTTGCCGGGCGCATAGTGCTGGAGGGCGGAATGCCCAGTCCAGAGCTGTTCAACGTGCCTGCCGAAGGCATCCCTGTCGCGGAATTGCGTGAAGAAAAAGTATCGTTTTCGCGTTTACCGAAGAACGGGTTTTGCACAGCCATGGCAGGAGCCTCCTTGTCAGAAAACGCCGATCCTACGCAGCATCAATGGCTATATTTGCCGTTATCTCGCAAGAACAGTAAGCAAAGCTTTCACAAGTTTCAGTTACTTGCATGCATTGCTTCATCTCACACCATGCAATATTTAGCTGCATCCGGGCAAGTGTTCACTTGCCTGTTTTTAAGGCAATTCAGACCTCTAGCCCAAGACTGGAGAGCGCGAGGCGCTCTCTTTTCAGGAGAAGCTCAAGAAACGATATAAGCCGCTGTCCCAGTGGACAACAGTTCGCCATCGACAGACAGAAACTCCATCTGGGTATTGGCAACGCGTGAGCCCAGGCGAATCACCTTGGCGGTGAGTAAGAATTCCTTGCCAATACCAGGGCGCAGATAGTCGACACGCAAATCAATCGTGCCCAGCCGGGAAAAGCGCTGCAGGCGCTGCATGGGCGTGTCATCCATATGGCGGGCGGCAATAGCGGCCATTACCGCCAGACCTCCCATAGAGTCCAGTCCCGCGCTGATAACGCCGCCATGAATGCGCTCATAGGCCTCGTGCCCTATCAACTCAGGTCGCATGGCGATCCGGCCATGCACCAGAGTTGGTGAAATTTCACCGATTTTGAGGCCAATGGTCTGATTGAATGCCACGCGTTTTTCAAAAATCTCGTGCAGACCGGCGAGAAATTCAGGCTCAAACTGAACAAGCTCTGGCTGAATATTCTTGCGAGTCTTAGGGGCGGGTGAGACCTGAGTTGTCATGGATTCGCTTTCAGACAAAAGAAAAAAGAATCGCCCAGCAACGGGCGATTTTCAGATCAGCACTTGCTGAAGTCAGGGTGATGCTTTTGGTGAAAGCATTACCCATCGCTTCACTGGCGTGGATTTCAGCAGTTGCTGAAATCCGGGTGGCGTTTTTCCATAAAAGATGTCAGCGCTTCTTTGGCGGCAGGCTCACGCAGCATGCGGGCGAAGACAGCCCCCTCTTCCGCAATGCGCTCGCTCACCGCCTTGACCTGGCCGCCCTTCATCAGGCGCTTGGTTTCGATCAGCGAAGACAGGGGCTTGCGCGCCAGCTTCTTGGCCTGCGCCTGTGCCACACCATTGCATTCGTTAGGGGGCACCACGCGATTGACCAGACCCACTTCCAGTGCGGCTTCAGCCATGAAGGGCTCGCCCAGCAGCAACGCTTCGGCCGCTCGGTGGTAACCCAGCATTTGCGGCAGCAACAAGCTGGATGCGGCTTCGGGGCAGACACCCAGGTTGATGAAGGGCAGCGAGAAGGCCGCGTTGTCGCCCGCATAAACCAGGTCGCAATGCAGCAGCAGCGTTGTACCAATGCCTACAGCCGGGCCACAGACGGCGGCAACCAGTGGCTTGGGGAAGGCCGAGACTTCCTGCAGAAAACGCCACACCGGCGCATCAGCCCCCATGGCTCCGGGTGTCGATGTTTGCTTGAGAAAGTCTGCAATATCGTTACCCGCGCTGAAGATGGCGATATCACCCTGGAACACCACCACGCGCACGCCTGCATCGGTCTTGGCCGATGCCAGCGCATCCGCCATCTGCGTGTACATGGCTTCGGTGAAGGAGTTTTTCTTCGCTACGCGGTTGAAGGTGATGGTGCAAACGCACTCTTCGGTGTGCACCAGAATGTCCTGGTTATCCTGGGTATTGCTCATGGTCTTGCCCTATCGAATGGTGAATAGGTCGCCGGATTCGGCGCCTTATTCCTTGTAATAAACAATCTGGTGGCTGGTGGCCAGCATCTGGCCAGACTTGCTCCACAGCTGGGCTGTCTGGTCAAAAAAGCCGTTGCGGAACTCCTGCCCGCGCGCCTGCGCCAGCAGCAGGTCATCGCCCACAGCGGCCAGTTCCTCACGCCCGGCATGAAAGTACACGGTGATGGACACCGTGCCCGCCGGCACGCGTTTGGCACGGCGCAGCCACGCCCGCGGAAAGAACACGTCAGAGACCGCAGCCAGCGACGCAAAATCCAGCGGACGCGGCGGATTGTCTCTCACCCACAGCTGCGTCAGAGAGTCGCGCTCTGAGCCGTCTTCCTCTTTAGGCAAAATACCGTTCACAAAACGCATCTCGTAGCGGGCCAGCCACTCAACACCTTTGAACAGAGGCGGTACACGCTCAAACTCTGCCGCTGGCTTGACGGCGGGCATGGGCATATCGCTCACGCTCCAGGTCTCGCGGCGCACAGCGGTTACGGCAGTGGCCGTGGTCACCACCTGCATCTTGCCGTCTGCATCGGGCTGCAGCACGGTCAAAATCCAGTGTTGGGTCGAGCGGTTGGTGCGCACCGGGTTGGCCTCAATCTCGAAAGCACCGGGGCCAACCGCCGCAGCGTAATTGACGGTGATGGAAATCGGGTCCCCCAGACATTGCGGGTGCTGCTGCATGGCCTGAACCAGACTGGCGGCTGTAATGCCGCCGTAGGGGCCGACCATATTCCAGTAATCCGGCGAAGCTTGGCCCCGGTACTGATTGGGCACTCCCGTGGCAGTCAGGGCCACGGCACGATCAAAGGGGTGGAGGTCTGTGCTCATAGGTTTCAGTGTTGCCCAAGGGCAGGAATGAAGGCCGTCAAACAGGTGACTCTTACGGCCTAAACAAGGGTTTGCCAGGGCTTCGATCACCCGCGCGCCAGCTCTGCAGCAATGGCAACAGGGGCCGCCACAGTAGCTCAGCCATCTCTTCTCTGAAATACCCCAGATGGCCTATGCGCCCTGACGGAGCAAGCGCCGCACTCACATGCTCCAGCGTGCTGGGCGCACTCTGGTACCAGCCCACCAGCGACTGCACGCTGGCCAGCGACATCATTTCGTCGTCTTCCATATACAAAGCGTGCAGCGGGTAATGGGCAGCGGCATAGGCATCGGCCGCCCATTCACCTTCAACGCCCATGGCGTAACGCGGATTCATGCACCAGCGCCGCCATTGCCAGAGCACACCTGCAGGCAAGTCACCCACCATGCCCAGCTTGCGCCCCGGAAATGAGCCGTACAGCCAGGTCGCCAACGGTGCCACGCCCCACCAGAAAAGTCGAATAACGCGTTTGGTCGGCGCAGCGTTATCGCGCCAGTAGCCGCTGCCACTGGCCACGGAAAGCAGGCCATTAATGGGCAAAGGCATTGAAGCCAGGCCCGGCAGTTGCGAGCCCATGCTGTGTCCAATCCAGATCAAGGCCTGGTCGGGAAATTGTTTTTTGAGCTGTGCCGCTACCTGCTCACAATCCTTGGCCCAGTCCAGCAGATCAGCCTTGGTATCGCGTATAGGCCCTTGCAGCGAAAGACCGTGACCGCGGTAGTCAAACGTGGTCACGCCATAACCCTGCTCTGCAAGCCAGCGCGCAAAGGGCTGGTAATAGCTTTGCTGTACCCCCATGGCGGGGGCCACCACCACCTGCGCCAGCGCCGCTGCCGCCGTGGGCTGACATTGGCGCAGCACCAGATGGGCCGGACCGACGGAGATGGGCAGGTTCATCTCCGTCCACTGCACTTCAGGCTGCTGCGCGGTCTGCATCAGGTGCCTGCGCTGCTTAAACGCGCTCGAAGATGCCGGCCGCGCCCTGCCCCATGCCCACGCACATGGTCACCATGCCGTACTTGAGCTGCTTGCGACGCAGCGCGTGCACCACGGTCGCCGCACGAATCGCACCCGTCGCACCCAGCGGGTGACCCAGCGCAATCGCGCCACCCATGGGATTGACCTTGCTGGGGTCGAGATTGAGGGTGTTGATTACCGCCAGAGACTGGGCTGCAAAAGCCTCGTTCAGCTCAATCCAGTCCATGTCGTTCTGGCTGAGTCCGGCGTAACGCAGCGCAGCCGGGATGGCCTCAATCGGGCCAATGCCCATGATGGAGGGCGGAACACCTCTGCTCGCATAGCTCACAAAGCGCGCCAGCGGCGTCAGGCCAAAGCGCTTGACGGCATCGCCACTGGCCAGAATCAGTGCGCCTGCACCATCGCTGGTTTGCGAGCTATTGCCTGCAGTTACCGAGCCGCGTGCCGCAAACACGGTGCGCAACTTGGCCAGACCTTCGATGCTGGTATCTGGGCGCGGGCCTTCATCCAGGCTCACGGTGCGAGTACTGATAACAGGTTCGCCAGTGGCAATGTTCAGCGTGCGGTCTGTCACTTCAATCGGCGTGATTTCGTCGGCAAACTCGCCCGCCTGCTGGGCTGCAATGGCACGGCGATGCGACTCCAGCGCAAACGCGTCCTGCGCCTCACGGCTGACCTGCCACTGCTGGGCCACCTTCTCAGCCGTCAGGCCCATGCCATAGGCAATACCCACATCGCCATCGCGCTCGAATATGGTGGGCGACAGGCTGGGCGAGTTGCCCATCATGGGCACCATGCTCATGCTTTCCACACCGGCTGCAACCATCACATCGGCCTCGCCCACACGAATACGGTCAGCGGCCATGGCCACGGCAGACAAACCCGAGGCACAGAAGCGATTGACGGTAATCCCGCCAATGCTGGTGGGCAGCCCCGCCAGTACCGCGCCAATGCGCGCCACATTCAAGCCTTGTTGGCCTTCAGGAATGGCGCAGCCACAAATGATGTCTTCAATGGCCTTGGGATCCAGACCCGGAACCTGAGCCAGTGCTGCTTTCAGCGTGGTGGCCAGCAGATCGTCAGGACGGTAATTGCGGAAAAAACCTTTATGGGAACGACCGATCGGCGTGCGCGTTGCTGCAACGATGTAGGCGTCTTGTACTTGCTTCATTTTTGTTTCTCCTCGCTTCGCCTTAGTTGCGCACCGGCTTGCCGGTGTTGAGCATGCCGAGAATTCTCTCGTGCGTTTTAGGATGAGCAATCAAATGGCAGAACGCCTTGCGCTCCAGCTTCATCAGATAGGCTTCATCCACCAGGGTTCCGGCATCCACATCGCCGCCGCACACCACGTTGGCAATCATTCCTGCGATGTACTGGTCAAACTCGCTGATAAAGCCTCCGTCGCGCATATTCACCAGCGATCCCTTGATGGTGGCCTGACCGCTGCGGCCCGCAACGGGGAAGCTGCGCTTGTGCGGAGCACGCCAGCCGCTGGCAGCCATGGACTTGGCTTCGTTGATAGCCACAAACAGCACTTCATCTTTGTGGGCCACCACGATGTCGCTTTCCAGCAGATAGCCCAGCTTGCGCGACTCCAGAGCGCTAGTGCCCACCTTGGCCATGGCAGCCGCGGTAAAGCCTTCGGTGAGGAAGGGCAGCAAATCCTTGCCTGTGCTGGTGGCTGCATTTTCCGCAGCGCGGCGGGCGATATAGGTCAGGCCGCCTGCGCCGGGCACCAGGCCCACGCCGACTTCTACCAGACCGATATAGCTTTCCATATGGGCCACGCGGCGGGCCGAGTACACGGCCATTTCACAGCCGCCGCCCAGCGCCAGCCCATGAATGGCCGACACCACAGGCACCTGTGCATAACGCAGGCGCAGCATCAGGTTTTGCAGCTCTTGCTCGATGCTTTCGATGGCGTCTGCGCCGCCAATCACAAAGGCGGGCATGGTAGCTTCAAGGTCAGCCCCCACGCTGAAAGGCGAGTCGCCCGACCAGATGACCATGCCATCAAAATCGCTCTCGGCCACTTCCACTGCCTCCATCAGGCCTTCCATCACTTCGGGGCTGATGGCGTGCATCTTGTTCTTGATGCTGGCGATCAGAACTCGCTTACCGGAGGGGCTTTCATTCTCGTCGAGCGTCCAGGTACGCAGCGCTTTGGTTTCAGCAATCGTGGTGCCCGCCGTCTGCCAGTCGGGCAGGTTGGTTTCGCCCAGCAGCTTTTCAGGGAAGAGCTGGCGTTCGTACACCGGCAGCAAACGGCGCGGCACAAATTGGGCCTGAGATGCGCTCCACGAGCCATTGGCGGTGTGCACGCCACCGGCTTCGGCCACCGGGCCTTCAAACACCCATTGGGGCAACGGTGCCTTGCACAGCGCCTTGCCTGCATCAATGTCTTCCTGAACCATCTTGGCCACATCCAGCCAGCCAGCGTCCTGCCATAGCTCGAAGGGGCCTTGCTGCATGCCATAGCCCCAGCGCATGGCCTGATCCAGATCACGTGCGCAGTCGGCAATTGTGGACAGATGCACGGCAGCGTAGTGGAAGCTGTCACGCAGAATGGCCCAGAGGAACTGGCCTTCCTTGCCCTCGGCATTGCGCAGCAGTTTCAAGCGCTCAGCTGCGGGCTTTTTGAGCATGCGGCCATACACCTCGTCGGCCTTTCCGCCGGCTGGAATGTAGTCCTCGCTATCGAGCTCAAACTGCATGGTTTCTCGACCCACGCGCTTGTAAAAGCCCTGCTTGGTTTTATTACCCAGAAAGCCGAGATCCAGCAGCTTTTGCAGCACCTTGGGTGTGCCAAAGTTAGCAAAGAAGGGGTCGCTTTGCTCGTTCAGATTCTCCTGCATGGTCTTGATGACGTGGGCCATGGTGTCCAGGCCCACCACATCCGCCGTGCGGAAGGTACCGCTTGATGCGCGGCCCAGCTTTTTGCCGGTGAGGTCATCGACCACATCAAAGTTCAAACCAAAATTCTCGGCTTGCTTCATGGTGGAAAGCATGCCCGCAATACCAATGCGGTTGGCGATGAAGTTGGGCGTGTCATGCGCGCGCACCACCCCCTTGCCCAGCACCGCGGTCACAAAGGTTTCAAGCTGGTCCAGCACTTCGGACTGGGTGGTGGGCGTGTTGATCAACTCCACCAGCTGCATATAGCGCGGTGGGTTGAAGAAGTGAATGCCGCAAAAACGCGGCTTGATGGCATCGGGCAAAGCCTCGCTGAGCTTGGTAATGGACAGACCCGAAGTGTTGGAGGCCACCAGAGCATGCTTGGCAATAAAGGGGGCGACCTTGTGATACAGGTCCAGCTTCCAGTCCATGCGTTCGGCAATGGCTTCGATGACCAGATCGCAACCCTTGAGCAGCTTCATGTGCTCTTCGTAGTTGGCGGGCTGAATCAGATCCACATCATCGGCCACACCGATGGGTGAAGGCTTGAGCTTTTTGAGATTGGCGATGGCGCGCTCTGCAATGCCGCTCTTGGAGCCGTCTTTGGCGGGCAGATCAAACAAAATGACCGGCACCTTGACGTTGACCAGATGGGCCGCAATCTGCGCACCCATCACGCCCGCACCCAGCACGGCGACTTTTTTCACATTGAATCGGGACATGAGCAATGTTCCATTAAGGGCCAGCTGCTGCTTCACACAGCATCAAGCAGCTTCAGCGCTGGCTTTTTTGTCTTGAGATTTATTGAACGCGGATCCAAGTCTGCGTGCGCCAGAAGGGGCCGATGGAGCCGCGTACTTCCAGCTTTTTTCCGTCTTCGATGGGTGTCAGCCGCACGGTGTAGGTCTTGCCGTTTTCAGGGTCGAGAATCTTGCCGCCCTCCCAGACTTCCTTGCCCTCGGCCTTTTTGACGCCGCTGATCAGCGTCATGCCCACCATGGGCTTGTCTTTCAGCTCGTCCTTACACTCGGTGCACAGCTGATTGGGGTCTGCGCCTTTGCGCAGCAGCGCTTCGACCTTGCCAGAGACAATGCCCCCCGCTTCGGTGATCTTCACCTGCGCCTTGGGCGTATTTTCTTTCTCGTCCATGCTGCGCCAAGTGCCTACGGGCGACATCTGAGCCAATGCAGTGGACATGCCGCCCGCTACCAAAACAAGAGCTACCAGTGCTTTAATCTTCTTCATTTCCAAGTCCTTTAACGGTAAAACAAGGGATGAATCAGCGCATACAGCTACGCTTTCAATAGCGCGGCTGCATGGCTTTTGGAGCTTCAGGCCAGAGCGGCGTCGGTGTCCATCAGCGACTGGCTGCCCGCACGGGCAGTGCGCATCAGCGTCAGTGTTTCGGGGAACAGCTTGGCAAAGTAAAAACGTGCCGTCTGCAGCTTACCCAGATAGAAGGGGTCGGCATTGCCAGCAGCAATCTCGCGCAGGGCCACCTGCGCCATGCGGGCAAACAGGTAGCCAAAGACCAGGTGGCCGGCCACGCGCAAATAGTCCACAGATGCAGCGCCCACGTCGTCGGGGTTTTGCATGCCCTTGAAACCGATTTCGGTGGTGAACTTGGTCATCTGGTCGCCCAGCATGGCAATGGGCGTGATGAACTCGCTCATCTTTTCATTGACGCCCTCTTCCTCCACCAGCTTGCCAATCAGCTTGCCAAACTTCTTGAGCGTGGCGCCCTGGTTGCCCAGAATTTTGCGGCCCAGCAAGTCCAGCGCCTGCACGCCGTTGGTGCCTTCATAAATCATGTTGATGCGGTTATCGCGCACAAACTGCTCCATGCCCCATTCGGTGATGAAGCCGTGGCCGCCATAGACCTGCTGGCACATGGTGGTGGAGATCCAGCCGTTGTCGGTGATGAAGGCCTTGACGATGGGCGTGAGCAGCGCCACCAGCTCGGCGCTGTCTTTACGCACTTTTTCGTCAGGGTGGTTCAGTTCCGTGTCGATCAGCAGCGCGCTGAAGGTGGACAGCGCGCGGCCGCCTTCGGCATAGGCCTTGGCGGTCATCAGCATGCGGCGCACATCGGGGTGCACGATGATGGGGTCGGCAGGCTTGTCTTTGGCCTTGACGCCAGTCAGAGAGCGCATCTGCAGCCTGTCCTTGGCATAAGCCAGCGCGTTCTGGAAAGCCACTTCGGTCAGGCCCAGCGACTGGTTGCCCACGCCCAGACGGGCGGCGTTCATCATCACAAACATGGCTTGCAGACCCTTGTTGGGCTCGCCCACCATGGTGCCGACGGCACCATCGATATTGATCTGCGCCGTGGCATTGCCGTGGATGCCCATCTTGTGCTCCAGCGCACCGCAGAAGATGGGGTTGCGCTCGCCCAGGGAGCCATCGGCCTTGATCAGGAATTTGGGCACCACAAACAGACTGATGCCCTTGGAGCCCACAGGCGCATCAGGCAGGCGGGCCAGCACCAGATGCACGATGTTTTCGGTGAAGTCGTGCTCACCGGCGGAGATGAAAATCTTGCTGCCGGTGATCTTGTAAGTGCCATCCGCCAGTGGCTCAGCCTTGCTGCGCAGCAGGCCCAGATCGGTGCCGCAATGCGACTCGGTCAGGCACATGGTGCCGGTCCATTCTCCGCTGGTCAGCTTGCCCAGATAGGTCTTCTTCTGCTCGGGTGTGCCGTAAGCATGCAGGGCTTCATAAGCACCATGGGAGAGGCCAGGGTACATGGTCCAGGCCTGATTGGCGCTGTTGAGCATTTCATACAGCGCCGAGTTCAGCACCATGGGCAGGCCCTGACCGCCGTATTCGGGGTCGCAGGACAATGCAGGCCAACCACCCTCCACAAACTGGGCATAGGCTTGCTTGAAGCCTTTGGGCGTAGTCACCTCATGCGTAACCTTGTCCAGCGTGCACCCCTCGGCATCGCCGCTGATGTTCAGCGGAAAGGTCACATTGGCCGCAAACTTGCCAGCCTCTTCCAGCACCGCATTGATGGTGTCTACATCCACCTCGGCGTGCGTGGGCATCTGCTGATAAGACTCAGCGACCTTGAAGACCTCATGCATGAGGAATTGCATATCACGCAGTGGCGGGTTGTAGCTGGGCATGTGTCGTCTCCTGAGGTAGTTTCGCGTTGGATAGGGTTGCTAGATGGACCTGTCGCTTGCCGTGTGGGGCGTCAGGCCGCTGGGGGCTCACTGGCGTAGCGCGCCAGAATGTTGTTGAAGCCTGCATGGGCACGCTCGATCGAGCCTTCGCTGTGCAAGAAGCGGGCTTCGTAGTGCAGAGCCAGAATCAGGCCGTGAATTTCAAACAGCAACTGGCTGGCATCGGCATCCGCACGCAGGTCGCCACACTCCTGGCTCTGCTCAATCGTGCGGCGCATGGCAGCCAGCCAGGTGCTGACGGACTCAACCAGCGCATCGCGTACGGGGCCAGTGCGGTCATCAAATTCCACGGCGCCGCTGATATAGATGCAGCCGGAATCAATCTCCATGGAAGTGCGCTTCATCCAGTTCCCAAACAGCTCACGCAGACGCGGTATGCCACGCTCTGCCTCGATGGCCGGGTAGAACACTTCTTGCTCAAAACGGTCGTGGTATTCGTGCACCACGGAAATCTGCAACTCTTCACGCGAGCCAAAGTGGGCAAACACGCCTGACTTGCTCATGCCAGTGAGTTCAGCAATCGCACCAATGGACAGGCCTTCCAGACCTATATGGGTTGCCAAATTAAGAGCGGACTCCACAATCGTGGCCTTGGTTTGCTGGCCTTTTGCCAATGAGCGCCCTGAAGTCTTGACGGCAGACTCAGTGCCCTCTGCCCTGGGGCTAGCAGCAGCTTGCGCAGCGGGCAGTGCCTTGCGAGACTTGGCAGCAGTCTTTGCAGGCATCTCTGGATGATTCAGCCCGGCACTCCCCTCTGCGCGGCCAGCCACATGCGCCGCATCCCGGCTAGCGGGAGAAGTTGAAGAACGGGGAACGGAAGACGAAACCATGAAATTCTCAATAAAACGAACGATCGTTCTATTTTGCACAGTTTCTTTATGGATTCAGGCATGCAAAGGGTAAATACCGATCCTTTCTTGCCAAGGATTTCCCTAGCTGCAACCTCCTCGCAGTCATGAAAAAACGCCGCCAGTCCTGCGACTGCGGCGTTTTTTCATGACGGGAAAGTCGCTGGATTACACCACGACCATCATGGCCAGGCTTGCATCCAGGTGCTCCGTCGGCAGGCGGCGAAAGCCCGAGCGGGCATAACGCTGCAGACGACCCAGCGCAAACGCAGTCAGCACGCTGGCTGCCACCGAAGCTTCAGCCGTAGGAGCAGAAGAACCCATGGCCCCCGCCGCAGGGCGCAGGCACTGGCGCAGGGTAGATTCAATGCGGTCAAAGAACTGATTCATGCGCGTTTGCAGACGCTCGTGTTCAAACACGATGGCATCGCCCACCATAACGCGCACCATGCCAGGGTTCTTCTCACCAAACTGCAGCAGCAGAGCAATCACGCGGTTGGCATTGCGCGCGCCTTCGATAGGACCGAGTGCTACCTCTGGCACATCACGGCCTACGATTTGTTGAATCATGGAGAAGACAGACTGCTCGATGAATTCGATCAGGCCTTCAAACATCTGGGCCTTGCTGGCGAAATGGCGATACAGCGCCGCCTCGCTCACGCTCAGATGGGCAGCCAGGGCAGCCGTCGTAATGCGATCGGCACCGGGCTTTTCCAGCATGGATGCCAGGGCCTGCAGGATCTGCTCACGACGCTCTCCAGGCTTGGGGCGCTTGCGCGCAGGGGCCAATGCAGGAGAGACGGATGTGTCCTCAGCTGGATTTTCGTTATTGGAAACAGGCGACAGGACTTCAGACTCAGACATAGGCGACTCAGTATTTATTAGCAATTTTCTCACAGCCAGTTGCACTGTTAAGCACACGACTCCCTAATAGGCAGGTTTTCAGGTTTGCAAAACCGTACTTAATCCGGTTTTGTGGTCTCCGCTCCTGAACATTCAACCCACCGCGCTCACCAACTCCCAAGCGTAACCGAGAAATCACTCTTTCAAACCTTCAGATGGATCATGGCTGCCTTCTGAAACTGATTGAACCGGAATTTCAAGCCTTACTAATAAGCCTTTACCTAAACTACCTTCGGCAAAACTCAAAACACCTTGATGGAGTTGAGTAATTTCATCGGCAATCGCCAAACCCAAACCCGTTCCCTCTTCCACCACGCCCTGAGCGCGATAAAAGCGCTGGGTAATCTGGTTGCGCTCTTCTTCAGGCACACCGGGGCCGTCGTCATCGACCTCGACATAGGCCCAATGCGCCACGCCGGGCATATTCAGCAGCGTGACATCATCCGTACCCACAGGCTGCGGGCGCAGTCCGCAAAGCAGCGTGACACTACCGCCTTGGGGCGTGTATTTAATGGCGTTTTCAACCAGGTTAGAGACCAGCTCACGCAGCAACCAGCTATGACCCCAGACAGAAGCTGGCTGAACCTCCAGCCCAAAGTCCAGCCCCTTGGCTGAGGCCCGATCAATAAAGGTCTCCAGCATGCTCTCGCACAGGTCTTTCAGGTCGACCTCTTGCAGCGGCTGCACCTCCGCATTGCGGGCATCCGCGCGCGACAAGGCCAGTAACTGGCGCGCCAGCTGAGAGGTGCGCCGCGTGGCATCACGCAACTGCTCAATCTGCTCCACATTCAGCACCACCTGTGCCTGCCCGCCGCTGCGCTTGGCAATGCGCTGCGCCTCTTGCGCGCTCAGCGCCCAGGCCTCAACCTGTGCCTGCAAGGCGGCAAGCGGCGTGCGCAACTGATGGGCCGCATCCGCCACAAATCGGCGCTGACCTTCGGCCTGTGCATTGACTAAAGAGAACAATCGATTGAGAGCACGCACCAGCGGGCGCACTTCAGCGGGCGATGTCTGCTCATCAATAGGGCTGAGGTCGCGCGGTGAGCGGCGCTCTACCGCCTGAGTCAACTTATGCAACGGCTTGAAGGCCCGACTAACCGACCAGTAAATCGCCACGGCCGCGCCGGCAATCAGCAGCAGATTGGGCAGCAGCACATGCATGATTAACTGGCGCACCCATTGCTGACGCACATCACTGCTATCCGCCAGCATGACGACCATCTCGCCCGCACCATAGGTTTCTGCCTTGAGCACGCCCACGCGGTAAGTCACGCCGTCATGCTCCTGGCTGTGAAATTCCGCCGTGCCCGTCGCCGGTACATCAAAGCGTATCCAGGCATCGCCCGCAACCACATTGCCTTGCAGATCGCCAATGGCATAAGCCACTTCATCGCCCTGATTGCGCAAAAAATCTTCCACCGAGGGAGTCAGCGACACCAGCGGCGGCGTGCCATCGGCAATCGACGGGGCCAGCACCGAATCCGCCAATGCGGGCAGCAATCGCAACAAGCGCTGGTCATGCTGGGTGGAAGCCTCATCAGCAGCGCTGTAACTGAACCAGCCGCCCATGACCCCCAGCAGCATCAGTGGTACCAGAAGCAAAACCAGCAGACGAAAGCGCAGATTGGCGGTCATTAATGCGTATGTGAATAAAGTGGCTGATAGCTCTATTTTTCATAGCCGCCACCTCTTTATTAATAAAGGATTAAGAGATATATCTATCTAAAATCAATATCAATCAAGCGCAAGAAGCTATCAGTTTGATGAATCAAAGTACTTTAATCAAAGAACTTCAGGCATCAATTCCAACCGATAACCAAAGCCACGAATAGAGCGCAGAGCCACGCCATGCGGCTCCAGTTTGCTGCGCAGGCGCGAGACATAAACCTCTACGGCATTGGGTGTGATTTCACGATCCCAGCCTGTCAGCGCCTGCAGCAATTTCTCTTTGCTTGCGGGCTTAGGCGCATTGAGCAGCAAATATTCAAGCACTGTCCATTCACGCGGGCCCAGATCAATCGCCAACAGCTTGCCCTCGTTCTCACCTTCTTGCGGCGCCTGGCGGGCACCCGCACGGCGACCCGCCGTATCCAGTTCAATACAGCCAAAGTTCAGCACAGCAGACGTTGCAGCCTGCGAACGGCGCATCAGCGCCCGCAGACGCGCCAGCAGCTCGGGAAGCTCAAAGGGCTTGACCATATAGTCATCCGCCCCCCAGTCCAGCCCCTGCACCCGATCCTGCAGCGCATCACGCGCAGTGAGGATCAACACCGGCATGGCCTTGCTTTCCACCTCGCTGCTGCGCAGGCGGCGGGTCAGCTCCAGCCCGTTGATGCCTGGCAGGCCGATATCGATCACCGCCACATCAAACGCCTCCTGAGCCAGCACCTCCAGCGCACGCTCAGCGCTACCGACCCAGTCCACGGCATAACCTGCATCGGACAGACCCAGCTTGATACCGCTGGCCACCATCACATCATCTTCCACCAGAAGCAAACGCATAAAGTCCTACCTAGCTCAAAAACAAAAGCCGCCCAAAGGCGGCTTGCGGCGGGATCCTGAGCTCAGGTCCGCCCGGAAAAGCCCTGCGACGATGTTAACGCTTTATGCGCCAAGCCACCCGGCACCGGCAGCCACACGTCAGGGCCAGACAGACTCATCAATGGCTACGAATCATCGTGCCATAAGCCTGATCCGTCAAAATTTCCAGCAGCATGGAATGCGGCACCCGACCATCAATGATGTGCACGGCGTTCACACCGGCCTTGGCTGCATCCAGAGCGCCCGCAATCTTGGGCAACATGCCGCCAGAAATCGTGCCATCGGCAAACAATCCATCGATTTCACGAGCCGTCAGATCGGTCAGCAGATTGCCTGCCTTGTCCAAAACGCCCGGAGTGTTGGTTAAAAGCACCAGTTTTTCAGCTTGCAACACAGTTGCCAACTTGCTGGCCACCACGTCGGCGTTGATGTTGTAACTCTCGTTCTCCTCGCCAAAACCGATAGGGCTGATGACTGGAATGAAAGCATCGTCCTGCAGCGCCTTCACCACACTGGGGTCGATGGCAACGATATCGCCCACCTGACCCACATCGTGCTCGATGCTCGGATCCTTGTTATCCAGCATCTTGAGCTTCTTGGCACGAATCAAGCCACCATCTCGCCCCGTCAGGCCCACGGCCTTGCCGCCGGCCTGATGGATCAGACCCACGATGTCCTGCTGCACCTCGCCAGCCAGCACCCACTCCACCACTTCCATGGTTTCTTCATCCGTGACACGCATGCCTTGAATGAATTCACCCTTCTTGCCAAGACGACCCAGCGCCGCCTCGATCTGAGGTCCACCACCATGAACCACCACCGGGTTGATTCCTACGAGCTTGAGCAACACAACGTCTTCCGCAAAGTCGGCCTGCAGGGCGGGATCGGTCATGGCGTTACCGCCATACTTGATAACCATGGTCTTCCCATGAAACTTGCGAATGTAAGGCAGTGCTTGCGCGAGGATTTCCGCTTTGTCGCGGGGGGCGATCTGGGTGGTGGAGTCAATGGTGGTCATAGATCAAAGCTCAGTCCCGTGGGACAATGTTCAAGTCAGATGGGCTGCATTGTGCCGCAAATGCTCTTGGAGACGAGCAAGATGCCAACTTCCCCGAGTCAGCTACCCTCGATATAAAACTTAAAACAATTCCACATCCACACACTCCATGAATTCGATTATTTTCTCTGTTCAAGAGTTATTCAGGTATGACGCGTTTCTTGCAGGCTTGGCTTCGTTTATTACCTGCGTGTTGCTGGTTACCACCAAGAAATGGCATGGCAGCTTTTCCATGGACTCCAGTAGTGGGGTACAAAAAGTTCACACCACCCCGACTCCCCGAATTGGCGGTATCGGTATTGCAATAGGCGTCTTTGCAGGTTTCGCGGCCTCAAGCCATGGCGCAGCTGCGGCAGAGAAGAGAATGATTCTTGGTGCCATCCTCATGGCTGGAATACCCGCTTTCATTTTTGGCCTTTTGGAAGATTTGACCAAGAAAGTATCGGTAAAAATCCGTCTTCTGGCCACCATGGCCTCTGGCGTACTGGGCTGGGGTATTACTGGTACATCGCTCACCCATGTCGATATTCCAGGCCTTGACTTCTTGCTGGGATTTACCATCATCTCGGTCATCTTCACTGCCATCGCTGTTGGCGGGGTTGCCAACTCCATCAACATCATCGATGGACTGAACGGCCTGACTGCAGGCACTGCAATGATTATTCTTGCTGCCTTCGGCATCATCGCTCGGCTGGTAGGAGATATTCCTCTTGCATTTACCTGCCTGATCATAGCGGGTGCTGTGGCAGGTTTCTTTTTTGTCAACTGGCCAAAGGGGAAGATATTTCTGGGGGACGGCGGAGCTTATTTCCTGGGCTTTACACTGGCATGGATTGCCGTGCTGCTACCCGAGCGCAATCACTCTGTTTCCCCCTGGACCAGCCTGTTGATTTGTTCCTACCCCATTATCGAAGTAGGTTTTAGCATTTTGCGAAGATCTCTCCGAGAGGGCTACAGTCCAACTGAGCCAGACTTCTTTCACCTGCACTCTTTGGCCAACAAACGCTGGGCACGAAAAATATTCGCCAATTTTTCAAAACCTATGCAAAATGGATTGACTTCACCTTTTCTTTGGGTATATGCAACAATTCCCTGCATATTAGCAGTTCTCACCTATCACAGCAAAATACTCACAGCACTTTCATTTATAGCCAGTTTTTTATGTTATTTATCATTTTATAACAAGTTAGCATTTTTTCGTTGGATTCCAAAAAAATGAAAATATCAGTCATCACTGTCTCTTTCAACAGCGAAAAAACCATAGAGCGCACAATAAAATCCGTTCTAAATCAAGATTACTTTGATTATGAATACATAATAATTGACGGAGAATCAAAAGATCGAACGCTGGAAATTTGTCAAAAATACTCAAGTAGAATTTCTAAAATTATTTCAGAAAAAGACTCTGGAATATATGATGCCATGAACAAAGGAATATCATTGGCCTCAGGAGAAATAATCGCCATATTGAATTCTGATGATTATTTCTCAAACAACCAAGTCTTGAAAACAGTATCAGAAAATTTCTCACCGGAAGCAGACCTCCTGCTAGGCAATGTGGAGATATTCAGCGAATCCACAAACAAGGTCAAGAGATTTTACTCATCCAAAATTTTCAATCCAAAATTGAGTAGATTCGGAATACAACCGCCACATCCAGCTGTCTTCATAAGAAAATCCGCATATAAAAAGCATGGAACCTATGACAAACATTTGAAAATTGCCGCAGACTTTGACTTATTGACCAGATTTTTATCTGTACTAAAGCTAAAATTCAAAAGAATCGACAAAACATTGGTTCTCATGAGCGATGGGGGAATTAGTAACAGCAGTCTAAGATCAAGGCACAAGGTTTCATATGAAATAATAAAATCTCTCAAAAAGAACAATATTTACTCAAATATACTCTTTGTCAATCTAAGATTTGCAATAAAGCTATCTCAATTTATCAAAATATAGCCATGAATAAAATCGCACTTATCACAGGCATCACAGGACAAGATGGCTCCTACCTTGCCGAGCTCTTACTTGAAAAAGGTTATCAAGTACACGGGATCAAACGTCGCGCGTCTTTATTCAATACTCAGCGTGTTGACCATATTTATCAAGATCCGCACGTCGACAATAAGAATTTCACCCTACATTATGGGGATCTTAGTGATACATCGAATTTGACGCGCATTATCCAGCAGGTTCAACCTGACGAGATTTACAATCTTGGAGCGCAATCTCATGTTGCTGTCTCATTTGAATCCCCTGAATATACGGCAGATGTAGATGCAATAGGAACGCTTCGGATACTTGAATCCATTCGCCTGCTTGGTTTAGAAAAGAAGACGAAATTCTATCAAGCTTCCACATCGGAGCTTTATGGATTGGTGCAAGAAATCCCTCAGAAAGAAAGCACTCCCTTTTACCCTCGTTCTCCATATGCAGTGGCCAAACTTTATGCCTACTGGATTACTGTGAATTACCGAGAAGCATATGGAATGTACGCTTGCAACGGTATTCTTTTTAATCATGAATCACCACGACGAGGGGAAACTTTTGTAACAAGAAAAATTACACGAGGATTAGCGAATATTGCTCAAGGCCTTGAATCTTGCCTTTACATGGGAAATATGGACTCTCTTCGTGACTGGGGGCATGCAAAAGATTATGTCCGCATGCAATGGATGATGCTACAACAAGATCAACCTGAAGATTTCGTCATCGCTACAGGGGTCCAATATTCAGTTCGTCAGTTCATTCAATGGTCGGCGGCTGAACTCGGCATCACGCTTCGTTTTGAAGGCAGTGGCGTTGACGAAATCGCAGTCATTACCAAAATTGAAGGAAACAAAGCACCTGCCTTGAGCGTCGGTGCTGTGATTGTGCGCGTTGATTCACGCTATTTCCGCCCTGCAGAGGTTGAAACCTTGCTTGGCGATCCAAGCAAGGCAAAGGAAAAATTAGGCTGGATACCAGAGATCACTGTCCAAGAGATGTGTGCAGAAATGGTTGCTGAGGATCTTCAAACTGCATGTCGCCATGCCTTGCTGAAACAGCACGGCCATCATGTACCGGTTTCTGTGGAAAACTGATAATGATTCGAGACACGAAAGCCCGCATCTTCGTCGTTGGCCATAGAGGCATGGTAGGCTCGGCTATCGTTCGCCGACTGTCCGAGCTTGGCCACACCCAGCTCATCATGACTACCCGCGATGAGCTTGATCTAGTCAATCAACAGGCCGTAAAGGATTTCTTCGCAGCACAGGACATTCAGCAAGTTTATATCGCTGCGGCCAAAGTGGGGGGTATTCACGCTAATAATATCTACCCAGCTCAATTCATCTATGAAAATCTGATGATTGAAGCAAATTTGATTCATGCCGCACATGAGGCAGGTATACAGAAGTTGCTATTCCTTGGTAGCTCTTGCATTTATCCAAAATCCGCACCTCAGCCAATGAGGGAAGAGGCTCTGCTAACAGGGTTGCTTGAGCCAACTAATGAGCCTTATGCAATTGCGAAAATTGCGGGTATTAAGCTCTGTGAAAGCTATAATCGGCAATATGGTCGGGACTATCGGTCTGTAATGCCTACCAACCTGTATGGTCAGAATGACAATTTCCACCCAGAAAACAGCCATGTGATTCCGGCGCTGATTCGACGCTTTCATGATGCGGCCATGTCAAAGGCTGATGAAGTAGTGATCTGGGGCTCTGGTACACCTATGCGCGAGTTCTTACACGTTGATGATATGGCTGCAGCTTCGGTTCATGTGATGGAACTGGATGCAAGCCTCTATCATGCCCATACTCAACCCATGCTGTCCCATATTAACGTGGGAACAGGTGTCGATTGCACTATTCGCGAATTGGCAGAAACCATCGCCAAAGTGACAGGGTTTACGGGTCGTTTGACATTTGACAGTAGCAAGCCCGATGGCACACCACGAAAACTCATGGATGTGTCACGCCTTAAAGGCCTTGGCTGGCACAGCACAATACCTCTAGAAGCAGGTCTGCGAAATGCGTATGACTGGTATCTTGAAAATGTCGAAAACGTACGGGCGTCCTAATGCGAAATACAGAGCTGCTTCCTATCGTCATGGCCGGAGGATCCGGTACTCGCTTGTGGCCCTTATCACGGGAGCTGTATCCTAAACAGTTTTTGACCCTACCAGGGCAAGACCTCTCAATGCTGCAAATGACGCTATCGCGCGTAGAAGGCTTGAGCGATATGCGCCCGTTGGTCATCAGCAACGAATCACACCGCTTCCTGGTTGCGGAACAGCTACGCCAAGTCGGCAAGCTGGAACACAACATTCTGTTAGAACCTATTGGCCGTAATACGGCCCCTGCCGTCGCGCTGGCAGCGCTGCATGCGCAGCGTGATGGCAATGACCCCCTAATGTTGGTACTTGCTGCCGACCACATGATTGGCGATGTACCTGCATTTCATGCTGCGGTGCACGCGGCTTTGCCTCTGGCAGATGCAGGACTTTTAGTGACATTTGGTATTGTGCCAAGTACCCCGGAAACAGGGTATGGTTACATCCATCGAGGAAAGCCTTTAAGCGAACATGCTTTCGAAGTAGCTAGCTTTGTAGAAAAACCAGACCTAACTACAGCCGAAAAATATTTGGCCACTGGTGAATATGATTGGAACAGTGGCATGTTCTTATTTCGCGCCAGTGTCTATCTAAAAGAGTTGGCAACTTATCGTCCTGATATTCTTGCTGCCTGCGAGAAATCCATCGCATCTTCGCAGCCTGATCTAGACTTTATACGAATAGACAAAGAGGCATTCACGGCATGCCCCTCTGACTCCATTGACTACGCTGTAATGGAAAAAACTCTCCATGCGGCAGTTGTACCACTTTCAGCCAACTGGAGTGATGTAGGTGCCTTTTCGTCATTGTGGGAGGTATGCGACAAAGATAGTGATGGAAATGCATTTCATGGCGAAGTGTTAGCATTCAATACAGCTAATACCTTGATTTTGGCTGAAAATTGCATGGTCGCGACTATCGGAGTGAAGGACTTAGTAGTGGTTCAAACCAAGGATGCACTGCTAGTTGCTGACCTCAAGCAAGTCCAAGATGTAAAGCAGATAGTTCAGCAACTCAAAGCCTCCAATCGGCCAGAGGCCCAATTACATCGTCAAGTATATCGACCTTGGGGACATTACGACTCCGTTGACTCCGGTATGCGCCATCAAGTCAAACGCATTACAGTTAATCCAGGAGCAAAGCTTTCCGTACAGATGCATCATCACCGTGCAGAACATTGGATCGTAGTCTCTGGTACGGCTTTGGTTACTCTTGATGGTAAAGAAACCTTGCTTACTGAAAATCAGTCGATATATCTTCCAATTGGAGCCGTTCATGCACTGGAAAATCCGGGAAAAATTCCGCTCGAGCTAATTGAAGTTCAGGTCGGTCCATACCTTGGTGAAGATGATATTGTTCGTTTCTCAGATAAATATGGCAGATGTTAAATGAAAATTTTTCTTGATGGCATCGTGTATTCAATACAAAATTTTGGAGGTATCAGTGTCTACTTCAATGAGCTCATCAGAACTCTTGAAAATGAGAGCTGCAAATTTCAAATAACAACCTACAACGACAAAAAGCAAAATCCATTACCTTCCAATTCCGAAGTCACAGAAAACTGCAGGTTGCTGGAGCGGTACCGAAATTGCAAAATAAATTCCAATGAATTTGATATATTTCACTCCACATACTACAGGAATCCAGAAGACAGAAAAATAAAAAAAGTTGTGACCGTCCATGATTTTGTCTATGAGCATTACAACAATGGTCTGCGGAAATTCGTTCATTCATATCAGAAATTTTCCTCTATCAGAAATGCTGATCGAATAATCTGCATTTCTGAAGCGACAAAAAAAGATCTTCTACATTTTTTACCCGATATCGATGAATCATTGATTGATGTCATCTACAACGGCGTATCAAACGCCTACCACCCTGATAACATTGCCAATTCTGAAGGCCAGCCTTTTCTGCTTTTTATCGGTGCAAGAGGTGGATACAAAAATTTCCAGGCAGTAGCAAAATCGCTGGAATACCTGAAAGACTTCAAGCTAATCTGTGTTGGTGGTGGGAAGTTATCCGAAAGCGATCTATCAGATCTTCCCTCTTCCATTCAAGATCGGATCGAGCATGCTGGATTCCTCAGCGAAGAGGCAATCAATCATTTGTACAACCAAGCTTTCTGCCTAGTGTACCCATCCTCCTATGAAGGTTTTGGAATTCCGGTTGCCGAAGCCATGCAAGCAGGCTGCCCAGTTGTTGTCAGCCAATGCGAGGCTGTAATCGAAGTCGGCCAGGAATCATTAACCGTTGTAGAGACCTTGGATTCTTTTGAGTTTGCCAAAGGGGTAGAAAAACTTTTTGATGCAGAATATAGACAAGAAAAAATAAGATCTGGCCTGATTTTATCAAAAAAATATGATTGGAGAAAAACCCATCAACATACATTGGATGTTTATCGTAAGGCACTGGGTCAATCATCAAGTAGTTATTAATTAACAATACACTCTTTAGTGTACGATGCATGCACATATGATTACAGAAGTCATTTTTATTAAACCTCATTAATATCAAGCCATCTTTTAATAGCTTTTCCAAAGCCAGAAACCCTTCGTGTGCGACATCCACAACTCAACGATGTCAGCCCAGCTTTCGATTCTTTATCCCAGAGTTCCTCCTGACTATACTAATAGCGTCAATAGATATAAATCCTTTTCTAGACGTACAGCTTGACCGGTTCTCGCATTCGCTCAATAGATATATACCGACTCAAATCGCAACTATGAACTTCTCACATAGGCTCTGGTGAATAGATCTGCGTTTGGCTAAACTTATCCCAACCCCAGATGTGACTTGGCACAGCCACCGTTTGAGGGCAGCACAGTTCAGTAAATAGATTGAAAAGGGTGGCTCGGATGTGCAACTTGTTGACCCACCTTTCAAACACGCAAGATATCACTGGCCTCCCATTCATTTGAGGTAGTACGACTTGGTTTGCTTGCACTAGGCTGCACCGACCGACAGCCACTCCAACTTTTAAGCACCTGCATGCTGTGATGGCTACATTGCGTGTGCACAAAGATATCGTATTTGCGCATTCGAGCGCTCTTTCTCAGAGGGCCTGCATCCGAAGACCGTCGCATACATAGGCTGGATGTGATAAGCGTAATCTCCTGTCATCGTAGGCAGTGACTCGTCAAGCGAGACGGTCGAGCCTTCGGCGCCGCTTTGTGATGTCATGTATTGACCCACTGAAAACCTGCTCAGGTGTTATCGTCGAAAGGAAAACACCATGAGCCCATTGATGGATGAAGAGATCAAACGCAGGACTGCAAAGCGCAAGACGGCACAGGTGCTGGGATCATCCAGGGCAAATCCAGCGTCGCTGTGGCCAGTCGGCCCGATGATCTGCCGCCCTCAGAGATAGAGAGTTGGGTGGAGAACGGCCACAAACGGATGGAAAATGCCCTGAAAGCCAACCCGCAGTACGTGCGCGAGCAATACGAACGCCAACTCAAGGGCTTGCAGGAAACCTATGGCGAGGCGATGCTGGAGTGACGCGCCAGAAACAAACTGCAGTCCCTGTTTCTGGACCAGGACGAGAAGTGATCGAGAAGATCCGCCAGGGACTGCAAGCCGACGACATACCATCTCGATTAGCAAACTGTCTCAATGGTTCGCAGTACCGCAGCAAACTGTGCACTACTGGCCGGTAAAGGCCGCACCCACGCGACAGGATCGCTTCATGGCACAGATCAAGGCCATGCTCGGCTAACGCACGGTGGCGCACATACTGGGGCTCAACAAGAACACGGTTCAGCGCATCTTCCGGATCAAAGGCTGGCAGGTGCGCAAAAGACCGGTTGGCTTCAGGCCCAGGATTCAATCGCTGCCTTCGGTGGCCAAGGCTCCCAACGAACGCTGAGCCACCGACATGTGCCGGGTCTGGGCCGGCCGTGATGGTTAGGCGAACGGCCCTGGCGATCGACGGCCATAGCCGCGAGTTGCTGGACAGGCATCTCTCACACAGCGGCCGATACAAGAAGGCAGAGTCAGCGTTGGAGCAAACCTTGATTGCCCACTTTGGCACTCTCTCTGGGTCGAGTTTCAAAGCGTTCCTGCTGCGTTCGTACAAAGGGCTGGCTTCACCAGCCGCAGTTTCACCGCGCTGGTCGAGAACTATGGATTGCGCCAGAAATTCATCACGCCACACAGCCCGAGCAGAATGGCCTGGTCGAGCGGAAGATTCGAACGCTCAAAGAGCAATGCGTGCACCGGCACCGGTTCGAATCGCTGCACCAGTCGCCTGATCGCGCGGCGGGGCTTAAGCTCATCGCAGCCGCTCTAAGCCAATAACAACGCCATTACAAACTGCTCAATCGCATCTTGTCGAAGACTAACTACTATCTTTACCAATTTTCAAAAAATTCAGCATGAACGATAATAAATAAACACACATCAAAATAAACATAGGTGTAATTAACATATTCCAATATATTTGCTTATTCAGTATCTCAAATCCATCTCTAAAAAATTGAAATGGAAGCAAGGAACATATCAATATATAATAAATCCTAATAAATGAAGATTTATAAGAATAATTATTTACTTGAGAAAAATAAAATCCAATAAAAAATATAAAAACCATAGAAAATAATATTCCAAAGTTCCCCAACAATGAAACAATTAAGCTTGTCGCTCCTAATGGAGAAGAGAAATTAGCGTATTCAGATATACTTATAATAAATTCGCTTTTATTCTCGAAAATATAAGACGGAATAAAGTTGTAAAATGAAGTGATGTACCCATCAGGATTAGCGGCCAATGAAATTATATCATTGCTATAAATATATGTTTGTGCACTCCACCAGGTAAACATTGGCTCCGCGAATAGAATATACATTAAGTTTTCAAAATTCAGATCTAATCCAACCCTCACAACCCCAATCATCAATATCAAAAAAAACATCAACAACATAAAAATAATATATTTCATATTGAAAACAATATTTTTGTATTTTAAATAATACATTGCAAATGAAATAATCAGCAGTAAAACATACATTCTTGCACCCAATCCAATCATAACTACCGAGCAAATTGATAGAGAGGCAAAAATAGGCAGCATCGTCACTTTTCCGATATTTTTTTCTAAAAAATAAAGAGATAAAATGCAAACACAAGAAGATATAGAAATCCAAAATA
>ERZ724504.170-NODE-170-length-36764-cov-7.480373_pt1 | contig 36764 bp, 27 predicted proteins | sample MGYA00376037_ERZ724504 | MGnify/ENA primary metagenome ERZ724504 (study PRJEB28724, sample SAMN07190888) | wastewater metagenome | isolation source: influent of sewage treatment plant in Hong Hong | place: USA: Christiansburg, Virginia | collected 2016-03-01 ... | reverse complement strand
GGTTAGTTTAAAGGGTTCTACTTTTAGGTGCTGGCTTTTTTAGGGGGTATTACCAGCACAGCCAATGGATGTAGCATGATGTATAGTTTTAATTTGTTCATGAACAGCTGCACCATTGATAAATCCAATGCGTAGCCCTGGGGAGATTAGTTTTGACAAGGAGCTACATAAAATAACATTGTCGTACTTGTCTTGAGCCTTAAGTGGTAATGGGCGGTCATCTAGTAAGTCGTGAGGTAACTCCCCAAAGGTGTCATCTTCAATAACAATTATTTTATTTTGGTAAAAAGTTTCAAGTATCTTTGAGCGCATACTGAACTTAATAGAGCATCCAGTAGGATTTTGAAAGTTGGCTTGTAATAGGCATGCTTTAATTGTTATGTTTTCAGCCTTTGATTTTTCAATTGCCGACACTAAGTGTTCGTGTTCTAGACCCTGATTGGGGTCAATTGCAATTGAAACTACATTAAGTTTTAAACTCTCCAATATTTGCAAGAACCCAAAATAAGTTGGTGATTCTACTAAAACACAGTCGCCAGCTGTAGTTGTACTTTGTAAAGCTAATGTTATCGCATGCGTTGCCCCATTGGTCATTAAAATATCTTCGGCTTTTAAATGACATCCTAATTTACTGTAACGACTAGCAATTTTTTTTCTTAGTTCAAAAAGACCTGAGCCCAAAGCATATTTTGTCAATACAGTTGGGTTTGATCTTATGACCTTGTAACTAACAGCTTGAAGATCGCGCGTGGGATAAAGCTCTGGCTCACCAGTCGCTAAATCCATCCGTACTTTTGCTTGTTTAGAGTTTTCAGCCCAACGTCGAATAATAGTTGCACGGTGAGTCAATTCTTGATCGCCACTGAAACTAAACACCCCAGTGCTGGAATGAACAGATGCTTTTGAATTGCATATTACATAACCACTTTTCTGCTCTGCAAAAATAACCCCCAAATCTTCTAAGGCTTGTAATGCTTTATAAGCTGTGTTGATGCCTACTTGATACATTGAAGCAACTTCTCTAATTGATAAGAAAGGCTCTCCTGCTTTGTAGGGGGCGCTTTGAATAAGCGACTGAAGGTCAATGACTAATTTTTCGTGTTTTTTCATCATAAAGCATCTGTATCTTTAATTAACTGTATATCTGTATCTGTCCATTATATCCACATAACAATAAAATCCATATTGTGATTGGTTAACTTCATAAAAACATGAATTTGTAATGATTTCATCGCAATTTTAAGACATTTTCCTGAGTTTTTATGCTGATCAAATTCAATTTATAGGGGGTATATGGAAGTTATGGAAATTTTTAAGGCAATAAGCAGCAAGCCGCTAAAGTCAGTGCGCGATGTTCAAGAGTTCGAAATCTCTTATGAGATGCGCGAGGATCTAAGAAATCGTTTACCAAAGATCACTGATGAGTCGGAAATTGAGGACTTAAATGTGCAAAAGGAGTGTGGTGATGTTGTGAGGGCGGTTTTGGGAGAGCAGCTTTCAAATGCAATTCGATATGCTGTAGAACATCAATGTGCCGCTATCATTAGGAACCTACCTATAGATCATGATTTACCTGCAACTCCAACAGAGAGTCGAATAGGGGTTGATCGGATCACATGTTCAGTGGCTTCAAATGTTGGTTTACATAATTTGGTTTCATCGTCTATAGCATCGTACCTAGGTGAAAATAACGATAAAGCATTGAGGCATGTAATACCTCATATCAAGTCTGCTCATGAAAAAAGCTCTCATGGTTCGCTATTAAGTTTCGGTATGCATGTTGATAACCCACACTTACCGCTTTCCCCAGAAAAAGACAATTCAACCGCGCAATGTCCTAGATACTTAGCACTAATGGCACTGAGATGTGACATTAGTGTGCCAACTAAAGTTGTCTTTTTAGATGATGTGCTTGGTAAGTTACCAGAATATGTTGTATCAATTCTTAAAAAGCCGATTTATAAACTCAAATGGCCAGATTCGTTTGGTGAAATTTATAGCGAAAAACCAGGTCCTGTGTTAGCTACTGATGAAGATGGCATTTGTTACTCTAGGTTTGACAAACAAAATGTAATTCCACTGAGTGAAGAGGCCGAGCTGTCTTTCTCTATTTTTCAGGCTGTGGCTGAGAGTGAGGGGCTGGTTAAAAAAGTAGTGCTCTTACCTGGGGATTTGATTATTTTTGATAATCAAAGAATGGTACATGCGCGTGATGGTTTCAGTCCAAAGATGAATGGATGTGATCGCTGGCTTATCAGACTGTTTGGAATTAATGCTTAATAAAATAAAGGAATAATATGTTCAAAGATTTTTCAATATCAGCAATCATTGCTGGGCTTATTGCGGTGGCAATATCATTTGCGGGCCCTTCATTAATCATTTTCCAGGCGGCTGCCCTAGCCCATCTTGACTTTGCTCACACAAGCTCATGGATTTGGGCGGTTTCCATTGGGAGTGGTCTATCAGGTCTGTTGCTCAGTTTAAGATTTAAAGTGCCTGTTATCACAGCGTGGTCTACACCAGGTGCAGCACTTTTGCTTGGAAGCTTGCCAGCGTTCAGCTTCTCAGATGCCATTGGTGCTTACTTGTTTGCAGCATCGTTGATTGTCTTTTTGGCTTGGAGCGGGTTGTTTGATTCACTGATGAAAAAAATACCTAAACAAATTGCAGCTGCTATGTTGGCAGGGATTTTATTTCGTTTTGCATCAGATGTGTTTTCAGCGATGCCAAAGCAAGCTTTGATGGCTCTACCTATGTTTGCTGGATTTATTGTTTTAAGAAAATTGCAACCGCGTTATGCAATCCCAGGTACTTTATTAATCGGCATTTTAATTGCGATCAGTCAAGGATTGTTTCATTTTGAAAACATTGAGTTCAGCTTAGCACAACCGATTTGGACGACTCCGACTTTTTCGTTAAGTGCAATTTTTACGATTGGACTTCCATTGGCTTTGGTAACAATGTCGGGACAGTTTGTTCCTGGAATTGCTGTTATGCGTAATGCAGGTTATACAACGCCTTCTAAACCAATGGTGTTATTGACTTCTTTATTTTCTGTGTTCTTAGCTCCTTTTGGCTCGCATGGTATCAACTTGGCAGCGATTACAGCGGCAATTTGCACTGGGCGTGAGTCTCACGAAGATCCGTCTAAGCGATATGTGTCTGGGATCGTTTGTGGATTGGCGTACATTGTTATCGGTTTATTTGGAGGTACCTTGGTGCTTGCCTTTACTGCTTTACCAAAAGTATTGGTTTCGACTATTGCAGGTTTAGCTTTGGTTGGGGCGTTAATGAGCAGTTTGGCAGGTGCAATGCAGGATGAAAGTGAGCGAGAAGGTGCTTTAATCACATTTTTGGTTACGTCGTCAGGTATGGTGTTGTGGGGTTTGGGTGCGCCCTTTTGGGGGCTTGCTTTTGGACTGCTTACTCGTGTAGTCCTACAATTCTCGGGCATCAAAATATTTACTCGTGTGGCGTCAGAAGTTAAATAAAGGAAATAAAAATGATTAACTTAAATAATTTGCATGACAGCGACTCTGAGGTGTATGGCTTCATGAAGCAAGAAGCTATTCGTCAAGAGACTCACATTGAACTTATTGCATCTGAAAACTATGTCAGCCAGGCAGTTTTAGAGGCCGCAGGTAGTGTATTAACAAACAAATATGCAGAAGGTTACCCAGGGCGACGTTACTACGGTGGTTGTGAGCATGTGGATGGTGTGGAGCAACTTGCAATTGATAGAGCAAAAAAATTATTTGGTGCTGAATATGCAAATGTTCAGCCTCACTCAGGCTCACAAGCTAATCATGCCATTTTTAATGCGTTTTTAAAGCCTGGTGACACTATTTTAGGGCTGGATTTGGAGCAAGGTGGACATTTAACACATGGAAGTTCTGTGAATTTGAGTGGGCAGATTTATAAGGCTATTAGCTATGGTTTGAATGAGAGAGAAGAAATTGATTATGAGCAAATCAAAGTGTTAGCACATTCTCATAAACCAAAGATGATTATTGGTGGCGCATCTGCTTACTCATTGAAAATTGATTGGAGAAAATTGAGGCAGATTGCCGATGAGGTTAAGGCAATATTATTTGTTGACATGGCACATTATGCTGGTCTGATTGCGGCTGGCGTCTATCCATCACCAGTACCATTTGCAGATGTGATTGGTAGTACAACACACAAAACCTTACGCGGGCCTCGAGGTGGATTGATTTTAGCAAAGCAGAAATATGCGAAGCAATTAGACAGTTCAATTTTCCCGCGTACACAAGGCGGCCCATTGTTACATATCATTGCAGCAAAAGCCGTTTGTTTTAAAGAAGCTCAGAGTCTGGAGTTTGTTGAGTATCAAAGCCAAGTGCTATTCAATTGCAAAATTATGGCCGATGTGCTCGTAGAGCGCGGATTTAGAATCATTTCTGGACGCACTGAAAGTCACTTAGTATTGGTTGACTTACGCTCAAAGAATTTGACAGGTAAAGAAGCAGAGAATTTATTAGCAACTGTGAATGTTACGACTAATAAAAATTCGATTCCAAACGACCCATTAAGTCCTATGGTGACAAGTGGTATTCGATTGGGAACAGCTGCTATGACAACACGAGGATTCGGCCCTAAAGAAATTATTGAGTTAACGCATTGTATTGCAGATGTGCTGGACAAACCAGAAAATCAAAATGTTCGAAATGAAGTTCGCAAGAAAATTAAAAGGCTTGCGGAGCATTTTCCTGCATATCAGTCGGTCAAATTCGAAAGCTACTCTATGGCAACAGCAGATTGATTTCAATTTTGCAATGCTCATAAATATGAGCATTGCAATCGTTACTGTCAAAATTAATAAAAAGGTTGGTTATGCCATTTACTAGAATAGAAGTGTCAAATGATATTTTGACAACACATGGACAAGCAGTAGGGAAAGCAGTTCAACAGGCGATGGTTGAATGTTTTAACGTCGATACAAGCGATCAATTTCAAATCATCTCAGGGCATGATTCTGAGTATATGAAAATTACACCTGAATATAAAGGTATTTGCCATACCTCGCCGTGGTGCTTTATTCAAATCACATGCAATAAAGGAAGGGGCTCTGTCGTGAAAACCAATTTCTTCCAGCGGGTTTCCCGTTTAATTTCGACTGATACGCCAATTAAATCAGAGAATGTCATTGTTAATTTAATTGAAGTTGAACCTGATTGCTGGAGTTTTGGAAACTGAGTTATGACAAGGCAGATAAAAGAAACTTCATTAAGCTTAAAAACAGCAGTTGTCATAGTAGCCACTTCAGGAGTTGGATTTGCTTACGTAAAAGCACTTTTATAAAACTGTACTTTACTAATTCAGACTGGCTAGTACATGGCGACCTTTTTAAGGGTTCCACTTTTAGAGTCTTTTCAGCTCTTTGTGCAGGATAAGTTATTTTTTAAGCAACGCTTACTGCCGAAGATGGAGGTGAAGCAACTTGAGATGTGAAAATATGGATGTTGGCATTTAGGTTAAAAGAAAATCCAAAAGCAACTACAAGAAGGATGGAAAAATCTTTCAGGGCTGACTCAAAAAGCAAAAAAAGCTTCATTCAATAAAATGAAGCCTTTTTTACTAAAATTTTTAACCGACAGTTACAATTTTGACAAATTAAATCATCAGGTAAGGTTTCATACCAGTTATAACTATTTGATTTTATTGTATTTTTGACTCAGAAACCCAGTAGCGTGTGTAAAAGAAAAAGGCGACTTATTCAAGTCGCCTTTTTTCATGTCATTCTCACCACTCCCAGCACGGCTATCACGGCCATCATTTCAGCATCATTGACATCAGCCCAGTTTCTTCAGTGCGTACAGCGCATCCAGCGCCTGTCGCGGCGTCATCTCATCGGGATTGAGTTGGGCAAACTCTTCCAACAACGGGTGCGTTGCGTATTCGATGTGTGCGGGTGTTTCCTCCTCCGCCACAGGTGCACTGAACAAGTCAAACTGCGTGTGCGCAGCCTGTTGCGCTTCAAGCTCCGCCAAATGTTTGCGCGCCGCCGCCACCACCACGCGCGGCACACCTGCAAGGTGGGCGACCTGCAAACCATAACTTTTACTGGCCGGCCCTTCTTGCACTTGATGTAAAAACACGATGGACTCACGCTCTTCGATCGCGGACAAATGCACATTTTTCACATGCAAGGCCGTGGTGGCCAGTTGGGTCAGCTCAAAATAATGGGTCGCAAATAAAGTTAAACTTTGTTGCATGTTCAATAAAGACTGGGCAATCGCCATCGCCAAAGCCAAACCATCAAAAGTCGATGTGCCTCGACCGATTTCATCCATCAGCACAAGGCTGTTTGGCGTGGCGTGCTGCAAAATTTGTGCCGCCTCAGTCATCTCCACCATAAACGTTGAGCGCCCGCCGGCAAGGTCGTCCGCCGCGCCGATGCGGGTGAAAATACGATCAATCGGCCCCAGCGTGACATGCTCAGCCGGAACAAAACTGCCACAATACGCCAGCAAAGTGATGAGCGCCACTTGACGCATGAAGGTCGACTTACCGCCCATGTTCGGTCCTGTGATGACCCACAACCGCTCATCTGCTGACAAATGACAATCATTGGCGATGAACGGCGTGACCTGCTGTTCAACCACAGGATGGCGGCCTTTGTGGATGTGGATGCACGGCACATCGGTCAAATGCGGCGGATGCCAATTCAATGTGCGCGCACGTTCGGCAAGGTTGCTCAGCACATCGAGTTGTGCCAACACACGCGCAAGCTGCTGCAAACCACCGACGAATGGCTGCAACGCGATCAACAATTGCTCAAATAAATATTTTTCGCGCGCCAGTGCCAACGATTGCGCCGACAAAGCCTTGTCTTCAAATGCTTTCAACTCAGGCGTGATGAAACGCTCCGCATTTTTCAACGTTTGTCGGCGTTGATAATCAACGGGCAATGCGGCATCTTTCGCCTGCGCATGGGTCAGTTCAATGTAAAAACCATGCACGCGATTGTATTCGACCTTCAACCCTGCAATGCCCGTGCGTTCGCGTTCACGGGCTTCCAAATCCAACAAAAACGCACCGCTGTTGGTTTGTAAACCACGGTATTCATCAAGCTGCGCATCAAAACCATCGGCGATCACACCGCCCTCACGCACAAATGTGGCGGGCTCATTCAGCACCGCTCGCTGCAACAATTCCAGCAAACCATCGGGTGCCCGCACCGCTTGTGCGAGCATGTCCAACAACTCACCACCTTGTGCATCAGGCAACACCGCACGCACCGCATCCAACTGCATCACGCTGTCGCGTAAAGCCGCCAATTCCTTTGGACGCACCGTATTCAAAGCAATGCGCGCACTGATGCGCTCCACATCACACAAAGCCGCAAGGTGTGGGCGCAAAGCCATGTGTGTGCGTTGATTTAATAAAGTCCCAATCGCCGTTTGCCGCGCCAACACCGTCGCTGCATGGCGCAAAGGATGATGCAACCAGCGCTTCAGCAAACGCGAACCCATGCTGGTCGCACAGCCATCCAACAAAGAAAACAACGTCGGCGACTCTTGCCCACGCAAAGTCTCAGTGATTTCGAGGTTGCGACGGGTCGCCGCATCCAAAGTCAAATAATGCTCGCTGCGCACCACGGTCAAGCCCTGCACATGGCGCAAAGCCTGTCCTTGCGTGTGTTGCGCATAATGCAACAAGGCACCGATCGCCGACAAGCCAACGGTCAGGTGCTCTGCATCCAAATTCGCCAAATGCTTCGCTGACAATTGCGCCAACAAAGCCGCCTCCCCTTTGTCGGCATGAAAAAACTTGTCGGGCAGCGGTGTGAATACACACTCAAATGCAGGGCGCACCGTGTCCGCCATATGTCGATCCGACAGCACCATTTCAGACGGATGAATTTGCTCCACCCAACTCGCCCATTCACGTGCAGGCACTTCTGTGACCGAAAACTCACCATTCGCCATGTTCAACCACGCCAAACCAAGCATCGCACCATTGCCCGAACCTTTGGTGTGTGCCGCCATCACATACGCATCGGATTTGTCCTTGAGCAATGCCGCATCCGACACCGTACCCGGTGTGAGGATGCGCATCACTTTGCGCTCCACGGGGCCTTTGCTGGTTGCGGGATCACCGATTTGCTCACAAATCGCCACTGATTCCCCCAGTGACAGCAGTTTCACCAAATATTGCTCCGCCGAATGGTATGGCACGCCCGCCATTTTGATCGGCTCACCGTTCGATGTGCCACGCGAGGTCAACGAAATGCCCAATAAGCGCGAAGCCTTAACGGCGTCATCAAAAAACAATTCGTAAAAATCGCCCATGCGATAAAACAGCAAGGTCTCAGGATGCGCGGCCTTGATGCCCAGATATTGCGTGATCATTGGAGAATTTTTAACAGGCGTGGTCATGCGTGTGCTTTTTAAAATGAAAAATGAAAGAGGCGAAAATGGAGTTCATTGTAAGTCCATTGCTTCAGCGGATCCATTCACAGGATCGAACAAGAACGGATCGAAACCGAGTCATCGCCTTTTGATGGTATTGAATTGACGAATGGATCTAAATGATTCTGGTACAAATTATACTCAGGCACAACATTCAAACCGACTCGGAGAAATCAAGGCTTACTTGGATGCTTTTTAAACAATTTGGCTGGATAAAATAAACAATCCAGCCGCCAAAAACAACACACCCCAGCCGATCAACTCAAAAGCAGATGTGCTGGGGTGCATGTTTTTTGCCAGCGAATCACAATTCGCTTGAAACTCACTCGGCAGGATTGATTTCGCGCAACAAGTGCGGCAAGATTTTGGGGGCGGCCGCCACAATGGAGCCGCTCATGAAGTCACCCTCACCCGCCAAATCGGTGATTAAACCACCCGCCTCTTTCACCAACAACGCGCCCGCAGCGATGTCCCATGGTGACAAGCCAACACCGATGAACCCATCAATGTGACCCGCAGCCACATACGCCAAGTCCAAAGCCGATGAGCCTGAGTAGCGCAAACCTGATGCATTAAAACGCAAACTGGTTTGCAAAGTCACCAACGATGGATTGATTTTCAACTCTTTAGAAGGAATTGCCGTTGACAACAAGGCGTCCGACAGGCGAATGCGACCCGAAACACGGATGCGGCGGTTGTTCAAAAACGCACCCGAACCACGACTCGCGGTGAACAAATCATTGGTGCATGGGTTATAAATCAAACCGTGCTCAACTTTGCCATCGATTTCCAACGCGATGCACACCGCATAGTGCGGGTAGCCATGAATGAAATTATTGGTGCCATCAATCGGATCAACGATCCATTTGTGGTTTGAATTGACATGACCTGTCAGCCCCGACTCTTCGCCCAAAAAAGCATGTTTTGGGTAGGCTTCCAACAAGGTCGCTTTGATCACATCTTCAGCTGCATGATCAATCTCAGTCACCAAATCTTGCACGCCCTTTTGGCTGATTTTAACTTGGTCAAGGTTCATGCTGGCGCGGGTGATGATTTGCGCTGCTGCGCGAGCGGCCGTGACGGCGGTATTGAGCATCGGATGCATGAGGGGGTCCTATCGGTCTTAATTTTATATGAGCAAAAACGCCAGCCTCGGAAGGAAAGCGCAATAACCGTGCTATTTTACTGTAGTTTTCGTGTATATTGCGCACTTTTGACACGCGATCGTTTGCTAAAATAGCAAAAAACACGCCCACATTCAAATAGATACCCCATCATGCAGACAAAAACCAACAATCCAAACACCCGTACCGACTGGCTCAAATCCATCCGCATCATCCTCGTGCGCACCAGCCACCCGGGCAATGTCGGCCAAGTTGCACGGGCGATGGCCAATATGGGTTTGAGCGAGTTGTACATCACCTCACCACGCTTTCCTGACATGTGTGCACAACCCGATGCGATTGCTTTGGCCAGCGGTGCGACTGACGTGCTGGAAGAAGCGGTCATCGTGCCTGACTTGGCAACCGCCTTGCAAGGTGTCAATTGTGCATTTGCGTTTTCCGCACGCACGCGCGACCTCGCACCGCCCTTGCGTTCAAGTGGTGAAGCGGCGACGGAGGTGATGGCGTTGTTTGAACAAGCAACGATTGAGGGCAAAACACCGCCTAAAGTGGCTTTTGTATTTGGCGCAGAGCGCAGCGGTTTGGTCAATGATGAGGTGATGCTGTGCCAACGCTTGTGCCAAATTCAAGCCAATCCCGACTACAATTCGCTGAACCTTGCGCAGGCCGTTCAAGTCATGACTTACAGCCTACGCCAAGCGGCGTTACAGGATATTTCTTGCGACAACATCCCCGCAAGCAGCCACTCGGGTGTGCTGTTGGATGCGGTTGATTTGGCACAACTCGATGGCATGCTGGGTCATTGGCAAGCCATGTTGACCGACATTGGCATGATCAACCCCGACATCCCGACCGAAACCATGGCGCGTTTGCGCGCGCTGTTTTCACGCACCCAGTTGACCACCAACGAAGTGAACTTTTTACGTGGTGTGGCGAATGCGGTGCAGCAGTTAAAAAAGCAGGGTTGAAGCATTTCACCCAAAATGCAAGGCACAGACGAACCGATCCGCAATCGGTTATGATGTGACCTTAAATGATTGTGTTTTTTACTGTGAAACCCCGCTTATGCTCATCGCCCACCTCAAAGAAGACATCCAAACCATTCGTCACAAGGACCCCGCCGCCCGTTCATGGTGGGAGGTGTTGACGTGCTACCCTGGTTTGCATGCTTTGTTTTTCCATCGCATTGCACACACGCTTTGGATCCATCGTTTTCGCTGGTTAGCGCGTTTTATTTCACACCTTTCACGTGGTTTAACGGGGATTGAAATCCATCCGGGCGCAACGGTTGGACGGCGTGTGTTCATTGATCACGGCATGGGCATTGTGGTTGGTGAAACGGCTGAAATTGGCGACGATTGTACAATTTATCAAGGTGTGACACTTGGCGGCACGTCATTAACCAAGGGGGCCAAACGCCATCCAACGCTTGAAGCTGGTGTCATCATTGGCGCAGGCGCAAAGGTATTGGGTAACTTCACCGTCGGTGCTGGTGCAAAAATCGGCTCAAATGCCGTGGTGGTCAAACCAGTGCCCGCGGGTGCAACGGCGGTCGGCAATCCCGCACACATCGTCGGCAGCAAACCCACAAATGAACACGAATTCAGCGCTTATGGTGTGAATGTCAACGATTCAGACCCCATCGTTCAAGCCTTACAATCGGTGCTGGCTCAGCTTGAGCGCAGTGATGCGACCACGCGTGAGTTGCGTTCAAAAATTGAACAAGCGGGCATTGATTGTGGCACATGCGAAGACGATGCACAGCGCGCGGCAAAAGACATCGAACGGATTCGTCAATTGCTGGCACGATAACAGGTAAAATACCAACAAAGCAAAGCAATGCCGCGCCGCCATGGATCAAGCACAGGCGGGGGAGCGCGGCAACCCCTTGCATATTGAGATGGGCGTGCACAATTCAACACAGTCAGAGAGTCGGCTGGACTCACGTTCATTCCACCACCTAAAACATTAGAAAAAACACCGTGAACGCAGCCCAATCCGAACTATTACATGCCGTCAGCATGGATGACAAATACACCGCCACCCAAGGTCAAATTTTTCTCTCTGGCATTCAAGCCCTCGTGCGTTTGCCCTTGATGCAGCACCAACGAGACTTGGCCGCGGGCTTAAACACAGCGGGTTACGTCACGGGCTACCGCGGCTCACCATTGGGCGGCTTGGATGAAGCGTTGTGGCGAGCAAAAAAACATTTAGAATCCTCACACGTGACTTTCGCGCCAGCAATCAATGAAGATTTGGCCGCGACAGCGTGTTGGGGCACACAACAAGTTGGACTGATCGGCCCCGCCAAATACGACGGCGTGTTCGCCATGTGGTACGGCAAAGGCCCCGGCGTGGATCGCAGCGCAGATGCGCTCAAACACCTCAACCACGCGGGGACAGCGAAACACGGTGGCGTGATTTTGGTCGCAGGGGATGACCACGTGGCGCATTCATCGTCATTGCCACACCAATCCGACCATATTTTCACAGCGGCGATGATACCCATGCTGTACCCATGCAATGTGCAAGAGTTTCTCGACTTGGGCATTCACGCATGGGCCATGTCGCGTTTTTCGGGCTGCGCGATTGGCTTCAAAGCCATTGCCGATACGGTTGAGTCGTCGGCCTCAGTCGACGCCAATCCATTCCGCGTTGATGTGAAAATCCCAACTGATTTTGCCATGCCCGAAGGCGGCTTGAACATTCAACTGTCAAGCGCAGGCGTGAATGCCGTCGCGCGCGCGCAAGAAGCGCTGATGCAAGATTACAAAATTTACGCTGCACTCGCCTACGCCCGCGAGAATCAACTCAACCGCATCACCATCGACTCACCTGTGGCGCGACTGGGCATCATTGCCTCGGGCAAGTCCTACCTTGATGTGTTCGAAGCACTCGAACAACTGGGCATTGACGAAGCGCAAGCGGCTGAAATCGGCATTCGCGTGTACAAAGTGGCCATGCCTTGGCCACTCGAACCCGACGGCGTACGCGAGTTTGCTCAAGGACTGGACGAAATTTTGGTGGTTGAAGAGAAACGCCAAATCGTCGAATACCAGCTCAAAGAACAGCTCTACAATTGGCGCGATGATGTGCGCCCACGCGTGGTCGGCAAATTTGATGAAAAAGGCGAATGGGTGGCGCCGCGTGGCGAATGGTTGTTGACATCGAAACTCGATTTTTCGGTCGCTCAAGTCGCCACGGTCATTGCCTCACGCATTGAAAAATTCTACACCAGCACGGTCATTGCCGAACGCCTGGCCATGCTGCAAGCCAAAGAAGAACTACTCAACCGCGCGGTCAACACGCCCCCTCGCCCACCGTATTACTGCTCAGGTTGCCCACACAACACCTCCACCAAAGTGCCCGATGGCTCGGTCGCCCTCGCTGGCATTGGCTGCCACGCCATGGCGATGGCGATTTACCCAGATCAAAACAAACTCATGACGCACATGGGTGGTGAGGGTGCGACATGGATTGGACAAGCGGCGTTTACTGAAGTGCCACATGTGTTTCAAAATTTGGGGGACGGCACCTATTTTCACTCGGGTTATTTGGCGATACGCGCCGCCGTCGCCTCCAAAGTCAACATCACTTACAAAATTTTATACAACGATGCGGTGGCGATGACGGGCGGCCAACCTGTGGACGGTGTGGTCACCGTGCCCTCGATTGCCCAGCAAATGGTTGCCGAAGGCGTGCAACGCATCGCACTGGTGACGGAAGATGTGTCGCGTTATGCAGATCGCTCCGTATTGCCTGCATCGGTGACCATCCACGATCGCGCCGATATGGATGACGTACAACAAGAATTGCGCACCGTCACAGGCACCAGCGTGTTGATTTACGATCAAGTCTGCGCCGCCGAAAAACGCCGTCGCCGCAAAAAAGGCACACTCGAAGACCCAAAAGTATTCACCTTCATCAACGACGCGGTGTGCGAAGGCTGTGGCGATTGCGGTGTGCAATCGAATTGCGTTTCCATTTTGCCTAAAGAAACCGAATTTGGGCGAAAACGCAGCATCGACCAATCGTCGTGCAACAAAGATTATTCGTGCGTCAACGGTTTTTGCCCCAGCTTCGTCACCGTCAGCGGCGACAATGTGCGCATCAAAAAATCCAAAACAGGCACAGCGAAAGACGACCATTTCGGCGACTTGCCCGACCCCGTGCGACCCACCAGCGTCACCCCTTACAACATCCTGCTGAACGGCATTGGCGGCACTGGTGTGATTGCAGTCGGCGCGCTCATCGGCATGGCGGCACACTTGGAGGGCAAAGGCGTGTCAGTGCTCGACATGACCGGGATGGCGCAGAAAAATGGCGCTGTCACCTCACACATCCGCATCGCCGACGATGTGGCCAAAATCCATGCCCAACGCATTGCCACAGGTGAAGCCGATGTGGTGCTTGGTTGCGACATTTTGACAGCAGGTGCACACGAAGCCGTCGCAAAAATGCTCAAGGGTCGAACCCGTGCGGTGGTCAACACGCACCAACAGCCAACGGGTAAATTCGCACAAGATGCCGATTGGCAGTTCCCCATGCGCGATGTGCAGAGCCTCATTGAGGAATCCATCGGACAACAAGCAGAATTCGTCGATGCCACCAAGCTCGCCACCGCACTGATGGGCGATTCGATCGCCACCAATGTGTTCATGGTTGGCTTTGCCTATCAAAAAGGCCTGTTGCCCGTGTCTGAAGCCGCCTTACTGAAAGGCATTGACATCATTGGTGTCGGTGTGGAGTCCAACAAAAAAAGCTTTCTTTGGGGACGCCGTGCAGCATTTGACCTCAAACGTGTTGAACAGATCGCCCTGCCCACACAAACCATCCTTGTGCAAATGCCTGAAAACTTGGATCGCCTCATCACCCGTCGCTACGATGAGTTGGTGGCGTATCAAGACATCGCTTATGCCGACACCTATTTGGCCTTGGTCAAACGCGTCCAAGCGATCGAATCAGAACAGCAATTGGGCAAAAAACTGACCACCGCCATCGCCAAAAATGCCTTTAAACTCATGGCGTACAAAGACGAGTACGAAGTGGCGCGGCTGTACACCCATCCTGACTTCATGAACAAAATCAAGCAGCAATTCGACGGCGATGTGAGCCTGACATTTCACCTTGCCCCACCGCTGTTTGCCAAAAGAGACAGCCACGGCCACTTGATCAAGCAAAGCTTTGGGCCATGGGTGATGCGTGCTTTTGGTTGGCTGGCGAACATGAAACACCTGCGTGGCGGGATGTGGGATGTGTTTGGCCGCACCACCGAACGGCGCATGGAGCGCACATTGCGCGATGAATACCTGCGCACAATGGGTGAATTGGCCTCGACAGTCAATGCAGACAACCACGCCGCATTGATTGAACTGGCCACCCTGCCTGAACACGTGCGTGGTTTCGGCCATGTGAAAGAAAAATCAGTGCTGGCGTATCAGAAAAAACGCACAGAACTGTTGCGCCGCATCGGCTAATGTCAAGCACTCTGGGGCATTGAACGCAGTGCCCTGCCTTGGGCATTAGACCTCCTTCGAAACGGCTATAGACTAAATCAAAAAGTAAACCAAACTTTTATCTTCGCCATTCGGCGCAGACGGGAATCCAGTCAAAAGCATTGCATGTGTTGGTGCTGAGTGTACATAGGGCATCAAACGCTGCGCTACGCACCCCACTGAACTCCCGCCTACGCAGGAATGACTGGTTAACAATTTGGTTTTAAAGAAAATCTATGTGTATGTGCATGCAAAGAGCACCTTTACAAAACTTTACATCCAACACACATTGCAACCACGCTTCAGCGATAAACTTGCTCACAACACAATCAACACAACAATGACCGCCCAGCAACGATAACCCCGCAACGACGACAATGACTGCAACATGTCGACCACAAGGAGGATCACATGAACCCATCACACACGCTCGCCTTAGCACTCATGACTTTGGCCGCCCCATCATTGAATGCGCAAGCGCAACCGACGATGCCAGAGACCCCATCCGTCGCCCCTCAAAATGCCATGACAAACAGCGGTGCAGGCGGCCGTGCAAACAGCACTTACAACCTGAATTTTGCCAACGCAACCCACACCTCAAAAACCTTGACCTTGGGCGGTCAAACGATCGCATTTCGCGCATATGAGCACATCGTTTATGTGCAACACCCTGTGGATGCAAAGTATGAACGCATGAACATTTACATTCCCGAAGCGTACTTCAAAGGCAAAAGCATCGGGCATTTCACAGCCCAAACCGCTCCCATTTTCATGCCCAATGCCGTCGGCGGCTACATGCCCAGCGAACCCGACAGTCCCAGCGTCGCACGCGATGGACACAACCCGAACGCCGCCTTCATCGCCTTGAGCAAAGGCTATGTGGTCGCCACCCCAGGTGCGCGTGGCCGCACCACGCAAGACGAAAAGGGTCAATACACAGGCAAAGCGCCAGCCGCCATCGTTGATCTGAAAGCTGCCGTGCGCTATTTACGCCACAATGATGCCGTCATGTTCGGCAATGCTGAAAAAATCATATCCAACGGCACCAGTGCAGGTGGCGCTTTGTCTGCACTGCTCGGCGCCAGCGGCAACAACACCGATTATGAACCCTACCTCAACGCACTCGGCGCAGCCAAAGCCCGTGATGACGTGTTTGCTGTGTCCGCCTATTGCCCGATCACCAATTTAGACCACGCAGACATGGCGTATGAATGGCAATTCAATGGTTTCAACACCTATCAAAAAATGATCATGCCGCAAATGATTGATTTTCATGCAGAGCGTAAAATGGAAACAGGAGCTTTGACCGCAACACAAATCAACACCTCAAATGCCCTGAAAACTTTATTTCCCGCCTACCTCAATGCTCTGAAACTCACACAAACAAATGGCCAACCACTGACCCTCGATGCACAAGGCCATGGCCCGTTCAAAGACCTCGTGAAGTCTTATGTGATCGCCTCCGCACAAACCGCTCTGAACAACGGCACAGACCTGTCCCCTCTCGCATGGGTGCACCTCTCCGGTAAAAAAGTCACCGACATTGACTACGACGGCTACATCCAAGCCAATGTCCGCATGAAAACCCCACCTGCGTTTGATGCACTGGATTTAAGCAGCGGTGAAAACGACCTGTTCGGCACAGCCAACACCCAAGCCCAACATTTCACAGCATTTGGCATGAGCAACAGCACCGCAGGCGGCACACACGCCGCACCCGCCACCGTCAACATGATGAATGCCATGCACTACCTGAGCAGCCCCAAAGGCAGTACCATCAGCGCACATTGGCGCATCCGCCATGGCACGGCCGACCGAGACACCTCGCTCGCCATCCCCGTCATTCTGGCCACCACGCTGAAAAACCAAGGCAAACGCGTGGATTTTGCCATGCCGTGGAATGTGCCCCACAGTGGCGATTATGATTTGGATCGGCTGTTTGCTTGGGCAGACACCATCAGCCATTAACAATACCCGTTAACGACAACCGCTAGCAACTGTTACAAGAACCATGCGGTGCGTCACACCCATTAAAAAAGGAGACTCAAGTGCCCTTGCCCAGCGACACCTTGCCATTTTTAAATGAGCTTAAACAACACAACAACCGCGAATGGTTTCATGACCACAAACCTCGTTTTGTCGCCCTGCAAACACAACTGTATGACTTCATTGATGCATTGATTTCTGAAATAGCCAGCATTGCCCCTGAGCACATGGGCATCGAGGCCAAGCAATGTTTGTTCCGCATACACAAGGATGCGCGCTTTTCCAAGGACAAAACCCCATACAAAACCCATTTTGGCATTCACATCGCGCCCAGCGGGCATCGTGCAGACTTTGGACGCGCGGGTTTTTACCTGCACATTGAGCCCAATGCGTCGATGATTGGCGGCGGTGCACACGCCCCAAGCAGCGCATGGCTGCAATGCATTCGCCAAGAGATTGCGCTCAATGGTCAAGTGTTGGAGCACCTGTTGGATGATCCGACGTTCAAAAAATGGTTTGGTGCGTTACGAGGTGATGTGCTGAAACGTCCACCTGCTGGGTACACGGTGGACTCTCCACACCTGAGCTTACTGAAACACAAAGCTTTATGGGTGCAGCACGATGTCAGCGATGCTCAATTATCAGATGCTGATTTTGTTTCACATTTTGCTGAAGCTTTCAGTGTGTATCGACCATTTCAAACATTTCTAAATGAAACAAGCGACCACTAAAATACGGTCGAAAATCCTGATTTACTTTACCAGGCAGCAACCACTCAGCCCACAGACAACACACGAACCAAAGCACCTCAAAACCAATCAACGACAACTCTAGTCACCACACCAAAATTGAATGGCTCAACCCATATCAACACAACATCTCACGCCACAACGCAAAGAAACAAGCCTTTGCTCAATTCATTTGATCTACTTTGGTCTTCGACTTGTACAAGGCATGGTTTATAATTCACCATCCGTAGAATGCCAATTGATACCAATGAAACATGCGCACAAAAAAACACATGAGAAATGCGCATGAGAAACGTTGATGTGATGAGAAAGTAGAACACCTTGAATGCTGTAGAAATTGAAGAAGCCATTAGCACCTTAGCCGATCAGCCGTTTGACGCGCTTGAGTTCCCCTATGCTTTTTTAGAAGCGTTTGGCAACAAAGCCACCACAATTAAAAGATTGCGCACAGGCTCATCCAACGACTCCGACATTCAAGGTGGCGTTCTTCAGCGCAACAACATCCACATCGCTGTATGTTCAGCAGGGCACATCAAGACCACATTGGCACAACTTCAAGCCAGCCCGGCAACGACCAAAGCCAAAGCCAAATTCATATTGGCAACCGACGGCATTGATTTAGAAGCGCAAGACCTCAGCACCGACGAAATCATCGCCTGCGCCTACACCGACTTTCCCAATCATTTTGGCTTCTTCCTGCCCTTAGCAGGTATATCTACCGTCAAGCAAATTCGAGAAAGCACGTTTGACATTCGAGCGACCAGCCGCCTGAACAAGCTCTACGTTGAGCTGCTCAAAACCAACCCAGAATGGGGCACGACCGAGCGGCGGCGCGACATGAATCATTTCATGGCACGGCTGATTTTTTGCTTTTTTGCCGAAGACACCGACATCTTCAACGGCACGGGCTTATTCACCGACACCATCGACCAAATGAGCAGCAGCGACGCCGCCGACACGCACAACATCATCGAAGAAATCTTTCGAGCGATGAACACCAAAATCGCAGACCGCACCAACCACGCCAGCAACCCAATCAAGCGCTGGGCGGACGCATTCCCCTACGTCAACGGCGGACTGTTTTCAGGCAGCACCGAAACCCCACAATTCAGCAAAATCGCCCGCTCCTACCTCCTGCACGTCGGGCGACTGGACTGGACGAAAATCAACCCCGATATTTTTGGCTCCATGATTCAAGCCGTCGCCGACGACGACGAACGCGGCTCACTCGGCATGCACTACACCTCCGTGCCGAACATCCTCAAAGTCCTCAATCCGCTTTTTCTCGATGCACTGCGCAACGAACTGACCGCCGCAGGCGACAACGCCCGCAAACTGCTCAACCTGCGCAAGCGCATGGCACACATCCGCGTATTTGACCCCGCCTGCGGCTCTGGCAACTTCCTCGTCATCGCTTACAAACAACTGCGCGACCTCGAAGCCGAAATCAACCGCCGCCGCAACGAAATCGAACGCCGCACCGACATCCCCCTCACCAACTTTCGCGGCATCGAACTGCGCGACTTCCCCGCCGAAATTGCCCGACTCGCCCTCATCATCGCCGAATACCAATGCGACGTCCAATATCGAGGACAAAAAGAAGCCCTCGCCGAATTTTTACCACTGGATTCAGACAACTGGATCACCTGTGGCAACGCCCTGCGCATCGACTGGCTCAGCGTCTGCCCACCAACAGGCACGGGCGTGAAACTGCTTGGCGACGACTTATTCAGCACCCCGCTTGAGCAAGCCGAAATTGATTTTGCGAACGAAGGCGGCGAAACCTATATTTGCGGCAACCCACCATATTTAGGCAGCACATGGCAATCCACTGAACAAAAAAATGACCTCAGAGCCATCTTTGACCACCGCTGCACCTCATGGAAATCGCTCGATTATGTCGCAGGCTGGTTCATGAAAGCGGCGGATTATGGCATGCACACACCCACCGTCGCCGCTTTCGTTTCAACCAATTCGATTTGCCAAGGGCAACAAGTGCCCATCCTATGGCCGCTGATTTTCAAGACGGGGCATGAAATTACTTTCGCACACACCAGCTTCAACTGGGCTAACTTGGCAAGCAACAATGCTGGAATTACAGTTGCAATTGTGGGTATTTCTGCTCAAGCAGGCGCATCACGTTTACTTTACTCCTTGGATGAGAACAGTCAAACAATTGTAAAAGAAGCTTTATACATCAACGCCTACCTAGTTGCGGCACAAAATGTTATCGTTGACAAAATATCAAAACCAATCAGCTTACTGCCAGATATGAAGTTTGGCAATAAGCCCGTTGACGGTGGGCATTTACTTTTGACTCACGATGAGCTTGATGCACTTGGTTTGACGAAGACACAAAGAAGTCACTTCATTCATCGCATCTACGGTTCGGCCGAGTTTACCCAAGGGCTTGAACGCTATTGCCTGTGGATTGAAGAGTCGGACTTATCTGAAACTTTAAGCATAGAGCCTATTAAAAAACGGATTGAGGGTGTCCGTACAATGCGTTTGACTAGCACAAAACAAGCTACCGTTGAATTAGCTTCACAACCACATCGTTTTGGTGAAGTACGACAAAAAGGGGCTGAAACTGTCATTATAGTTCCCAGTGTATCGACTGAATCACGTGACTATTTACCAGTGGGCTATCTTACAGTAGGTACAATTGTCAGCAACCTCGCTTTCGCACTTTATGATGCACCACTGTGGAGTATGGCACTTATAGCCTCAAAACTTCACCGCATATGGATTGCAACGGTCTGCGGTAAAATGCGAATTCATTATCGCTACTCCAATACCCTCGGCTGGAACACCTTCCCCGTCCCCAAGCTCACAGAGAAAAACAAAGCCGATTTAACCCGCTGCGCCGAAGACATTTTGCTGGCACGCGAGGCGCATTTTCCCGCGACGATTGCCGATTTGTACAATCCCGAATCCATGCCCGACAACCTGCGCCACGCCCACGATCGCAACGATGAGGTGCTCGAACGCATCTACATCGGCCGCACATTCAAGAACGATACCGAGCGGCTGGAGAAGCTGTTTGAGCTGTACACGAAGATGACGGCGAAAGCTTAATGACACAGCATCCAACAAAAATTAAACACAACATGACAAATGATGAGTTAACAACGGATTTCATTCGGATTAAAACGAACAAAAAAGCCTTGCCACTACAAACCCCGAACCATGCCATTGATCCATCGTCGTTTTTGATGCATTGGGTAGAGTCGTGGTCGCCTGCTGAGATTGAGGTGTTTGTGGGTCAGATCACATGGCGTGGGCCGCACACGTCATCTAGAAAATGGGTGAAGGTGGCCTGTTTACCTGAGGGTGCTGATCAAAAACGCATTAAAAAGGAAATTCGTCGGGTATTAAACCTTAAAACTTATTTTAAGGTGTGTGATGTCTGTGGCAAGAAAAAGCCGACGGGATGGATGGGGGGCTATACTTGTCACTCTTGTATGGAAGATCAGGGTGCTGTCTTTTGAAACCTTCAGCGAAAACGGTGTTTGATTTAGACGTGCAATTGCTTTTAAACGTGCCATGCTCAAAATAATGGCCAAAGTAAAAAAGAAGGTCATGTACTCGCAACCAGCAAAAACACCAAAAAAATAAACATCAAATGACAACGAATATGACAGAAAATAAACACCAACAATTGCCTTTGTTTGACTTTGCAGATGAGGCCAATCCTATGGAGATGACAACCGCACACTCCACGGGTTTTAGTGACTATGTGGTGTATGTCGATGAAAGCGGTGACCACAGTTTAGCCAGTATCAATCCTGATTATCCCGTGTTTGTATTGGCGTTTTGTATTTTCCATAAGCGACATTATGCGGAGCGGGTCATTCCGAGCGTCGAGAAATTCAAGTTCAATTATTTTGGTCATGATGCGATTGTGTTGCATGAGCATGAAATTCGCAAACAAACAGGGGATTTTACGCCCCTGATTCAGCGTACGTTACGCTCATCTTTCATGGCAGATTTGTCCAGAGTAATGGATGCAAACCATTATGTGGTGGTCGCTTGCGTGATTGACAAGCATCGTTTGAAAGAGACAAAGCCCCCTTTAGGTGACGACAATAATCCGTACCACATTGCTTTGGATTTTTGCTTGGATGGCTTGTATGATTTTTTAGAAGAAAAAGAACAATTGAGTCAACGCACCCATGTCTTGGTGGAATGCCGTGGCAAAAAAGAGGATAAAGAGTTGGAATTGGAGTTTCGCCGTTTGTGCGATGGTAATCAGCGTAAAGGTGTGCCTCTGCCGTTTGATGTGGTGTTTTTGGATAAAAAAACCAATGCGGTGGGATTGCAATTAGCGGATTTAGTCGCTCGTCCGATTGGGATCCACTACTTACGCCCCAATCAAAGCAATAGGGCTTTTGAAATTATTGAGCAAAAATTTTTGTGCCGTGGTGGACGGCAACAAGTGGGGGAGAACTATGAGGGGTATGGGTTAAAAATCGTCCCTCTGCAAGCAAAGGATACTCCATAAAAGCGAAAGGCCTCCGGGAACCCCCAGAAGCCATAACGCCGATCGGGAAACCCCCAATCCACTTGATTGAATTGTAACATCGTTAAGACTCACTATCAATCGTTAAACAGTATTTAAGTACTGTTTAACAACTACTTAACAACTATTTACAACACATTAACAATCATTTAAAGGAGATCTCTAAAAATTGTTGTTTGAGTAGACAGTAACGATTTTACAGCCTACTTCATCATTCCCGTATGTTTTTAGCGGGAATCCAGTGAGGCCTTGGATATAATATTCACCTTAAGTCTTTGATTAACAAAGATAAGATTGAGGGTTTTCGTTTGGCCGGATTCCCGCTAAAAACATACGGGAATGATGGCTGAAGTCATGCTGGAATCAGCTTTTAGAAGTCACCTAAACACAATTTAATACAGCAATCGTACTTATGCCATCAGTGCATAAGTTCATTTTCAGGAAATTTAATTATGACGCATGTTGTTCCTTCTGTTTCGGTGTCTTATGCACAAAATGGCTCATCTACACGCCCTAATGAATTGGGAATGCGTGTGATGCAGGAGCGCGCTTATGAGAAGCGTGGTGAGCAATATTTATTAATCAAGTCGCCGCCCGCTTCGGGCAAAAGCCGCGCGTTGATGTTTGTCGCGCTGGATAAATTGCACCATCAAGGGGTGAAAAAGGCGATCATCGTTGTACCTGAGAAGTCGATTGGCTCTAGCTTTAATAATGAGCCGTTGAGTCAGCTTGGCTTTTATTGGGATTGGCAGGTTGAGCCGCGTTGGAATCTGTGCAATGCGCCCGGTGAGGATGGCGGGAAGGTGAATTCAGTTGAGGCTTTTTTAAAGTCTGATGATGTGATTTTGGTCAGTACTCATGCGACATTTCGGTTTGCGGTGGATAAGTTTGGGGTAGAGGCGTTTGATGGCTGTTTGATTGCGATTGATGAATTCCATCATGTAAGTGCGAGTCCTGATAATAAATTGGGGGCACATTTGGCGCAGTTTATGGCACGGGATAAGGTGCATATCGTGGCGATGACAGGGTCGTATTTTCGCGGGGATGCGGAGGCGGTGATGACGCCGGAGGATGAGAGTAAGTTTAAAACCGTGACGTATACGTATTATGAGCAGTTGAATGGGTATGAGTATTTGAAGCGTTTGGACATTGGTTATTATTTTTATACGGGCTCGTATGCGGATGAGATTTTGAAGGTGTTGAATCCGCACGAGAAAACCATTATTCACATTCCGAACGTGAACTCGCGAGAGAGTACAAAAGATAAAATCAAGGAGGTGGAGCACATCACTCATGAGCTGGGTGAGTGGTTGGGGGTTGACCCACAAACGGGGTTTCATTTGGTAAAAACCTTAGAGGGGCGGGTGCTGCGTATTGCTGATTTGGTCGATGACGATGCGGCGAAGCGCGATAAAGTATCGGCGGCGTTGAAAGATGTGGCGCAAAAAAACAACCGCGATCATGTGGACATCATCATTGCTTTGGGGATGGCGAAGGAGGGCTTTGATTGGATTTGGTGTGAACATGCGTTAACGATTGGCTACCGCTCGAGTTTGACGGAAATCATTCAAATCATTGGGCGGGCGACGCGTGATGCTGAGGGTAAAACACATTCGCGCTTTACGAATTTAATTGCGGAGCCTGATGCGTCTGAAGATACGGTGACGGATGCGGTGAATGATACGTTGAAAGCGATTGCAGCGAGTTTGTTGATGGAGCAAGTGCTTACACCGAAGTTCAACTTCACCAGCAAACGCGCTGATGGTCGCCCTGTTGATGGCTATGATTATGGTGAGACAGGTTATCAGCCGTCGAAAACCAATGTGGGCTTTAATCAAGAGTCTGGGCAGTTTCAAATTGAAATTAATGGTTTGGTCGAGCCAAAAAGCAAGGAAGCAAGTCGCATTTGCCAAGAGGATTTGAATGAGGTGATTGCGGCGTTCGTACAGGATAAATCTGCGCTTGAGCGCGGTTTGTTTGACGCTGAAGTATTGCCAGAGGAGTTGACTCAAGTCCGTTTGGGTAAAATAATTAAGGATAAGTATCCAAACCTTGATGCTGAGGATTGGGAAGCGATCCGACAGCAGGCGGTTGCTGCGTTTGTTTTGACGCAACAAGCCAAAAAAATGGCGAATCCCAATGGGGGAGTCGAGAGCAGTGGGAATACGGCGTTAATTTCAGGGGTACGGAAGTTCTCGATGAATGTTCGCGATTTGGAGATTGATTTGATTGATCGCATTAATCCTTTTGGTGAGGCGTATGCAATTTTAGCCAAAGCGATGAATGAAGACAGTTTGAAACAAGTGGCGGCAGTCATTGCGGGCAAAAAAGTGAATCTAAGCCTTGAGGAGGCGCGTGAGTTGGTCAAACGGGCGATTTCGTTTAAAAAAGAACGAGGGCGTTTGCCTGAGCTGACTGCTGCGGATCCTTGGGAGGTGAAGATGGCGGAAGGAATTGCCTTTCTTGCCCGCATGAAAGCGGAGGCAGCTCATGGCTAAGGCAAAATTCACGGCTGAAGATGATGAGCTGTTGGCGGAACTCGGCGTTGAGGTGGAGGTGCGGCGGACGAGCGCTCATTCGGCACGCGATGAGCGGGTGATTGCTGGGTTTGATGAGATTGTACGCTTTGTGAAACAGCATGAGCGTATGCCTGAACACGGTGAGGATAAGGATATTTTTGAGCGTTTGTATGCGGTCAGGTTGGATAAACTTCGTTCATCGGATGAGTTCTTAACGCTGTTGGCGGAGCTGGATGTTCATCAGTTGCTTTCTATACCCACGGTACTGGGCGAGAATAACCTTGATGATTTAGGCGATGACGAGTTGCTCGCGGAGTTAGGTATTACAGTTGAGAATCAACATGACATCACCAAGCTCACGCATGTGAAGCCTCGCGCGGAGAAAAAAGCAGCGGAGGAAATCGGGCAAAACACGCCTTGTAATGACTTTGACGTGTTCAAGCCCTTGTTTGACTCCGTACAGGCAGATTTGAAATCGGGCTTGAGGAAAAGCCGTCGTTTTAAACTGGATGCTGAAATTAGTAAAGGTGAGTTTTATATTTTGTTTGGTCAAATCGCTTATGTAGCGGAGATGGAGCCCCTAAAAAAAGATAGCTTCGGTAAGTGGGATGGGCGTTTGCGTGTTATTTATGACAATGGTACTGAAAGCAATATTTTACTTCGCTCATTGCAAAGGGCTCTTTACCGAGATGAGGCGGGTCGTAGAATCACAGATTCAAATGCGGGGCCGCTGTTTGATAGCACCTCAGAACACTTGGAAACCAGCAGTGACTCTGAAAAATCGGCATTATTTTCTGATGATGTTGAAGACGATGACATCGGCAGCGGCGTGATTTATGTGCTGAGAAGTCAATCTGACTTACCAGAGATTAAACAAAATCGAAACTTAATCCATAAAATTGGCGTGACAAGTGGCGATGTCGTTCGACGGATTGCCAATGCAAAGCTAGATCCGACGTTCCTCATGGCAGAGGTTGAAGTTGTGGCAACCTATGAGTTGTTTCATATTAACCGTACCAAACTTGAGTATTTGTTGCATCGTTTTTTTGACTCCGCAAGATTGAATATTAAAATCAATGATCGGTTCGGACATCCTGTTATGCCAAGAGAATGGTTCTTGGTGCCCATTTTTATTATTGATGAAGTTGTGGCGCGGATTAAAGATGAAACGCTAGGGCAGTATCAATATGATCTATCAACAGCGATGTTGGTTAAAAGATAAGATGTAGGAAATCGTCGCGTTGTTTACACTTTTTTCTGTTGAAGAGGCTGAAATTTTTGCTTTCATGATTTTGAGTCAATTTTCAGGGTTATCAAGGACTACGTGGCTTTGCCGTGAATTCCTCATCCTTGACAATCCTCACAATTAACCTTTTGGTCTGTAAGCAAAATTTCCAAAAGTGTAAACAACCCGCCAAAATTTTACAGAAAGGAATTAAGTTTTTCACAAACTTGACCTGAACAGCTTAACCTCTGTAAAAATTGACAAGCCATTCAGTGACTTGTCAATTATAACGCCGAGGGAAGTCCTAGCCGCAATTAGCCAATCTATTTCGTCAACGCACTTGATTTACCGCTCATCCGCCCCTTCATCGCCATCGATTTTTGCTTTTAAGTCCGATGTGCAATATTTGCATTTAATCGCATCCACCGCGACGAATTCACGGCAATACGGGCATTCGCGACTGCCTTGGGCACGGAAATTGGCGAGTTTGTATTTCATGATGACTTTGACCATCATGAACAGCACAAAGGCCAGAATCAAAAAATTAATCACTGCGCCGAGGAAGTTGCCGACGTGGATTTGACCACCATTGAATTCAACAACCAGTTCGCCCAAATCAGGTGCACCGCCCAGTGCAGCGATGAAGTCACCAATGATGTCTTTGCTCAAGCTTTCGACCACGGTGGCAAACGCACCACCGATGATGACACCGAGGGCAAGGTCAAAAATATTGCCACTGCTGGCAAAGTTTTTAAATTCTTCTAGAAATTTTTTCATGATGAGCTTTGTTTAAAATTGAGGATCACGGACGGTTTACCAGCCATTGCAAACCCTTCGTGGCGAAATATCAAGCGCATTTTACAGTGAATTGACCCAGTCAAAGGCCCATTTCATCAACGGCCACAGCATGTTTTTTTACAGCGTATCCAGCCGATCACCTCGCACAAAACCTTGCAGCACATCGTCCTCGGCAAAATCCACCCCTTTTGCCCAAGCCATGACTTTAAACAATTCACCCATTTCTGCTTCGGACATCAATTTATGCGCGCGGTTGGCGGCGGCGCGGGTTTCTTCGGGCGGCAGTTGCGTGAGCAAATCAAGTAGGCCGTTGTTGATGAGGAAGTTGGCTTGATTGGTGTAACCGATGGCGGTGAGCCCTTTGGGCTGTTTGAGGGCAGAAAAATTCACGTGTGCGGTGATGTCCTGCACGCCCGTATGGTACAGCGCGTCGTCGTGGGCGACGTGTTGGATGTGGCACATGAGTGTGCCGGTGTTGCGTTGCGGATGGTAAAACTCGTGAGCAGGGAAGCCATAATCCAGCATGAGCACCACGCCTTTATGCAAACATGCACCGAGGCTGTTGATGAAAGCCATTTGCTGGCCTTGGGTTTCGCTAAGGTAAGATGCGCCACTGTTTTCAAGGGCGTGCATCCAATCGCTGGGCATGGGCAAGCGCGTATCGGTGGGGCGATCCACATAAACGAGCTGGTCTTTTTCAAAAACCACACCCCGTTCAAACCACACCCCATCGTTCACGCCAATGAGCTTCACCGGCATTGCGTCCAGCACCTCGTTGCCAATGATCAAACCCTCATAATCGGTGGGCAGCGCATCCAACCATTGCACCTGATGAGGGCTGTCGGGCAGCGCGTCAGCGATGGTCGCTTGCTGTTGGGCACGCAAAGTGCCTGAAAGCTCCAAAATATCGTAATGAACGGTCACACCGCACGCGCTCAGGTGCGCAAGGATGTCAGCGGCGAGGCGACCCGTGCCTGCACCAATTTCCAAGACATGGAATGCCCCAGTCCGTTCAAAGACCTCCAAGGCTTGCTCTGCAAGGCAGGCGCCAAACAATGGCGACAGCAGCGGTGCAGTGATGAAATCACCGGTCGCAGCAAAAGCTGAAAAAGGTGAGGCGTCATTGCTGTAGTAACCCAGATTCGGCGTATACAGCGCGGCATTCATGTAATCATCAAACGGCAGCCAGCCGCCCCGCGCATCGATGAGGCTGCGAATGTGTTCAACAAGCTGGGTGCTGCGAGCGATTTGTGTGGCCGAGGGTTGGGGCAAAGTCGATGCCATGTGCGGTGCTTTCTTATGGTCAGTGATGCGCGTACAATGGTGCTGCGCATTTTTAATTTTGGATTATAACAAATCGAACCATGACCGCTTTTGCTTTTGACCCTTCTCTTCCCCGCACCGCCCTTGTCACAGGTGGGGCGCGACGCATTGGACGCACGTTGTGTGTGTCCTTGGCGCAGGCGGGTTTTAATGTGGCCGTGCACTATGGTCAATCGATGGATGCGGCGCATGCGTTGGTCAATGAGCTGCGAGCACTGAATGTACAGGCCTGCGCATTGCAAGCGGATTTGAACGATGAATGCGCTGTCGCCCAATTGATCGCTTCGGCCACCCGTGACCTCGGGACGGTCGGTGTGCTGGTGAACAATGCGTCTCATTTCAATTACGATGTGCTGACCCAGCCAGAACCTTTGTCCTTGGCGCATTTTGAGCGGCATTGGCGCACCAATACGTTTGCGCCTTTGTTGCTCACGCAACAACTTGCACAAGGCTTGCATGTGACCCAAACGGGTGTGGTGCTGAATATTTTGGATCAAAAACTGCACAATCCAAACCCTGATTTTTTATCGTACACATTATCCAAATCGGCATTGGAACACGCCACCACACTGGCGGCAATGGCGCTTGCGCCACGCGTGCGTGTGGTCGGCATTGCCCCGGGCTTGAGCTTACCATCAGGTGACCAAACCCAAGACGACTTTGCTCATGCGCACAATGCAACCATTTTACAGCGGGGTTCAACGCCCGATGATGTGGCGCAGGCGATGCTATACGCCTTGTCCGCACGCAGCATGACCGGCACGACGCTGTTGGTGGATGGTGGGCAACACCTGTCCGCACAAGCGCGTGATGTGATGTTCACGCATCGGGCAAATTGATGCCCCATCTGATACCCACTTATTTGTCAAATTCATGTCATCGGCATGTCATCACCAATGGGTACGGTGCACGCATGCCCCAACACACCCTTATTTTTTAACTTCACTTTAGACGGATCCTCATGCTGACCCATCCCATCACCCCAGAACTCGCTCACGTCCTCATGGATTGTCGTTGTATTTTTGTGCGCGATTATCACCTGCAAGTCTCCATCGGCGTGTACGACCATGAAAAACTCGCGCCACAATCCATGGTGTTCAATGTCACGGCATTTGTGCGCCGCGCTTCGGCTTCACCCAAACACGACGGTTTGGATGAAGTGGTCGATTATGACTTTGTGCGCAACACGATTTCAGCTCAAGCGGCGATTGAACATGTGCAATTACAAGAAACCTTGTGCGACCGCATTGGTGAAGCCTTGATGCAAAAACAAGCCATCATTGCCGCTTACATTTCCAGTGAAAAAACGGACATTTATCCAGATGTGGATGCGATTGGTGTGGGCGCATGGTATTTTTCTGACCGTTCAGCACAATAAACCATCCCGTTGGGGATACAACAGCACTCATCTGTGTGTTTAAAACCATTTAATCAGTGAGTGAGGAGAATCGTCCGTTTTTTTAAATGCGGTCTCTCCACACATCCGATCACGCTCTTTGAATGCACCGTCAACAATTCGACAATTCGCGTAAAATAGCAGGTCAATTTGTTTTGTAAAGAAAAACCATGAACACCGCTGCCATCGAAGCCCCTGCCCAAGCCCTCAGCAAGGCTGAACAAAAAATTCAATACGAGAACAACAAGCTCGAAAAACGCCTGTGCCGCCAAGTCGGTCAGGCGATTGGTGATTTCAACATGATTGAGGATGGCGATAAAGTCATGGTTTGCCTGTCGGGCGGCAAGGACAGCTACGGCTTACTCGATGTGTTGCTCAAACTCAAAGCACGCGCACCGATTCATTTCGACATCATCGCGGTCAATTTGGATCAAAAGCAACCAGGCTTTCCCGAGCACATTTTGCCCGAATATTTAACGAAATTGGGCGTGCCGTTTCACATTGAAACGCAAGACACTTACAGCATCGTCAAAAGCATCATTCCCGAAGGCAAAACCACATGCAGCCTGTGTTCACGTCTGCGTCGTGGGATCTTGTATCGTGTCGCGGATGAACTGGGCGCCACCAAAATCGCCCTCGGTCATCACCGCGATGACATTTTGCAAACCTTTTTGCTCAACATGTTTTATGCCGCCAAGCTCAAAGCGATGCCACCGAAACTCGTGTCCGACGACGGCAAGCACGTTGTGATTCGCCCACTGGCTTACGTCTCCGAAGACGACATGGAGCGCTACGCCGAGGTGCAGCAGTTCCCCATCATCCCGTGCAATTTGTGCGGATCGCAAGAAAACCTACAACGCCAAGCCATGAAAGCCATGCTCAATGAGTGGGATAAAAAGCACAAAGGCTGGATTGAAAGCATGGCATCGGCCATGCACACCGTTGTGCCATCGCACCTGATGGACAGCAATTTATTTGATTTCAAAAATTTAACCATCGACACCGAAGTGGCTGAAGGCGATCTGGCCTTTGATGAAGAGCCGTGCGAGCCCCGAACGGTTGAGGCCAATGAGGATGACACAGAGATCAAAATCCAAACCATTTCATTTGTGCGAAATTAATTCAAACGCACCACAGATCCAACCATAAAAACCATACAACCAGTTCACACAAACAGTAACACCCACTTACTTTTTTGAAGGAATTGCCATGCCCGCTTTATTGCCCAACATTGATCCCGATGGTTTATTGGAATTTTCCGTGGTCTTCACCGATCGCTCACTCAACCACATGTCCGCACAGTTTCAAGGTGTGATGAAAGACATTTCCACCACATTGAAATCGGTCTATGGCGCACAGGCGGTGGCCGTCATTCCCGGTGGCGGCACGTATGCCATGGAAGCTGTGGCGCGACAATTGGCGCAAAATGAAAAATGCTTGGTGATTCGCAATGGCTGGTTCAGTTTTCGCTGGACACAAATTTTAGAAACAGGTCACATCGCCTCATCCGTGACCGTGCTCAAAGCCAGCCCAACAAGCAACGGCTCACAAGCCCCTTTCACACCCGCACCGCTTGATGAAGTGCTGGCCGCGATTGCCAAAGAGAAGCCCGCCGTTGTCTTCGCCCCTCACGTTGAAACCGCTTCAGGCATGATGCTGCCCAACGACTACATCACCGCAGTGGCCGATGCGGTGCATGCCGTCGGTGGGCTATTTGTGCTCGACTGCATCGCATCGGGTGCGATGTGGGTCAACATGGCGGACACGGGCGTGGATGTGCTCATCAGCGCCCCCCAAAAAGGCTGGAGCGCATCGCCGTGCAGTGGTTTGGTGATGCTGAGCGACGCTACGGTGGCCAAAGTCAATGCCACAACCAGCAGCAGCTTCTCCTGTGATTTGAAGAAATGGTTGCACATCATGCAAGCCTACGAACAAGGCGGTCATGCGTATCACGCCACCATGCCCACCGATTCGCTGAAATACTTCCGTGACATGATGAAGGAACAGGAGGTTTTCGGCTTTGAGCTGATGCGTGAACGCCAAATTGAGTTGGGACAAAAAGTCCGAGCACTGCTCGCCAACAAAGGGTTCAACAGCGTCGCTGCACAAGGCTTTGAAGCCCTGGGTGTCGCGGTGTTCTACACCCACGACGACCTCATCCACAACGGCAAAGCCTTCATTGCACAAGGCCTACAAACCGCTGCAGGCGTGCCCTTGCAATGTGACGAACCTGCGGATTACAAAACATTCCGCATCGGCTTGTTTGGCATCGACAAACTCCGAGATGTCGATGCAACGGTGGCACGTTTTGAGCAGGCATTGAATGCATTGGCTTAAATAACACCACGCCACACCTCAATACAAATACAATAAAAAAGGACGGGCTTTAACCCCGTCCTTTTTCGCATTTAATTTACACTTAGAAATGCAAGCCGTCATGTCATCGGTCGCAAAACAGGCCTGCATTGCAAATAATAACACCATCGCACTTGCCTCACTTCACCGTACGTATGGCACTCGACACCTTATACCGACCATATGGCAGCAGGGCATTCAAAAAGGGTTCCAATTCATCGGCGTGCTCGCACACAAACACCACATGGTAACAGCCCTCACCCGTGACTTTATACGCCTGCTCAACCGATCCAATGCCTTTTAAAAAACCCTCAAACACATCAAACTGAGTGGTGGCCATAAACACGGTGATGAAGTGCCGCTGAACCTGCCCTTGACGTATGGTGTAACCCTCAATGATGCCTTGATCCTCCATCTGCAACACCCGCGCTGCAACGGCTTGCCCCGTCAAATGAACGTGTTTGCCAATGTGCTGCCAGCTCGCACGGCTATTGGCTTTGAGGCATTTCACAATGGCTTGATTCATTTTATCCAACATTGATCCTTTCAAACTGTAAGTCAGCCCACCCCAAGTCGCACAATTCACAATTCCAAAGCCATTGGATGATCCGTACAATTCTAAACAACACGGACACCTCTGTGCTTCAGCACATTGTCTCAACTGACAACCTCGCATCATTTCTTCCATCAAGGAGCCACATATGAGCACTGCATTGCTGGTCATCGACCTACAAAATGATTACTTTCCAAACGGTCACTTCCCACTGTGGAACGCCGAGGCGACACTGTCGCGCATCGAAACCGCGATTGCCAAAGCGAACGCTCAACACATTCCAGTGATCCTCATTCAGCACATCGCCAATCCAGCCAAAGGCATTTCACCTTTTTTTAACGAAGGCACAGAGGGAGTGCGCATACACCCACGCATTTTGGCTGCGGCACCCGATGCACCGATCTTGGTGAAACAACATGCAGACAGCTTCATTGACACCACATTGGAAGCCACACTGTCGGCGCTCGGTGTAACCGAACTGTTGGTCTGCGGCATGATGACGCAAAACTGTGTGACACACACGGCCATTTCAAAATCCGCAGAGAAATACACGGTGTCGATTGTGACCGATTGCTGCACAACCGTCGATGAAATGATTCATGGCATCGCGCTGAATGCCGTTTCAACACGCCTGCCCTTGGTCAAAATGGATGATGTGCTTTAAGCACGGGTGACATCACGCGCACAAGTCAAGCGTGAACCTCCTCACCCTGTTCATTCGTCGCAACAAATTTGCTGAGAGGTGCGCGAGCGATAGTCTTCGATGAATTCATCAAAGCTGCCTGTTTGCTTGCGCTCCATCTCAGCCTGCTCGATCCGCGACGTTTCAGCTGATTTTTCAAATGCAGATTGCTGTTCCGCATCAAGCGGGCGCGCACGGAAAGCATCCGCCAGCACCGCACTTTGTGCCGTGGCAAAAGCAATGAATGAGCCACCATGCGCCTGAATTTCTCGCAACACACGTGCCGATGGTGTGTGCTCGGGATGCAGCAATTTGTCTTTTTGCACCGCCAAACTGTCGGCAAAGGCACTACCGCTATCTTGTGCATCCAACAACGCAGCAACGGGCGCAATCCGCTCAATCAATTCCAAACCCCATGCTGGCAAAGTCACATCCTGACCATCACGGCTCAACATCAAATCAGGACGGCGACCTTGCTTTACTGTTCGAGCAAAATTTTCAGTGTTGGCATGGCCTTCGGCCTCATGGGTGAGTGGGCTGTCATTTAAGGCGCAAAACAGCAAAAAGGCATCCAAAAAACGTGTGGTTTGCAAGCTGATGCCCACGGGTTCAAATGGATCGATGTCCATGCAACGCACTTCAATGTACTGCACGCCACGGTCACACAGCGCTTCAACAGGTCGCTCACCACTGCGAATCACACGTTTGGGGCGAATCGTGGCATAAAATTCATTTTCGATTTGTAAAATATTGGTGTTGATTTGCACCCATTCACCATCGCGCTTCGTGCCCAAAGCCTCATAGGGTGGATATGGTTTGCGCACGGCTTTGGATAAGTTGCGCATGTAGTCCATCAACGTGTTATACGGTGGCACGAGGCCATCCTGTGCATTGTTTTGGTAGCCCAAATCACTCATGCGCAGGCTGGTGGCGTAAGGCAAATACAAAGTGTCATCGGACAATTGTTCAAGGCTGTGTGAACGACCCCGCAAAAAATCTTTTGACAGTGCGGGGGATGCACCAAACAAATACATCAACAACCAACTGTAGCGCAAAAAATTGCGGATGGTGGCCACATAAGCTTCCGACTGAAAATCTTGCGCACTGCCTTGATCGCCCACATCTTTTTGCAGGACAGCCCACATGCGTTCAGACAAAGAATAGTTGTAATGAATGCCCGCAATGCACTGCATGGCTTTGCCATAACGCAGCGCCAAGCCTCGGCGATACACGTGTTTAAGCATGCCAATGTGCGATGTGCCATACCATGCGATGGGAATCTCCGCCTCGCTCGGCAACACGCACGGCATGGATTGGCTCCACAGCATTTGCCCATCCAGTTTTGAGTACACAAAGCGGTGAATGTCATCGAGTTTGTTCAATGCAGACTCGGCGTTGTGTTCAGCAGGGGTGATGAATTCAAGCAAGGATTCTGAATAATCGGTGGTGATCTGCGGGTGTGTCAGTGTGGCCCCCAATGCCTCTGGGTGCGGCGTGACATTCAAATGGCCATCGGCATCGACGCGCAAAGTCTCTCGCTCAATGCCTCGCAAGCCTTGCGCCAACAACTCACGGTGCGATGGGTGATTCAACAGTTCAAGTCTGTGCTGCAATTGTGCGGAAAGTGTCATTTGGCCTGCTTTATGATGTGGTGATAACGCCCTCATTTTACACCGCATTTGTCTCATGGGTATTACGACGATTTTTATCCCCATTGCGACCCAAGCCCATTGGGCAAGAGGCTGGTAGAATGAGCGGTTGTCACACCACTTTGACCCTTTTTTATAAGTTCAAACAATGTCCCGCTCTCCCCGCAACGCCCAGCCATACGATGATTCAAAAGACCTGCGCGTCAATGAACGTTCTGATTGGCACACCATCAAAAGCCTTTGGCCCTACATTTGGCGCAGCAAATACCGCGTCATTTTCGCATTCATCGCCTTGACGTTGGCGAAACTGTCCAACCTCGGCATTCCCGTCGTTTTGAAAAAGATCATCGATGGCATGACCCCAAACCCGACAGTGCAGACCGCATTGATCGTGCCAATCGCCTTGCTGATCGCTTATGGCGCACTGCGCATTTCAATGACCATGTTCAATGAGTTGCGTGAAATTGTGTTTTTCCGTGTGTCCGAAAATGCCGCGCGCACGGTGTCGTTACAGGTGTTCAACACACTGCACAATTTATCACTTAAATTTCACCTCAGCCGCCAAACAGGTGGTTTGACGCGCGACATCGAACGAGGCACTCGCGGTGTGCGCACCTTGATTGGCTTTTCTTTCATGACCATTGTGCCCACATTGATCGAGATGTTCATGGTGCTTGGGTTCCTGTGGGCAAAATACGACGCGGTGTTCGTCGGCATCACCGCCGCTGCGTTGATCTGCTACATCGCCTACACCGTGGGCATCACCGAATGGCGCACCCAATACCGCAAGCGCATGAATGAAATGGATTCCAAAGCCAATCAAAAAGCAATCGATTCATTGTTGAACTTTGAAACCGTCAAATACTTCAATAACGAGCAATTTGAAGCCGTGCGCTACGATCAAGGGCTCAAACAATTTCGCAACGCAGCGATTCAATCACAAAACTCGCTGTCGCTGCTCAATTTTGGCCAGCAAATGATCATCTCCATCGCACTGATTGTCATCCTTTGGTACACCACTCAGGGCGTGGTGGCTGGACGCTTGACTCTGGGCGACTTGGTCTTGGTCAACACTTTGATGTTGCAACTGTATGTGCCGTTAAACTTTCTCGGCGTGATGTACCGCGAACTCAAACAGTCCTTGGTGGACGTGGACAAAATGTTCAACTTATTGCACAGCGCCCCCGATGTGATCGATGCCGCTGATGCGGTTGACTTACGAGTGACAGAGGGCAAAATCGAGTTCAAGCATGTGAATTTCAGCTACAACCACAACCGTCAAATTTTGCATGATGTTAGCTTTGTGGTCGCACCAAACACCACTACCGCCATTGTCGGTAAAAGCGGTGCGGGCAAATCGACGCTCTCGCGCCTGTTGTTCCGTTTTTACGACATCAATTCTGGAGAGATCGCGATTGATGGTCAGTCGATTGCGCACGTCACGCAAAGCAGCCTGCGCCGCGCGATTGGCATTGTGCCGCAAGACACCGTGCTGTTCAACGACAGCTTGGGTTACAACATCCAATATGGCCGCCCCGATGCGAGCGTGGATGAAGTGCGTGCCGCAGCAACCGCTGCACATTTGGATGACTTTTTAAGCCGTCTGCCCGAAGGATTGGAAACAGCAGTCGGTGAAAGGGGTTTGAAAATCTCTGGCGGTGAGAAACAGCGCGTCGCCATTGCCCGCACCTTGCTCAAAGGCACACCGATTTTGATTTTTGATGAGGCCACATCGGCACTCGACTCGCATGCCGAAAAAGCGATTCAATCGGCATTCGATGAAGCCGCACAAAATCACACCACGTTGATTGTCGCACACCGCTTATCAACCATCATCCACGCCAATCAAATTCTGGTCATGGATGCGGGTCGCATTGTCGAACGCGGCACGCATGGCGAGCTCTTGGCCAAAAACGGCACTTATGCGGCCATGTGGGCGGCACAGCAAGATGA
>ERZ724504.168-NODE-168-length-36865-cov-5.453464_pt1 | contig 36865 bp, 32 predicted proteins | sample MGYA00376037_ERZ724504 | MGnify/ENA primary metagenome ERZ724504 (study PRJEB28724, sample SAMN07190888) | wastewater metagenome | isolation source: influent of sewage treatment plant in Hong Hong | place: USA: Christiansburg, Virginia | collected 2016-03-01 ... | reverse complement strand
CACTGTGAATTCTCCTCTTTACAAAAGCAGAATGTGATCGCAGCCTCTCGGGTAAACCATTAATCCATTTGGACGTGTGTCGGCCCTTCTTTTTTTATGTCAATAGGCTATTTATTATTATTTTTGGCACTGCAAACACACTCAAACTCTGTCAAGCGGGAATGCATCAAATATTTTCTTTATTACTCAATGCTTTAATAAAGCTGTATTGATTGAAATGAGGAAATCATGAAAGTAGCAGTCATCACTGGCGCTGCCAGTGGCATTGGAGCCGGCCTTGCCAAGCAAGCCGTCGCATTGGGAATGAAGGTCGTACTGGCGGACCGAGACCAGGCTGGCTTGGAAAAAATTGCCCAGGAACTCGGCGACCAAGCGCTGGCAGTGGTGACCGATGTCACCAGTCAGGCCTCGCTAGACGCACTGGCCGACAAGGCCTATGCCGCTTTTGGTCAAGTAGACATGCTGTTCAACAACGCAGGCGTACTCACCACCGGAAACTGCTGGGAAATCAGTGATGCCAAGTGGCAGCAGGCCTGGCAGGTCAACGTCAATGGCATCGTCAACGGACTGCGCACCTTCGTGCCACGCCTGCTCAAGGCAGATCGTCCAGCACGCATCATCAACACCGCATCGGTCGGCGGCTTTTTGCCCAGCCCTCTGATGAGCCCTTACTCGGCGACCAAATTTGCCGTGGTGGCGCTGACCGAGAGCCTGGTCAATGAACTGGCCACATTGAACCCACGGATCAAGGTCTCTCTCCTGGCACCGGGGCCTGTCAAATCCGCTATCTTTAGAGAAGCGCCATCCGAAGCATCTGCGCAGTTCCACAGCCTGATGACCCATATGCTTGATGAAAATGGGCTGGATGCAGATGAATTTGCCCACCTGGTTTTTGAAGCTATTGACCGCGGTGAATACTGGATTGTTCCGCAGCCGCAAATGCTGGACCCTTTGCTGGAAGCTCGCAACAAGATCATTGCCGAGCGAGCCAACCCCGTCTTTGCCTGGTCACCCGAAGCCGTGAATTGATCGAAAAAAAGCCAGCGACAAGCTGGCTTTTCTGACGAAGCGCCGACTATCTCAACCGCCCCAGAGTTCCTTGGCGATCTGCTCGAATTGGCGGCGCATCACATTCTTTTGCACCTTTCCCGTCGCCGTTGCCGGAAACGTGTCCACAAAGTGCACCAGCTTGGGCACTTCAAAGCCGCCCAGATGATTGCGGCAATGCGCCAGCACGGACTCCACATCCACCGTCGTGCCAGGCTTTCGCACCACAAAAGCACAAACCGCTTCACTCCAGTGCGGATGCGGTAGACCAAACACGGCCGCAGCCGCTACATCGGGGTGAGCAAGCACCACGGCCTCGACCTTGACGCTGGCTACGTTCTCACCGCCGGTCTTGATCATGTCTTTTTTGCGATCAATGAACTCCAGACGGCCCTGCTCATCCCAGCGCCCCAGATCCCCCGTGTGGTGCCAGCCAAATTTTTGCGCCTCTGCTGTGGCCTTGGGATCCTTGAAGTAGCCCAGCATGACATTGGGGCCGCGATGCACGATTTCTCCCAGTTGATTGGCCCCCAGTAAATTGCCGCTGTCATCCATCACCGCTGTCTCGCAGGTCGTCAGCGACCGACCCCAGAAGTTGGCATCGCACTCCGGGTTGCTCAGCGGATAAAAGGTCATGGTCGCCGGGTAGATCTCGGTCTGCCCCGTGGCCAGCGAAATATTGCGGCACATGCGCTGGGCGATCTGCGCAATCAGCGGCTTGGGAATGGGCGCCATGGCATAGATGCATTGCCGAATCGAGGTGGGCGCGAAACCGGGGTCCGCCAGCACGGCCGCATACATCAAAGGCAGACCCACAAAAATCGTGACATTCTCACGAATCACCAGTTGACTCACCTCGGTCGGTACAAACTGCCGCGTAAACACCGTGCAAGCGCCTGTCGCCAGCGCTGTCTGAACCAGAGCGTGCTGTGCGCAGTGAAACAATGGCAGCCAGCCACTGAGCACATCTGCCTCGGTATATTTCATTTCATCAATATTGCCCTTGACAGCGGTGTAGACCGACAGATGCGAGTGCACCACGCCCTTGGGATTGCCGGTCGTGCCGCTGGTGTACATCAGCAAGGCTGCCTGGTTGTCGTCGATCTCAACCTCAGGCAAAGCATCCGGCTGCCCCGCCTCTGCCTGCTGCAAAGTCACGCCTGAGAGGCCCGGGAGGCCTGAGCCGCCTAGCGCCTGCGACCGCGCAATGATGAGTGGCAACTGCAGACTCTGCAAAAGCTCTGGCATGCCGGGCAAGCCCAGCAGCTCCTGATCAACCACCACTGCCGAGACCTCAGCGTGCCGCAAGATGTAGTCAATGGCAGACACCTCCAGCTTAATGTTCACAGGCACCCATACCTGAGAGGCTTTGTGAATGCCATTGCAAGCCACCACCATATCAATGGAGTTGGCGCACAGCATGCCAATCTGTTTACCCGCGCCGAACTTTGACAGCAGATAGTGCGCAAAGCGTGAACTGCGCGCATCCAGCTCGGCGTAGCGCAGGCGCTGATCGCCGTCCACCAGCGCAGTGTGCTCGCCAAATTTCAGCGCCGTGCGATGCAGCAGATCGCCCAGTGCAATGCGCCGGATACGGCGCGCCTCTTTCGTCAGACTCATCTCGATCATGGTTGTCCCCTTGATTGTGTGTGACTCCAAACCCCTGTGCCCACGCTTTTTATTGTTGTATCTCTACGCTTTTTCTCGCATACCGGCGGCCGCAGCAATGATCATGGGAGACAGCTGCCCCTGCGCACCCCCATCGCAGGCGATCACAGTGCCCGAGATATAGCTAGCCGCATCGCTGCCCAAAAACATGGCCAGCCGGGCAATGTCATCCGTTGTGCCCATACGCCCCAGCGGCACCATGCTGCGCACCATCGCATCCCCTGCTTCGCCCTGCGGTGCCAGTCGGCGCATGCCTTCCGTGCCTTCAATCGGACCGGGAGAAATCGCATTCACCCGCACGCCTTTGGCACCCCACTCCAGCGCCAGCACCCTGGACAACTGGTCCACACCGGCCTTGGCCGCGCAGACATGAGCCTGATACATCATCGGCACCGTGGACTGCGGTGCGGTGATGAAAATCAGACTCGCACCCGGCTGGCGCAAATGCACCAGCGCCTGCCTTGCTACGTGAAAGCTGCCCAGCAAATCAATATCCAGCACCACCTTGAAGGCGTTGGAAGACATCTGCTCCGCAGGCGCCAGAAAATTCCCTGCCGCGCCAGACACCAGTACATCCAGCGCCCCATGACGCTCCACGGCCTGATGAAGCGCAGCCGCAACCGCCTGCTCATCGCGCACATCGGCTACCACGCCTAACGCGTTTGCACCCAGCGTGGCAACCGCCGCATCCACATTGGCCTGCTTGCGGCTGACGACCGACACCTTGGCTCCGGCTTTGGCATAGGCCTGCGCAATACCCAGATTGATGCCTGTAGTGCCGCCAAACACCATCACATGGCGGCCTGTGAAATCGAATTGCACATTCATGATGTTTCAGCCCTCTGCGCGCAACAGCGCTTTTTGAATCTTGCCCGCCGGAGTCAGCGGCAGCTCCGCCCGCAGCACCAGCTGGCGCGGTACTTTGTAATCTGCCAGGTGCTGGCTGCAGTGCGCCAGCAACTCGGCCTCTTTCAAAACCACACCCGGCCTGCCCACCACGTAGTAGCGCCCCGCCTCGCCCAGAACCGGGTCTGCCACGCCAATGCCCGCGACCATCATCACGCCCGGGTAGCTGGCGATGACAGCCTCCACCTCGCTGGGATACACGTTGAAGCCGCCCTGAATGAACATGTCTTTCTGCCGCCCCTTCAGGTAAATCAGGCCTTGCTCATCCACAAAACCCAAATCCCCTGAATGCAGCCAGCCTCCGGCAAAAGCATTCGCGTCTTGCTGCTGCCCCACATAGCGCTCAATCACCCCTGCGCCGCGAAACCACAGCTCGCCCACTTCACCGGGTGGCAATGCTGCGCCATCTAACCCTGCCACGCGCATTTCTGCGCCCGCCAGTGGTTTGCCAATACTCTGGAGCAACGCCTCCTGACTGGCCTGCCAAGGCGTCATCACAATCGCCCCCGAAGTCTCAGACAGGCCATAAAGATTCATGATGGCAACGCCCGGAAACAGCTGCTGAATACGGCTGAGCAATGCGTGCTCCACATTCGAGCCACCCACCACAATCAGTCGCAGCCGGCTCAAATCTGTCTCTGGCAGCAGTGGATGCATCAGAAGCAAAGTCAGCATCGTAGGCACCCCCACCAGCCATGTCGGGGGGTGGCGCTGCGCCATCTGCAACACGGCTTCAGGGCTGAACATGGGCACCAGCTCGCAGGTTCCGCCCGCCAGCAGCATGGTCAATACACCGCAGGTAATGCCGCCCACATGATTGAGTGGCATGGCCAGTTGCACCCAATCATCCGCACTGGCGCGCACATGGCTGCACTGCGCCAGCGCAGAGCCCAGCTGCGAGCGATGCGTGAGACCTGCCGCCTTGGGCCTGCCTGTTGTGCCCGAGGTGTAAATAATCATCAGCAGGTCATCGGGCTGTGCAACATCCCCATAACCCGAAGACTCATGAGCTGCCTGCAACTGCTGCTCAAACCCAGCATCCACCCACAGCAAATGCTGCAACGACTCAAAACGCTGTCTGGCTTGATCCAGATAAGCCACATAGTCAAAGCCCGCCATCTCGCGCGGCGCAAGCACGGCCTTAATGGTGCTGTCTTGCAGCATGAAATCCAGCTCGGTGCTGCGATAGCGAACACTGAGCCCGACCACGACCGCGCCCATTTTTGCGGCGGCCAGATACGTCAAAATCCACGGCAAACCATTGGGCAAGATGATGCCAATGCGGTCACCGCGTCGCAGACCTTGGGCAAACAAAGAATGCGCCCACGCCTCAGCCATGGCATCGACCTGCTGCCAGCTGTAGCTTCGGCCTTGATCGATATAAGCCGTTTTATCGGGGTATGCAGCAACCGTCTGGGCCAAAGCCTGCGCAACGGTTTCAGGTGGAGTCTGCTGAATCGGTAGAGCGTTCATATGCAGCTCCTCAAACTCAGGCCGCCAGATGCAGTATTTTTCGCGCTTCCTGCGGCGTGGCCACTTCGCGCCCCACATCTCTGGCATAGCGCGCCAGTTGCTCAATCAGCGGCGCATTCGAGGTGACCTTGCGACCGTCTGGCAGATAGAAGGTGTCTTCCAGACCGCTGCGCAGATGGCCCCCTAGCTCGGCGGTACGCAAATGCGCAGGCCAGATTTTACTGCGGCCAATCAAGGTGGTCTGCCAGGGCGCATCCTTGATCTTGAGCTTGAGCAAAATGGGAAGCAAATCCGGGTCGGCAGGCATGCCGGATTCCACACCCATCACAAAGTTGTACTCGGGCAAGCCTTTGTACATGCCGGTTTCCACATACATGCCGACACAGCGAACAATGCCCACGTCAAAGCATTCAAACTCGGGCAGAGTATTCGTTTCAGCCATCACATCCAGAAAATCCTGCACCTTGGCGGGCTGGTTGTCGAACAGCATGGGCGGCCAGGCCCAGCTGCCGTTGCTACGCGTTTTCAGGTAATTGAGCGAGCCCGCATTGCAAGCCGCCATCTCGGGGCGCGTGGCACGCAGGCAGTCCAGCGGACCTTGATAATCAGGCCCGACCACGCCCGTGGTCTGGTTGATGATGATGTCCGGGCAAGCATCGCGCATGGCATCAACACAGGCCTTGGCGACTACAGGGTCCCAGCTCGGCAGATGGCCCTTGCCCTCTTCCTGCTTGCGAAAGTGCACATGCACCACCGATGCACCGGCGTCGTAAGCCCGGCGTGCTTCTTGCGCCAGTTGCTCTGGCGTCACAGGCACATGGTGCTGCTCAGGATCGGTAAGAACACCCGTGATAGAACAGGTGATGATGGCTTTATCGGACATTGTTGCTCCTTAAATAGACGCTGATAGCGCTTGATAGATAAGCGCTTCAGGCTAATTTCTCTTTAAATTCGCCACTGACTTGCTGCCAGTTCCTTCATGATTTCCTCAGTGCCACCGCCTATGGTCAGCACCTTCACCTCGCGATAAATACGCTCGCTGACCGTGCCGCGCATAAATCCCATGCCGCCCAGAATCTGCACAGCGGTATCGGCGCAGTGCTGCATGGTTTGCGTGGCGTGGTTCTTCAGAACGCAGACCTCCCCTACCCAGTCAGCACCGGTGTCTCCGTCATCGGCCCGCACGGCCACGGTGCTAAGCCAGGCCTCGGTGCTGCGTATGCGCTGCTGCATATCCACCAGCTTGTGGCGTATGACTTGGTGCTGATTCAGCGTGACGCCAAAGGTCTTGCGCTGCTGCGCCCAGCTCAGTGCTTCGTCGTAACAAGCCTGCGCAAAGCCCAGTGCCCCGCAGGCAATGCCCAGCCGCTCACCATTGAAGTTCTGCATGATGGCGCGAAAGCCCTGGCCTTCTGTACCCAGCAAATGACTGGCAGGTACGCGAACCCCGTCAAAGAACAGATGCGCCGTGTCTGAGCATTGCCAGCCCATCTTGCGCAGCGGGCTGCGCGACAGGCCCGCTCTGTCGCCTGGCACCAGCAGCAGTGAAATGCCCGAAGCGCCTTTTTCATCATCCGTGCGCACCGCCACCGTCAGCCAGTCCGCCCGCACACCGGAGGTGATGAAGGTCTTCTCGCCATCAATCACATAGTCATCACCATCGCGGCGCGCCCTGGTGCGCAGTGCCGCCACATCCGATCCGCCACCGGGCTCGGTAATGGCCAGCGCCGCGATCTTGCGACCTGCCAGCACATCAGGCACTACCTGCTGCTTCAAGGCTTCGCTGCCCAGTAGCACCACGGGTGGCAGGCCGATGTTGTGAGACAGCAAACTGGCCAGCACCCCGCCGCTGCCGCCATACCGGCATAGCGCTATCCAAAGCGCCGCACGCAGGCTATGCGTGGCAGGCGTACCGCCCAGCTCCTGCGGGTAGCCAATACCCAGCAGGCCTAGCTCGGCCGCTTGCCGGTACAGCTGGCGCGGAAACTCGCCCGCTTCATCCCAGGCCGTGACATGGGGCGCAATGTGCTCAGTCGCAAAGCGGCGCACCATGTCGTAGAGCATGTCGCGCTCCGACATATCAGAGGCATCCAACGCATTAGTCATGCTTGGCCTCAGGCAGGGGAGCCAGTCGCAGCAGAACCTGCCCAGGCGATACCTGCTGGCCGCTGCTGATCAGCACCGCTTCAACCACGCAAGCGGCCTTTACGCTCAGGCTGTGCTCCAGCTTCATGGATTCAATGACGATGGCAACCGCACCATCCGCCAGCGCCTGCCCCAGCTCAGCATTCAGCAGCACCACGCGTCCGTTGAAAGGGGCTCTCAGCTCGGCGGCCTGAGCGGCTGCGCCAGCGCTTTCGGGCGGCTGGTAGCTCACATCCTGCGCCCACCAGTCCACCGCACCGGCCTGCAAATGCCAGCGGGAGCTACCGTCTTCTGCATCCAGCACCACCGCGTTCACGGTTTGAGTCAAACCACCCCGCCGCGCTTTCCAGCCATGCGTTAGCAGCTCATCAATCTGTAGCAAAACAGGTTCTTCATCTTTCGCTTGCAGCAACCAGCTTTGCGTATTTTTGGGCTGCAGTTGCAGCTCTTGCGTCTGGCCACGATGGCGCAGTTTGCGCAGCTGTGTGTAGCTGCAGGCCAACGGCCCGGGCATCTGGCCCACAGCGCATAGCGCGCTCCATTGCTGGTGCGCCTGCGCTTCACGCTGGCGCAGCTGCTGCTGCAAACGCGGCGCATCACCAGCCAGATAGGAGATCAGCGCCTGCCCTTGCCTGAACACCGAGTCATTCAGACATTCCATTAAAAAAGCGCGATTAGTCGGCAGACCCAGAACCTTGAGCTGACCCAGCGCATGAATCAGCTGGTTGATGGCCTGCTCTCGCGTGTCGGCGTGAACAATCAGTTTACCCAGCATGGCGTCGTAATAAGGAGTGACTTCGCTGCCACTGCGCACGGCGTGGTCAAAACGCAGCGGCGAGCGGGTAAAGCAGCTTGCTTGCGGCGCAGAGAAATAGCGCACAACGCCGGTATGGGGCTGAAAGCTTTCGTCTTCCGCGCACAGCCTCACTTCAATGGCATGACCGCTAAACCGAACCTGCTCCTGAGTCAGCGGCAAGGCCTCACCGCGCGCCACACGGATCTGCCATTCCACCAGATCAAGCCCGGTCAGCGCCTCTGTCACCGGGTGCTCTACCTGCAGGCGGGTGTTCATCTCCATCAGATAGAACTGCTGGCCTTCGACCAGAAACTCCACCGTACCTGCCCCCACATAACCGGCTGCAGCGGCCAGCGCTGTGGCGCATTGGCCCATGCGCGCGCGCAGTTCCGCATTGACTGCGGGGCTGGGTGCTTCTTCAATGATTTTTTGATGACGGCGCTGCACCGAGCAGTCCCGCTCCCCCAGATGAATCACATGGCCATGCGCATCAGCAAACACCTGCAACTCAACATGACGCGGGTTCATCACCGCTCGCTCGATCAGCAAGGCACCATTACCAAAGCCCGCCAGCGCTTCTGATCTGGCACTGGCCAGAGCGGCCATCAGTTGATCAGCCTTTTCAACCAGCCGCATACCGCGGCCGCCACCACCGGCCACGGCCTTGACCATGACGGGGTAACCAACCCTCTCGGACTCTGCGGCAAATCGGGCATCAGACTGGTCATCACCTTCGTATCCGGGCAAGCAGGGCACGCCATGCGCCTTGGCCAGTTGCTTGGCCGCTGCCTTGCTGCCGAGTTGGCGAATCGCCTCGGGTGGCGGGCCAATCCAGATCAGGCCCGCATCTTGTACGGCCTGCGCAAAGCCTGCGTCCTCACTCAAAAAACCATAACCGGGGTGCAGGGCATCGGCCCCTGTGGCCTGTGCTGCGGCCAGCAGCTTTTGAATATCCAGATAGCTTTGCGCTGATGTCAGACCGCCCAGCGCATAAGCCTGCGTGGCCTGCTGCACATGGGCGCTGCCTGCATCCGCATCGGAATAAACCGCGACCGTTTCTATGCCCATGCGATGGGCCGTGGCCATGACACGCAGCGCAATTTCGCCGCGATTGGCAATCAGAATGCGCTTCATGCCATGCTCTCCTGATTCGGTGAAACGCCCCAAGGCGCAGACTGCTTTTGAGAAAAAGCTTTGAGCCCTGCACCCGCTTCTGCACCACGCAGCGCACTGGCAAAGGCCTGCGCCCCTTGATTGAGCGATGCATCCAGACTCTGCGCAGGAATGGCGGCCAGCAGTTTTTTGGTGGCTGCCACGGCAGCTGGCGCAGCCTGCGCACAGAGATCAATCTGGCGCTGCAGCTGGCTTTGCCAATCTGCCTCATCACTGACATTGACCAGGATTTGCACCAACCCTGCCTCATGTGCCTTAGCTGCAGACCAGCGCTGACCGCACAGCAGCCACTGCCGTGCGCACGCCTCACCCAATCTGCGCAGCACAAAAGGTGCGATCTGCGCAGGAATGATGCCCAGCGTGACCTCTGGCGTACCAAACACGGCTGCCTCGTCTGCCACCACTAAATCAGCCACGCAGACCAGCCCCACACCGCCGCCCATGGCAGCGCCCTGCACTGCAGCGATCAGCAGCTGCGGCAAGCCCGCAAGTTGCTGCAGCAAAGATCCATATTCGCGATTAACGTTCACCAGCGGGTCAAATGCATCCGCGTCTTCCAGCGGTTTGCCAATGCTGCTGGCAAAGCTACCCAGACTGCCACCGGCACAGAAATGGCCACCATTGCCGCTCAGCACCACCACGCGCAACTGTGCATCTTGAGCCGCGCGTCGGCAGTTTTTCAGCAAGGTCTGCACCACCTCATCCGTCAGCGCATTACGGGTCTGCGGCGAGTTCAGTCGCCACCACTCCACAAAGCCATTGCCCAGCGGCTGGCGTTCTACTTCAAGCACCTGAGTCATGCCCGGCTCCCTCACTGCGCAGGGCGCTTGATCATTCCCATGGTCTTACCGATGATGCCCAGCATCACTTCATCGGCACCGCCGCCGATGGAGCCCAGACGCCCATCGCGATACAGGCGCGAGACGCGGTTCTCCCAGGTAAAGCCCATGCCGCCCCAGAACTGCAGGCAGGTGTCTGCCACCTCACGCGTCAGCCGCCCCGTCTTGAGCTTGGCCATGCTGGCCAGTTGCAGCGCATCCTGCCCGCCCATGTACAGATCAGCGGCCCGGTAGGTCAGTGCGCGCAGCGCTTCCACCTCGGTCTGCAGCTCGGCCAGTTTGAACTGCACCCACTGCTGATCGATCAGCGTGCTGCCAAACATGCGCCGCTGCTGCGCCCATTCAATGGTCTCTTGAATGCACTCATCCATGGCCACCAGTCCGCTGGCCGCGCACCACAGCCGCTCCTCCTGGAACTGCTGCATCTGGTAGATAAAGCCTTGCCCTTCCTGCCCGATCAGATAGCTCTGGGGCACGCGCACCTCATCAAAATAAATCAGGCCCGTATCAGAACTGTTCATGCCGATCTTGCGCAGCTTCTTGGCCACTTCGATGCCCTTGGTCAGCTTGCCATTCGGCCCGTCACGCATAGGCACCATGATGAGGCTCTTGTTCTTGTGCACCGGGCCATCGCTGGTATTGACCAGCATGCACATCCAGTCCGCCTGAATGCTGTTGGTGATCCACATTTTCTGGCCCGTGATGACGTAATCGTCGCCATCTTTGCGCGCATGGCTTTTGATGCCAGACACATCGCTGCCCGCACCTGGCTCGCTCACACCAATGCAGCCCACCATGTCGCCCGCAATGGCCGGCGCCAGAAATTGCTCACGCAATGCATCGCTGCCAAAGCGCGCCAGCGCGGGCGTGCACATATCGGTCTGCACCCCAATGGCCATGGGCACACCGCCGCAGCGAATGCTGCCCAGCGTCTCCGCCATCAGCAGGTTGTACGAATAGTCCAGACCCGCGCCGCCATACGCCTCGGGCTTGGTAAGCCCCAGCAGACCCAGATCACCCAACCCCTTGAACACCTTGTGGGCAGGAAAAATTTCCGCCTCCTCCCACTCATCGACATGAGGATTAATCTGCTCGTCGATATAGCGCTTCAGGGTCTTGCGCACTTCCAGATGCTCATGGGTCCACTGCATGACTTGTCTCCGTTGATATCTCTGAAGGGGAAAGGTGAAAGGCGAGTGCTCCGCTACATGCGAGCTACCCCAAACTGCATGGGGCGCAGCGTGCGCTGCTGCCCTTCTTGCAAGGTAGCCAGACAGAACGACAGCACCTGACGCGTGTCGCGCGGATCGATCACGCCGTCATCCAGCAGCAAGCCGCTGGTGTAGAAGGCATCGGCCTGTGCTTCAAACATAGCGACGATCTGGTCGTACTGCTTTTGCATCTGCTCTTCATCCACCGGCAGGCCTTTACGGGCTATGGCCGCCTCAGTCACCTGGCGCATGGTGCTGGCCGCCTGCTCGCCCCCCATCACAGCCGTCTTGGCACCGGGCCAGCTGAACAGGAAACGCGGCGCATAGCCACGGCCGCACATGCCGTAGTTGCCCGCGCCAAAGCTGGCACCGCACTGAATGGTGATCTGCGGCACGGTGGCATTGGTCACAGCCTGAATCATCTTGCTGCCGTGCTTGATCATTCCGGCCTGCTCGCTGTCCTTGCCCACCATATAGCCCGTGGTGTTTTGCAGATAGATGATGGGGTGACCCAGCTGGCACATCCACTGAATGAAGTGCACCGCCTTGTTAGCACCAGCTACATCAATGGGGCCGTTGTTCGATATCAGGCCCACGGCATGGCCGTCGATATGCGCCTGCGCACAAAGCGTGGCCGCGCCATAGCTGGACTTGAATTGCAGCAATGCAGACCCATCCACCAGTCGCGCCATGACTTCACGCATATCCACCGGCTCACGATGGTGGGGTGGCATCAAGCCTAGTAACTCTTGTGAGTCATAACGCGGCTCAGACACTCCCGGTTTGATAGCTGCTGGTGCTTGTCCATATTGCGCTGCCGGCTGTTTCCATTGTGAAAGCTGTGTAACGACATCACGCGCCAGACCCAGGGCGTGGCGGTCATCCTCGGCCAGATATTCACCCAGACCGGAGATACCGGTGTGCATCTCGGCCCCGCCCAATTCTTCTTCAGTGGCAATCTCACCCGTTGCAGCCTTGAGCAAGGGTGGACCCGCCAGAAAGGCCCGTGATCGGCCGCGCACCATGATGACCACATCCGATAGCCCGGGCATATACGCGCCTCCTGCCGTGCCCGATCCATGCTGCACCGTGATGACGGGAAGACCTGCCGCAGACAGCCGCGCCAGGTTGCGAAACAGCGCGCCGCCCAGCACAAAGCCTTCAACGCGGTAGCGCATCAGGTTCGCGCCAGCACTTTCCACCAAATGAATAAAGGGCAGCTTGTTCTGCAGCGCGATCTCTTGCACGCGCAGCATCTTGTCCAGCCCTTTTTCTTGAATTGCGCCAGCTTCAATGCCTGAGTCACTGGCCACCACCATGCAGCGCACGCCGCTGACAAAACCAATCCCGGCCAGCATGCCGCCGCCCGGCACCGACTTGGCCGGGTCATCGCGGTCTTGCATAAAGCCCGCCAGCGTGCACAGCGGCAGCCAAGGCGATCCGCTATCAAGCAGCAGCGCCACGCGCTCACGCGGCAGCAACTGGCCGCGCTTTTCAAACTGGGGCTTGGCGCGCTGAGATGCTTGTGCCGCACGCTGCTCCAGCTCGCGCAGCGCCTCAAGGCGTTTCAGCGTGGCCGCGCTGCGCTGGCCGGCCTGCTCACTACCGGCATTCCATTGCGATTCATAGACATTCATGACTGGAACACCTTCGGTGTCTGGTAAAGCCCAAAGCCATCAAAGGCACGCACGGCGGCGCGTTGCTGCACTTCAGCACTGGCCGCTACCGGCCCCATGCCCATGCGCACCTGGGGGCGTGCACCATCGACGCGCAGCACCGTGCCGCTGATGAAGCTGGCAGCAGGGCTGAGCAAAAATACAATGCTGGCTGAGACCTCTGCTTCATTACCAAAGCGGCCGGCAGGCACGGTGGCAGGCATCTTGCGCAACATGGCTGCGGCCTCTGGCGGGTATTGATCCATGCCACTTGAGGCGATATAGCCAGGCGCAATGGCATTGACACGAACGCCGTGCGCAGCCCATTCCACCGCAGCCGTTTCGGTAAAGCTGACCATGCCTGCACGCGCTGCGCCGCTGTGGCCCATGCCGGGCATGGAACCCCACATATCGGCCACCATGTTGACGATGGAGCCACCATGCTGGGCCATGTGCTGCACAAAGCATTCACGCGCCATCAGAAAGCCGCCAGTGAGGTTGGTATCCAGCACCGCCTGCCAGCCCTTGGCACTAATCGTGGCCAGCGGGGCAATGTACTGACCACCCGCGTTATTGACCAGTGCATCAATTCGGCCATGCTGCCCAAGAATCTTGGCCACCAAAGCCTTGACGCCTGCCTCATCCCGAATGTCACCGCTGTGGCAGCTGACGCGTGCGGCATCCACGCCCTCCTGCCCCAGCTCTTGCTGCACAGCGATCAGTTTGTCGGGGTTACGGCCAACCAGTGCCACCGTGGCACCCAGCCCTGCCAGCTCATGGGCCACGCAGCGGCCTATGCCTGAACCGCCACCGGTCACCACTACCACCTGTCCCGCCATCAATGCGGGACGGAAAACGGATTGGTACATCAACGCTCCCCAATGAATAAAGCCAGAGATTGGTCGGTCAACTCATCAAGACTGAGGCTGCCGCTGTCCGAATACCATTGCGCCGTCCAGTTCAGCGCGCCAAAGATCAAAAGGCGTGCAATCTCGGGTCTGGCCTTGAGCTTTCCAGTGCGGTAGAGGGCCTGCAGCACAGGCATCCACTGCGCTTCATAGGCGTCTTTTTGCTCGGCAACATCAAGGCGCTGCTCATGGCTGAGAAGCCGCCATTCGTAAAGCATCACGGGGATGAAATCGCTTTCAGGCCCCACCATGATTTGCAAGTGATTGCGTATCAACGCCTCAAGCCGCTTCACACCGCTGGCACGCGAACCAAGCGCCTCAAGCGCCGCCGCCTGAGCCAAGGCAGCCTGCGCCATTCCATCGCGCATCACCGCGTGCAGCATGGCTTCTTTACTCTCAAAAAAATAGAACAAAGAGCCCGCCTGAATGCCTGCTGCCGCTGCAATATCGCGGGTACTGGTGCCATGAAAACCGCGCTGCCGAAACTGCTTGGCAGCCACACACACCAGCTCCATGCGGCGCGCACTTTCATTGCGCTCATCTACCGACTTGGCAGGCCTGCCGCGCTTGCGTTTGGGTAGAGAAACTTCATCCACGTTTTCTTGCATGAATGGCAGCATATCGGCATTTTTTATTTTTACCAATCACTTGTTTGGTAAAAATATCTAGGGCTTTTACTCAAGGGTTTTCGGCAGCTTCAGTCCAAAACAGGACGGGCGCGGTACAGACCTGGAGAGCTGCCCGTCCATGTCTTGAAGGCCCGCTGAAAGGCCGCAGCATCAGCAAAGCCCAGGTCTGCCGCCAACTCTGAAAAACTGACCTTGCTGGTCCCCAGCCTAGACACCGCAATATCGCGGCGCAGCTCATCCTTGATGGCCTGAAACGTGGTGCCGGCGGCCGCCAGTTTGCGCTGCAGCGTAGGCGCCGACATGTGCAGCGCCAGCGCCGTAGATTCCAGCCCCGCCCACCCCGGGCGGGACTGCAGCAGATGGGTGTGCACTCGGGCATCGATGCCCTCACTCATGCGCGAAGGCATGATGGCCGCTGCAGGCCAGCTGGCCACAAAATTTTTCAGCGCCTGCTCATCACGACTGCAGGGGCGTGACAGCTTGCGGGCATCAAACCAGAAGGCCGATGCAGGCAGGCCAAACTGCAGTGGCGCAGGAAAGGTGTCGCCGTAATCGTTCACGTAATCGGGCTGTGCAAACGCAAACTCAAAGCGCTGTACTTTGAGCGAGCCGCCCATCAACCAGGACGTAACGCGCCACAGCACGCGCAGAGAAAATTCGTGCAGAAAATTGGGCTGCGGCTGGTGAGGCAGGGGCGTGATCACAATGCCTGCCAGAGAGCCATCTCGCACCAGCGATATGGCTACGTCATCCTGCAGCAAAGAATGCGCCTGGCACATGCGCCTGAGTGAGGCCTCCAGCGTTTCACCGGCTAGCGCGTGGCGGGCAATCAACTCCAGGCTCCCCCTTCTTAACGGGCGCGAGAACTGGCACATGGCCTCATCACCCAAGGTCTCCACCACTCGCCACATCAGCGCCACATATTGGTCGGCAGTGACCCGTGCGCCCTCCTGCTCCAGCAGCTCAGGCGCAATGCCTGCGCGCTGCAGCAACCAGTCGGACTCAAACCCACGCCGGCGCACACCCGCAGCAATACCGCGCACCAGCGCCATGGACACCGTAAAGGGAATAACTGAAGAACGGGTCATGCGCACATCACTTTGAGGTCTTTTGACATACGAAAGATGCGCTACGCAATGGGTTTGCGCATCAGTAATTTCTACGATGCGTTGTGTTGCCCCACTGTTTTCAAGGAGCTATTCATGAGTCGTGATGTGTTTGTTGCCGGCGTTGGCATGATTCCCTTCGCAAAACCCGGAAAGAGCGATCCCTACTACCAGATGGCGGCGACTGCCACAGGTCTGGCGCTGACCGATGCAGGCGTCGCTTATGACGCAGTGCAACAAGCCTATGTGGGCTATGTCTATGGCGACTCGACCTCAGGCCAACGTGCGCTGTATGAGGTCGGCATGACGGGCATTCCCATCGTCAACGTCAACAACAACTGCTCCACGGGCTCTACCGCGCTGTATCTTGCACGCCAGGCCGTGGCCAGCGGCGCGGCAGACTGCGTGCTGGCTTTGGGCTTTGAGCAGATGACTCCAGGAGCACTGGGCTCCGTCTTTAACGACAGACCCAGCCCATTCGATCTGTTTGAAGCAGAAACTGATGCACTGGTGGGCGACAACGGCGTGCCGCTAGCTCTGCGCTACTTTGGCGGTGCAGGCAAAGCTCACATGGATCAGTACGGCACCAAGCTCTCCACATTTGCAAAAATTCGCGCCAAAGCCAGCCGCCATGCTGCGCGCAACCCGCTCGCCCTGTTCCGCACCGAAGTGACAGAAGAAGAAGTCATGGCATCGCCCGTGATGTGGCCTGGTGTCATGACCCGCCTCATGGCCTGCCCTCCCACCTGCGGCGCGGCGGCTGCGCTGCTCGTGTCAGAGGGCTACGCGCGCAAGCATGGCTTGGACCGCAGCGTGCGCATTCGCGCCCAATCCATGACCACGGACAGCCGCAAGACTTTTGACTCCCACGATATGCGCGAAGTGGTCGGCTTCAGCATGGCCCAAGCTGCCGCCAATCAAGTTTATGAGCAGGCCGGCATCAGCCCCAACGATTTGGATGTGGTGGAGCTGCACGACTGCTTTGCACATAACGAGCTGCTGACCTATGAAGCGCTAGGCCTGTGCCCCGTGGGTGGTGCTGAAAAATTTGTCTGCGATGGCAACAACACCTATGACGGCCAGTTTGTGACCAACCCCTCGGGTGGCTTGCTATCCAAAGGCCACCCTTTGGGCGCGACCGGTCTGGCGCAATGCACGGAGCTGGTTCAGCAACTGCGCGGCCGGGCCGAGCAACGCCAGGTAGAAAACGCCCGCCTTGCACTGCAGCACAACCTGGGGCTGGGCGGCGCGTGCGTGGTGACTCTGTACGAACGCGTCTGAAGGGCTGGCCATGATGGACAAAAAATGGATAGGTTTCAAGCTCCCCACATCTGTGCTGAATATTGATCGCAGCCGCCTGCGCTTTTTTGCCAAGGCCATTGGGGAAACCAGCAGCGTCTATACCGATGTGCAAGCCGCTCGCGCCGCTGGCTACGCCGATCTGCCTGCGCCGCCCACTTTTCTGTTCGCCGCCGAGCTGGACAGCGGCGCAAGCGACCAGCTGCTACAAAAGCTGGAGGTACCGATTGCCAAAATTTTGCACGGCGAGCAAAGCTTTTGTTACCACCAGAGCGCCTGTGCGGGCGACACCATCACCGTGCGCTCCCAGGTGGATGACATCTATGACAAGAAAAACGGAGCGCTGGAGTTCATCGTGAAATCCTCACGTGCCACCAATCAACACGAGCAGCTCGTGGCGGAAATGCGCACCGTCATTGTGGTTCGCAACTAAGGAGCGCAGACACCATGAGCACCCCACGTTTTGATGAAATTCAGGTGGGCGATACCCTGCCCGCGTTGAACCTCCTGCCCATCAGTCGCACGACTCTGGCCTTGTTTGCCGGTGCATCTGGCGACCACAACCCCATTCACATCGATACAGACTTTGCCCGCAAGGCAGGTATGCCCGATGTTTTTGCACAAGGAATGCTGAGCATGGCGTGGCTGGGCCGCCTCATCACCCAATGGGCACCCCAGTCGCAACTGCGTCGCTTTGATGTGCGCTTTCTGGGCATTACCCATCTGGCCAATGCCATTCACTGCAGCGGCCGCGTGGCTGAAAAGCGTGATGCCGACCGCTGCGTACGCATCGAGGTGCAAAGCACTAACCAGCATGGCCAGACCAAGATCGCAGGGGATGCCTGGGTCACCCTTCCCTGAAGCCCCCCTGAAAAAATCAACGGAGATAAAGATGGCAAGAAAACTCGAAGGCAAAGTGGCACTGGTTTCAGGTTCGGGGCGCGGTATTGGCCGCAGCATCGCGCTCAAGCTGGCCAGTGAAGGAGCAAGACTGGTCATCAACGATCTCGATACCGAACCCGCTGAAGAAACCATGGCCTTGATCCGTGAGATGGGCGGCGAGGCCGTGGCCTGCGTTGGCAATGTCACACATACCGACTTTGCAGAGCGCTTTGTGGGCACCGCCGTGCAGGAATTCAAGGGTCTGGACATCATCATCAACAACGCAGGCTACACCTGGGACAACGTGATCCAGAAAATGACAGACGAGCAGTGGTACGCCATGCTGGACTGCCATCTGACTGCACCATTTCGCATACTGCGGGCGGCCCAGCCCGTCATCAAGGCGCTGTCCAAATCCGAAATGGATGCAGGCCAGCGTGTCATGCGCAAGGTGGTCAACATCTCCTCCGTGGCCGGTCTGTTTGGCAATCCGGGGCAGACTAATTACTCCACCGCCAAGGCGGGCATCACGGGCCTGACGATGACGTTGGCCAAGGAATGGGGTCGGCTGAACGTTAACGTGAACTGCGTGGCCTTTGGCCTCATCAAGACACGCCTGACCCACTCCACGGCAGCAGGCGAGACCGCCAATATTGAAGGGCGAGAGATCAAAGTGGGCGTAAACCCTGGACTGATGGCGGCCATGGAGCAGACCATCCCGCTAGGCCGTGGCGGCAGCCCTGAAGAAGCAGCTGGCGCCGTCTATCTGTTTTGCCAGCCCGAGTCGGACTACATCAGCGGCCAGACCCTGATGTGCACCGGCGGCCTGACAGGAGTGTGAACATGAGCATCTTGCCCAGGGTACTTCAGCATACGTGGATGGATGCCGATATCGCGTCCTTCCGTGAGCAGGTCCGTCGCTATGTGGAACGCGAACTCACACCCCATGTCCCCGCTTGGCGCGCACAAGGCTATATCCCGCGCGAGACCTGGCGCGGGTTTGGCGAGCATGGCTTTTTACTACCCGAGATGGATGAGCAATGGGGCGGTGGCGGCGGCAATCTGGCCTATCAGCTGGTGGTGCAAGAAGAGCTGACCAAGGCCGAAGTCCACGGCTCCACCAGCGTTCATACCATTGCATCGCACTACATCAAGACCTACGGAACCGATGCGCAAAAGCAGCGCTGGCTGCCCAAACTATGCAGCGGTGAAATGCTGGCTGGCATTGCCATGACGGAGCCAGCTGTGGGCTCTGACCTCAAAGCCATGACCAGCCGCGCACAGCGCGATGGAGATCATTACGTCATCAACGGCTCCAAGACTTTCATCACCAATGGCTACACGGCCAACTTGCTGGTGGTGGCTCTGCGCACTGGCGATGCGGGCAGCTCAGGTGTCTCTCTGATGGTGCTGGAGACTGAAAACCTCCCGGGCTTTCGCGTAGGCCGCAGGCTCCACAAGATTGGTCAGCATATTTCAGACACGGCAGAGCTGTTCTTTGAAGATCTGCGCATTCCTGTCACCCAGCTGCTGGGCGGCATAGAAGGTCAGGGCTTCAAGCAATTGATGAGCCAACTGCCTTATGAGCGCACGCTGCTGGCCGTCTCAGCCGCCACCGCGATTGAAATGGCCGTGGAATTGACGGTGGACTACACCCAGCAACGCAAAGCCTTTGGCCAGACGATTGCTGATTTTCAGAATACGCGCTTCAAGCTGGCTGAGTGTGCGACCACCGCCCATGTGGTGCGCAGCTTTGTGAATGACTGCATACAGCGCCTGCTCGATGGCACGCTGGAAAACGAAGCCGCCTATATGGCCAAGTGGTGGTGTAGCGAGCAGCAATGCAAGGTCATGGATGAATGCCTGCAGCTGTTTGGCGGCTACGGCTTCATGGAGGAGTACCCCATTGCCCGCATGTACACCGACGCCCGCATTCAGAAAATCTACGGCGGCACCAATGAAATCATGAAGGACCTGATCGCCAGGCGCCTGTTCGCCCGCTGACCGGATTTCACTCCACGACTCTCTAACCCTGTGCCCCGAAAGGCTTGCCATGTACCTCACTCAAAGTCTGCGCCGTGCCATTCAACAGTCTCCCAATGCCACCGCCAGCATTTACAACGGGCGCCAACGCAGCTTTACGCAACTGGGCGACCGCGTAGCCCGCTTTGCCGGTGCGCTGCGAACACTGGGTGTTCAGCCCGGCGACCGGGTCGGCATTCTGAGCCTGAACTCTGACTGGTATCTGGAGTACTACATGGCCAGCTACTGGGCGGGTGCGGCGGTCAACCCCATCAATATCCGATGGAGCGCGGCCGAGATTGCCTACTCTCTGGACGATTGCGAGACCCATATCCTTCTGGTGGACGATACGTTTACGCCCCTCATCCCAGAGATCAAAAAACTCTCCGGCGCTTTAAAGACGCTGATTCATCTTGGCGACGGCGCAGCGCCGCAAGGCATGCTGTCTTACGAAGCACTGGTTGCCGAAGCTGCCCCTGTCGAAGATGCCATGCGCAGCGGCAATGAGCTGGCGGGGGTGTTCTATACCGGCGGCACCACTGGCTCACCCAAGGGCGTGATGCTCAGTCATGGCAACCTCTACACCAACTCGATTCTGGGCGTGGCCGAAGGCACAGTGCGACGCGGCAGCATTGGCCTGCATGCCGCGCCCATGTTCCATCTGGCCGATGGTGCCTTCATGAATGGTCTGTTTGCCGCAGGCTGCTGCCACGTCATACTCCCGCGCTTTGACCCGATTTGTGTGCTGCAGGCCATCGCCGCCCACGGCGTGACAGACATGCTGCTGGTCCCCACCATGATTCAGATGCTGGTGGATCACCCAGATATCCAGCAATACGACCTGAGCTCCCTGCAGCAGATGTTGTACGGGGCCTCGCCCATCTCAGAAGGGCTGCTGGACCGCGCCATGAAGGCTATCCCGCATGCAGGCTTTATTCAGGCCTACGGCATGACAGAGCTATCCCCCGTTGCCACCATCCTCAAACCCGAAATGCACCGCGAGAAAGGCCGTGCCAAGGGTTGGCACCGCAGCGCAGGCCGCGCGACGGTCTGCACCGAAGTACGCATTGTCGACCCCGAAGGCAATGAGCTGCCGCGCGGCGAAGTGGGTGAAGTCGTCGTACGTGGCCCAGGTGTCATGCTCGGTTACTGGAACAAGCCGGCAGAGACTGCGGCTGCCATTCGCAATGGCTGGATGCACACCGGTGACGGTGGGCGCATGGATGAAGACGGCTATGTTTTCGTCGTTGACCGTATCAAGGACATGATCGTCACCGGCGGCGAAAACGTCTACAGCATTGAAGTGGAAAGCGTGATTGCCACCCACCCTGCCGTAGCAGCCTGCGCCGTCATCGGAACGCCGCATGAGCACTGGGGCGAGCAAGTACACGTCTTCATCGTGCGCAAACCAGCGCAGGCGCTGGAGGCCGAAGAGTTGATTGATTTCTGCAAGACTCGCATCGCCAGCTACAAGTGCCCGCGTGAAGTGTCTTTTGTCGAGGCCATGCCACTATCTGGCGCAGGCAAAATTCTCAAAACCACGCTACGCGCCCCGTTCTGGGCGCATCAAGAAAGAAAGGTCGCCTGATGTCTGATCTCGTCCTCTGGAAAGAGCGCAACGGCGTGGGTCATATCGTGCTGAACCAGCCCGAACAAGGCAACGTCATCAGCACGCCCATGGCACATGCACTGGCAGGCGTGGTACAGCAGGCCCGCGTGGCTGACGTAGGTTCAATCCTGATTTCAGCTACAGGCAAACAGTTTTGCGTGGGCGGCGATATCCGCGAATTTGTGCAAAACCGGGATCAGCTGCCGCAAACCATTCATGAAATTCTGGCCGTGCTCAACCCCACCATGCACACGCTGGCCACAATGCCCATCCCCGTCATCAGCGCCATTCAAGGCACGCTAGGGGGCGGTGGTATTGGCATCGGTCTGTGCGCCGATATCGTGCTGGCCTCAACCAAGGTGTTCCTGCGCGGCGGCTACTCCGCCATTGGCCTCAGCCCCGATCTGGGATCGTCCTACTACCTCACACGCCGCGCTGGTGCTTCTCGCGCCAAATATCTGCTGATGAGCAACCGTCCGGCATCGGCTCAAGAATGTCTGCGCATGGGCATCTTTGATGAGCTGCACGAGCCAGAGGCACTGCGACTCGCCGAGGAACTGGCGGCAGGCTCTACAAACTCGCTGGCCCATATTAAAAAGCTCTGCGACGAGGCTCACAGCCATACCCTGCAAGCCCATCTTGAAGCGGAGCGCTACGCGATCAGCGACTGCGCGGGCGCAGCCAACAGCCTTGAAGGCGTCAGCGCCTTTCTGGAAAAGCGGACTCCCGCATTTGTACGCCGCTGATATCGCCTATTTTTAAGGCACTCCTTTCAAAGCGTTACCAGCAAAGGCTTTGAAAGGTTTTGCCTCTATTTACCCACAGGCCAGCCCACATGTACTGGGGATAAGAAAAGCTGGTGTGTAATCACCGTCATGCACAGACTCATTGCCCCTAACAAGGACGAAAGCGCCCTGCTTCCCCAGTTTTTGGAACTGCCAGAACAGGCAATCCATATCCCCCAGACAGAGGCTGAATTTGAGGCTGCGTTTCGCGCCATCAACGCCGAGCCGGTTCTGGGCTTTGATACGGAAAGCAAACCACTTTTCAACGTGGGCCAGCATGACAGCGGCCCTCACCTGGTGCAGCTCGCGACGACGCAGCAAGCCTGGCTGCTGCAACTGCACCTGCCCAAGGCCCTTGAGCTGTCACGCAAGGTGCTGTTCGCTGAACATATCTGTAAGGTGGGCTTTGGACTGGACAATGACAAGCACACCCTGCCCCGCAGACTGGGCGCGCCGCTGGTGAATATTCAAGACTTGGACAGCCGCTTCAAGCAACTGGGATATGGCGCGTCAGTGGGTGTGCGTGCGGCTGCAGCGCTGGTGCTCAAACAAAGCTTTCGCAAGTCCAAGCGCACCACCACATCCAACTGGGCGGCAATAGACCTGACGCCTGCACAGCGGCGCTATGCAGCCAATGATGCCCATGCACCGGCCGTGATTTACGCGCATATGTTGGCCTGGGAAAGCACCGTTCCCGTTCAACCCCAACGCAGACGGCATAACCCTCAAGCTTGATTTTTGAGTCAAACAGGCCTCTAGCCTATGCAGATAAAGCGGTATTAGCTACTGATTCAATAGCTGCATACTGATCATCAACAGGCCTAGCCACTGTCATCGCAGCCTGCACACAGTCCCGGCCTGCCCTCTTGGCGGCATAGAGCAAAACATCTGCCTGGCACAAGGCCTCGGCCAGTTCTTCGGCAGAGCGCACTGCAACGATGCCAAAGCTGGCCGTCATGCGAATACGCTCTGGCAGATGCTCAAACGCATGGGCGCTCATCTGCGCCCGCACTCGATCAACAATGGCATGGGCCTCGCTCATTTGCACGCGGTTGAGCAGCAAGATGAATTCTTCGCCGCCAAAACGGGCAACCAGATCTTTATCTCGCACCTGCTGCGGCAGCAACTGGCCCAGTTGCACCAGAACCTGATCACCTGCCGCATGGCCCCAGCTGTCATTAATGCGTTTGAAGTGATCAATATCCACCGCCACCAGTGCCCAAGGAGCCAGTCTGCGGTCATCCAACAAGGACTGCCCTGCCTCCATAAAAGCGCGGCGGTTGAGCAAGCGGGTGAGCGGGTCGCGATTGCGCTCATCGCGTAGGTTGGTCACCATGTCTCTCACCGAGCAGGACAACAGGCCCACCGTGAACAGCATGGCAAACATCAGCGCCACGACTTGCGCAAAAGCCCAGTAACCCGAGCGTGTCAACTCCTGCAGCTCATTCACAGGCAACAGGCTCACGGCTAGCGGCCTGAACAAGGCATAGCAAACGCTGAGTCCGTAGGTCCAGCGAACCAGACTTTCCACCCAGTCCTGCGCAGGCTTTAACTGGAGAAATGCCGGCAAGGCCAGCGCCTGCATCAAGGCCATGGCGAACGCCAGACTTTGAATGCGAAGCAGCAAGTCATTCTCTAATTGCGAGTAGTAGAACAGCACGGCCAGAGTGACCGAGGCGATCAGCAAGCCACTGCTCACACTGACGCCCTTACCTCGCAAGCGAAGTGACATGCCTTGCGCCAGTGACCAGCAGCCCATCAGATACAGGCAAGCGGTAGCCAGTGCGAACTGCCCCAACTGGGCATTACTCATCAAGCTTTGCAAGGCCAGCGCCGTTGCCAAAGATATAAAACTGCCACTGAGCCAGAGCAGAAATACCGCCTGCGGCTGACGGCGCTGTACATACCAGCAGGTCAGCAAGGCAAGCCCAAATAGCACCACGCAAGCGGGAGCTATTAAAGCGAAGTACATGGTGGCTGGCTGATTCAAGAAGGCAGTCTTGGTGTAAAAAATTGTGAATTATTTTGTCAGCAATTCTCTTTTAAACAAAGCACTGAATATTTCAATTTCAAAGTTCATGCCTTGCTTTGGCATAAGCACATAGCAATTAGGTCGTTCTTTTGACCCCGCTGGCTACCCATAATCTGCGAAGCCTTGGTTTTTCACTCAGGCCTTCAAATAACCAACTGAAAGAGACACATGCGCATAGAGACACTCGCCGTACATGCAGGCTACTCACCCGACCCCACCACCAAGGCCGTGGCTGTGCCCATCTACCAGACGGTGGCCTATGCGTTTGACAGTGCCCAGCATGGCGCGGATTTGTTTGATTTGAAGGTGCCGGGCAATATCTACACCCGCATCATGAACCCCACCACCGACGTACTGGAAAAGCGCGTCGCAGCGCTGGAAGGCGGCATTGCCGGACTGGCCCTGGCATCGGGCATGGCCGCCATCACGGCCGCCATCCAGACTCTCGCCGAAGCTGGCGACAACATCGTCAGCGCCAGCACGCTGTACGGCGGCACCTACAACCTGTTTGCCCACACCTTTCCGCAGCAAGGCATTGAGGTGCGCTTTGCCGACTCGCGCGACCCCGCCAGCTTTGGCGCGCTGATCGACGCCAAAACCAAGGCTGTGTTCATCGAATCCATAGGCAACCCGCTGGGCAATGTGACCGACATCCGCGCGCTGGCCGATGTGGCACATGCCCACGGCGTACCACTCATCGTGGACAACACCGTGCCATCGCCCTACCTGCTGCGCCCCATCGAGCATGGTGCCGACATCGTGGTGCATTCGCTCACCAAATATCTGGGCGGCCACGGCACCAGCGTGGGCGGCGCAATTGTGGACAGCGGCAAGTTCCCCTGGGCTGAGCACAAAGCCCGCTTCAAGCGCCTGAACGAGCCCGATGTGAGCTACCACGGCGTGGTCTACACCGAAGCACTCGGCCCCGCCGCCTTTATTGGCCGCGCGCGTGTGGTTCCGCTGCGCAATATGGGAGCGGCCATCTCGCCGCAGAACGCCTTCCAGATTTTGCAAGGCATTGAGACGCTGGCTCTGCGCATGGACCGCATCTGCGAGAACACGCAAAAAATTGCCGAAGTGCTGCAAAACCACTCCAAGGTGGAATGGGTGCGCTATGCGGGGCTGAAGGATCATCCCGACCATGCCATTGTGCAAAAGCAATCGGGGGGTCGCGCCTCAGGCATTTTGTCGTTCAGCCTCAAGGGTGACGCAGGCCGCGAGGCTGGCGCACGCTTCCTGGATGCGCTGCAGCTGTTCACCCGCCTGGTGAACATTGGTGATGCCAAATCGCTGGCCACCCACCCCGCGTCCACCACCCACCGCCAGCTGGATGCCGCCGAGCTGGCCAAGGCGGGAGTGACCGAAGGCATGATGCGTCTGTCGGTGGGCATTGAGCACATTGACGATCTGCTCGCCGATTTGAATCAGGCGCTAGAACAGGTTTAAGCAAACGCCGCGGCGCGCAGGCTGTTGAAGCGCTGGCGCGAGACGCTCACACGTCCCGTGCCAGACGCAGCCCCGTCATCTGCCAGCGTGCTGTGGCCGCAAAGAAGTTGCGGTAGCTCAGCCGTGCATGACCGGCGGGTGTCAGGCAAGAGCCGCCGCGCAGAACATACTGATTGACCATGAACTTGCCGTTGTATTCGCCCACGGCTCCATCGGCCACGCGAAAGCCAGGATAGGCGGCGTAGGAAGATTGGGTCCACTCCCAGACCTGACCTATGACGGGTGCAGGGTCGCCTGTCATGGTTTCTGGATGCAAACTTGGGTTTGCATCCAGCAAAGCCTCAGGCCAAGCATGCTCACCCATCGCGACCTCCCACTCCATTTCTGTGGGCAGACGCGCACCGGCCCAGCGCGCATAGGCATCGGCTTCGAAGTAGGACAGATGGCAAACCGGCCGCAGCACATGCAGCGCAGTCGCGCCATGCAAGCTGAACTCCTGCCAGCCCTCTGCTCCTTCACCATTTTCAAGGGCTCGCCAATACCAGGGGTGACTCAGTTGCTGGGCCTGGCACCAGTCCCAGCCTTCAGACAGCCACCATTGCGGCTGGCTATAGCCCCCGTCCTGCACAAAGCGCAAATACTCTCCATTACTCACCGGCCTTAGTGCAATCTGCGCCGCTTGCACATACACGCTATGTCTTGGCATTTCATTGTCAAACGCAAAGCCACTGCCGGCGTGACCTATGGCATAGACCCCCGCCTCAATCGATTGCCACGTGAGGTCGGCAACGGCCCTTTCAGCGCTCGCATTCACCAAACCGTCTGAAGCATAGGCAGGCCAGAGGGGGTGACAGGACAGCAAATGCTTGATGTCGGTCAGCAGCAACTCCTGATGCTGCTGCTCGTGCTGCAAGCCCAGGGTAATGATCTGGGCAGCAGCCCGCTGCTCTACCTCACTCCTGACGTTCATCCCGGCCATCAGCGCCAGCATCTGCGCATCGACTGCCGCACGGTAAGCCATCACATGAGCCAGAGGTGGCCTTGTCAGCAAGCCGCGCTGGGCTCTAGGGTGGCGTGCGCCTACCTGCTGGTAGTAGGAGTTGAAGAGCATGCGAAAGCTGGCGTCAAAAGGTTGATGCCCTGGCTGGTGTGCAGAGAGAACAAAGGTCTCAAAAAACCAGCTGCTGTGCGCCAGATGCCACTTGGCCGGGCTGGCATCGGGCATGGATTGCACACAGGCATCTTCAGCGGACAGCGGTGCGGCCAGTCTTTGCGTATGCGCGCGCACCCTCTCATACTGGAGGAGCAGTGCAGCCCAGTCGGGCCGACCGGCGTGCGCAGGCCTCATGGGCTGCAGTCCTTGATCCGCAGTTTCACGCATGGGCATGAATGACGGCAAACCACTGCCGCTCATCGGTCCAGACATTGGTTGTGCCAAAACCCGCAGCCCTCAGCATGGAAAGAAAATCAGACAAGGGGTACTTGTAGCTGTTTTCCGTATGAATGGTCTCGCCCTGCGCAAAGTAGCGCACGCCCTGTGGCCAGCACACCATGACGGCATGGCGCGCACGCAAATGCATTTCTATGCGCGAATGCCGGGTGTCAAAACGGGCTTCATGCTCCCAGTCCTGAGGCTTGAAGTCGCTGCCCAGCAAACGATTCACATGGCTGAGCACATTAAGATTGAATTCGGCTGTAACGCCCTGCTCATCATCGTAAGCAGCTATCAAAACAGGTAGCGACTTGGGCAGATCGATACCGATCAGCAGCCCTCCATCGCCATTCAGCAGCGAATGCATATGTTTGAGCATATGCAGTGCCTGCTGGGTATCGAAATTGCCAATGGAAGAGCCCGGATAAAACAGCTCGCGTCGGCACTGCGGCACATCGGGCGGCAAATGCCAGTCGGCGGTGAAGTCCGCGGCAACGGCCCGTGCCGTCATCTGCGGAAAATCCTGCCCCAGCCGTGCAACGGCCTGCTGCAGAAACTCCACCGCAATATCCACACCCACAAATTGCTGCGGTGCCACAGTCCGGCACAAACGCCGCACCTTCTCGCAATTGCCAGCACCCAGCTCGATCAGCACCTGGCAGCCACTCATGGCCTCGGCCATGCCGACTTCGTGCTGCGCCATGATCGCCGCCTCGGTGCGCGTGGGGTAATACTCGTTCAGCTGCGTAATCTGTTCAAACAAGGCGCAGCCGCGCGCGTCGTACAGGAACTTGGGCGAGATCTGTGCCTGCTGCTGCATCAAGCCTTGCGCAAGCTCATTTCGCAACGCCGCTTGAGCGTCCTGCGGACGCTGCGTGGCGGCAAGGACATCGCAATCCCCGCCCTGACGCTGCGGCGGAGCCTCGAAAGACGCCAGGGGCAAGGGAATGCGCCCGGCACGAGAGAGAAACTCGATAGATGCTGCCTGTCTGTCTGGTACCGCGCGCATGCTGATCCTCCTGAAAGGCTGATCGCACGAGACCGCTCCCGCACCATCGCTGCCAAGTCTGGTCGCCAGCCCGGCATAGCGCGATCAAAAACGCACTAGCGCCGGGTAGTCATCAGCCTAGCGCCGCCAGAAAGCAGCCAAAGTAGGACTGAAGCCAGCACTCTTTGTACCGCATCACCATGCAACGGTGCTGACAAAAGCAATACTTGTCAGCCAATGCATCAAGGTCAAAAAAAATCGGTACCCCGCCTGCGCGGAATACCGATCTAAACATACACCCTAGCCTCTGAAGCCAGCCGGTCATGCAGACCTGCAGACTTCAGTGCACCACAGAGCCTGCGGTGCGTGAGCCTCATCTCCAGCAGAAGGTCCGGAGACAAGATCACTCTTTACTGTGGCTCTATCAGAAGCGATAGCCCACACCCACGCCGACCAGCCATGGGTCAACCTTGAACTTGGCGTTCTCCAGACCTGCGCCGGTAACCTTGGTGCCCAGATACACCTTCTTGATGTCGAAGTTCAGCGACCAGTTCTTGTCCAGCGCATAGTCAAAACCGACCTGCAACGCGCCGCCAAAGCTGTTCTTCTTCACGGTCACTGCGCCATCGGCAATGTTCACGCTCGAAAAGCGTGTGTAGTTCACACCGGCACCCACATAAGGCTTGAATGCGCCGAAATTGGTGAAGTGGTACTGCGCCAGCAAGGTGGGGGGCAGGTGCTTGAGCGAGCCGATCTTGCCGCCGTTCAGACGCACATCATGCTTTTGCGGATAGGTCAGCACCAGCTCAGCCGCGATATTGGGCGTGAAGTAGTACGACACGTCCACTTCAGGCATCCACTTGTTGTTGATGCTCACACCCGCATCACCAGCGGTGCCGCCGTTATCGCTATTCAGATGCACAGCGCGCACGCGCACTTGCCAGGGGCTGCTGCCATCAAAGGATTGAGCAAAAGCGGTACCAGCAGTCAGTGCGCTGGCAGCGGCGGCAATCGCGATCAGAGTCTTTTTCATGGGCTTTTTTCCTTGAGTAAATCGGTGGGAGCACTTGTTTGCATCCCTTGGCATTGATTGAAACAAAGCCACCTGTTTCCGGGTTTGTCCCAAGTCAACTTGCCCAACGACTTAGCCAAAGAAAAAGCGGGCGTTGCCCAATGGCCACGCCCGCTTTGATGTCTGATGCAGCGCAAACCATTGCTGCATCAGCGGTGCTAGCTATTAAATTAATGCACTGCCTTTGCCGGTCGCAGCTTGTGCCACAGCTCAACGCACAGCACTACCGCACCACCGATGACAGCGCCCACCACCACATGCACCAGCACCGGGCCCAGCGCCGCAGCCATGCCCCCAAAGGGAATCACCACCGCCTGCACCCAATGCTCAATCGGCGCAATGCCGTGCACCAGCAAGCTGCCACCCACCATGAACATGGCCGCCGTACCCACAATCGACAGCCCGCGCATCAACCAGGGCGTGAAGGCAATCATGCCGCGGCCCAGTGCCTTGGCGGCGCTGCTGCTCTTGGCCATCAGCCAGCCGCCCACGTCGTCCATACGCACAATGCCGGCCACCAGACCATAGACAAACACCGTAATGGCCAGAGCCACAACCACCAGCACAGCGCCCTGCTCCCAGATCGGCTTGGTGGAGACCGTGCCCAGCGCAATCGCCATGATTTCTGCCGACAAAATAAAGTCGGTACGCACCGCACCGCTGACCTTTTGCTTTTCGTACTCCATCGGATCCATGTGCTGCTCACGCGCCGCACGTACCGATGAGGGAGCCACACCTTTCAGAGCAGCTTCTTGCGCATCGACCACCACTTCTTTCTCGCTATGCGTCTGCTTTTTGTGGAAAAGGTGCAGAATTTTTTCCACGCCCTCAAAGCACAGAAAAGCCCCACCCACCATCAAAAGCGGCGTAATCAGCCAAGGCGCAAACGCACTGATCAGCAAGGCTGCAGGCACCAGAATCACCTTGTTCCATAACGAGCCCTTGGCCACGGCCCAGACCACCGGCAGCTCTCGACTGGCCTTGACGCCCGTGACCTGCTCGGCATTCAGCGCCAGATCGTCCCCCAGCACACCGGCGGTTTTCTGCATGGCCACCTTTGTCTGCATGGCCACATCATCAAGAATCGCCGTGCTTTTACCTGCAGCGGTCTTGGTCATCAACGCTACGTCATCAAGCAAGGCTGCAATATCGTCAAGCAGCATCAAAAGGCCGGCACCCGCCATCGCACTCCCCTGTTGGTTTCAATGGCTGCCATCATGCCTTTAAACCGCGTCGGAACTGCGACAGGAATTTGCCATTCACATTGGCTAAAAATGTTCTTGGCGCGTTTTGCAACGACAATGGGCGCTCTTATTGAACGGACATCCTGTGAACCAACCTATTGCACACGCCGAGCTGATCGCCAGCTACCGAAAAGTCGCGGCTGAAGCCGCCAAGAAGGCGGAGCTGATCAAGGCCTCTGCTGGCAAAGGCCCGCGCACCATCGCTACCGTGACCGAGACAGCCAACAAGGCCGCTCGCCGACGCGATGTGCTGGCCAGCAAGCTGGCCAAGCTTGGCGTGGTTCTGGCGGACTAAGCCACCCCATCAAAACAGCCTGCAACTGCAGGCTGTTTTTTATTTACTGGTCTTGAAGCCCTGTGTCGCCGCCCAGGCCGCCACATCATCGCGGCGAATGGCGGCGGCCATCAGTTGCGGGAAAGCATCTGGCGTGCAGGCAAACGATGGCACGCCCAAGGCTGCCAGTTTGGCCGCCAGATCGGCGTCATAGGCCGGCGCACCCTCGTCGCTCAGCGCCAGCAGCGTGATGAACTGCACGCCTGATTCCACCAGCTCATTGGCCCGGCGCAGCAAGCCAGACTCCACACCGCCTTCATACAAGTCAGAGATCAGCACCAGAATGCTGTTGCGCGGCTCGCTGATGATGCTCTGGCAGTAACCAACCGCGCCGTTGATGTCCGTGCCGCCGCCCAGCTGCACACCAAACAGCACATCCACCGGGTCATCCAGCTTTTCGGTTAGATCAACCACCGCCGTATCAAACACCACCAGCTTGGTGGACACGGCAGGCAGACTGGCCATCACCGCGCCAAAGATGCTGGAATAGACCACCGAGTTGGCCATGGAGCCGCTTTGGTCAATGCACAGAATCACCTCGCGCTGCGGGCGACGTGCTTTGCGACCGTAGCCAATCAGCGTCTCGGGGACTATGGTCTGGTAATCGGGTTGCCAGTGCCGCAGATTAGCGCGAATGGTGCGGTTCCAGTCAATCTCGGCATGGCGCGGGCGGCGGTTGCGCTGGCTGCGGTCCAGCGCGCCGCTGACGGCGCTGCGCATGGGTTCTTCCAGCTTTTTCATCAGCTCATCGACCACCTTGCGCACCACCAGCCGGGCCGTAGCCTTGGTATTCTGTGGAATGACCGAGCCCAGCGAAATCAAGTCAGCCACCAGATGCACATCGGGCTGCACATTCTCCAGCATCTCGGGCTGCAGCAGCAACTCGCGCAGGTTCAGGCGTTCCATGGCATCGCGCTGCATGACCTGCACCACCTGGCTGGGAAAGTACTTTCGGATATCGCCCAGCCAGCGCGAGACGGACGGCGATGAATTGCCGCGCCCGCCCTTGCGGGAGGAGAGCTTGCTGTCTTCCTCATACAGCGCAGCCAGCGTCTGGTCCATTTCCTGCAAGCGCCCCGTCACGCCGCCGCAGCTGGCATCAGCCGGGCTGCCCAGCACCATGCGCCAGCGCTGCATGCGGGTGGTGGGCTGAAGTTCTTCTGTGACCTCTTGCAGTGCATCGCTGTCTGTACTGGCGTCTGTTTTTGCTATCTGGTTCATCGTCACACCTTGGCAGAAGACGCTTCAAAATTAGTAGCTTTCAGCGCTTGATCTATCAGCGCTTGCGGCAGATTCAAGCCCAGAAGTGCGTTCAGCACCGGCAGCGCCAGCGCAGCGCGTGGCTCGTCCCAAGGGGCATCACCGACCTCGCTGGCGACGGGTGCCGCCGCAGCAGCACCAGAGACAGGCACCCGCTTGGCTTTCTCGCCCAGGCTTTGCCGCTCATGCTTGCTGAAGTTGGCAAAGCTGCGGCGCACCAGCGGCAGAATCTGCGCAAACTGCACTTCGCCTAGCCCGCTGAGCCACGCATCAATCGCACCCCAGATGGATTCGTCGTGCAGCAGCACCAGCGCCTGCTGGTTCAAAAATCCATCCAGCCAGGCCGCCACATCCATGGGCGCAGCACCCAGCGACAGGTTGCGGTTGAACTGCTGCACCACCTCGGCGCTTTCCAGCAGATGCTCATCGAGCAGCAATCGGCAGGCCATGCCGCGCAGCAAGGCCGCAGCCGCATCGCCCATGGCCAGACTGCGCAGCGCGGCGCGCCAGGCGTCTACGGCTTCTTGCGCTTTGCCATCCGTTCCGCGCAAACGCAAGGCTTCATGCGCGGCCAGCACCTTGGCCTTCATGGCTGCAGCGGCATCGTCATCCATGGCCATGCAGGCCACGGGCAGACCGATGGAGGCGCGCACGATAAGGGAATCAATCACCGTGGCCAGCAGCGCTGTATCTGTCTGGCGCACGCTGCCATAGCGGTACACATTGGCCAGCGGCGGCAGCGCCTGCAGCAGCTGGGCCACATCGCCCGTGGTAGCGGCACGCTCGGCCAAGGTTTCAATCAGCGCTTCAACCAGCTGGGGCAAGTTGGCCAGCAACGCATCGTCAATAGCCTGCGCAATCTCAGGCAGCGCCGTATCGGGCTTGAGGCTGGCACGCAGCTTGGCAGTCGCGGCCTGCGCCACGGTGGCGCCATGCACGCTGGCTTCGATAATGCGCACGGCCAGCTCGGGCTCCCACTGCAGCTGCCAGCTTTCGCGGAAAGTGCCGCGGTTGCGCTGCGCATCAGTCGCGCGCGTGCCCCAGTCAATGCCCAGCAGACGCAAGCGGTGCAAAAAGTGGCTGCGCGCCAGATCGGTGTCCTTGCGAAGGTCCAGCGCCAGCAGCTTGCTTGCGGCTTCGGGCTTCATGCGCAGCGACTTCTGCTGCTGCTCCATATCGCGCTGCAGCGGCACCTGCGGCACATCGGCAGGCACGCCGCCCAGCACATGACCCACGGTCAGCTCATCATCAATCAGCTGCAGCGGCGCAGTCTCGCCCATGCAGATAACGGTGACGATGGATTCGTTAATTTCCTCCAGCCCAGGCGTGGACTGACCCCGCAGCGCGGCCAGACTTTCGGCCAGCCGCGTAGCTTCGATGATGTGGGCGCTGGAGCAGTCCAGGTCTTTTTCACGCAGCAAATGGGCCACACGCGTCAGCCAGCCCGCGGTACGCCTGATGGCGGGAGTGACTCCGCCATTTGCTCCGTATTTGATAGCTACCAGCGCCTTACCATCCTGCGCTACAGCCCTGTTTGATTCAATATCTGCCCGATAGCAGCGCCATAAATGCTCGTACCAGCCCGGCGATGTGATGCCTGCGCCATAACCACTGCGGCTGGCCAGATTGCGGTAAGTCCACGGAGCCCAGGTGGCCTGCACCTTGGCCTTGGGCAAGCCTTTGAGCAGGGCCGCATCGGCCTTGGCTGTGACGCTTTGCTGCAGCGCGGGCACATGCCATGCACCGCAAACCACGGCAATGCGCTGGTAACCGGCCTTGGTGGCCTCTCGAATGCACTGGCGCATATGGGCTTCGCGCAATGCCTCGCGCTGCACATAGGCTTCGCCTCGCCAGTGCTCGCCATCCTTGGCCAGCTCGCTGCGCACGGCGGTCATGGCTTCGTTGATAGATTCAAACAGCGATTCGCTGTCGCCGCGCTCTTCCACCAAGCGGTTCCACCAGGTTTCGCCATCTTCAAAACCAGCGGCCTGGGCCAGCCAGTCCAGCGGGTCGCGGTGAATTTCGACGGGCAGTTCGGCGGCGACTTCCGCATCGATCGACTCTGCTTCTGTCTCTGCTTCTACGACATCCTCGGCACCGGCATCTTCAAGCGCTGTATCTTCAAGTACCTCATCCACCGCCAGCTCGCCCTCTTGCGCAGCATCGTCCTCTGCTTCCGCCGCCAGCTTCAAGGCTTCGCGCCGCGCGAGTTCAATGGCCATGGCATGGGTCTGGGGCAGGTCGATAAAGCGCGTGACAACGCTGTTGCGGCTGGCCCATTGCAGCGCCTGCCATTCAGGCGAGAACTCCGCAAACGGATAAAACGCCGCCTGACTGGGTGTGTCCTGCATATAGACCAGCATGGCCACAGGCGGGCGCAGCTCGGCACTTTGCAGCATGGGCAGCAGCGACTCGCCCTCAGGCGGGCCTTCCACCAGCAGGCAGTCGGGCTGCAAAGCTTCAAGCGCCTGCAGCAGGCTGCGCGCACAGCCGGGGCCGTGGTGGCGTATGCCAAAAAAATGAATCAAATCAGCGGAAGTGGCCATGGGCTTGTCGGGCTGCGGAATGGAGGACGTAGCAATTTTTCAAGCAGTGAAGACAGCTCAGCCCATCGTAGATGGGCGTTTGAGACGAGGCGTTATCACCGAAGACAGTAGCAGCGCTACGGAGAGGTGATGCAACGAAGTATCAAAAGCTGTATTAGTCGCCCATACCTCACAGTTGTTCGCGGCAGGCGCGGTACAGATCCTTCCACTCGCTGCGTTCCTTGACCACGGTTTCCAGATATTCCTTCCACACCACGGTGTCCTGCACCGGGTCTTTGATGACCGCACCCAGCAGACCCGAGGCCACATCGCCTGCGCGCAGCACGCCGTCGCCAAAGTGGCCTGCCAGCGCCATGCCGCTGTTGATGACCGAGATTGCCTCAGCCGTAGACAGCGTGGAGCTGGGCGACTTCACGCGCACAGTCTTGCCGTCTTCGGTCTGGCCGTTGCGCAGCTCGCGGAAAATTTGCACCACGCGGCGCACTTCCTGCAGCGCGGGCGGCTCGGCAGGCAGTTGCAGGGCGCGGCTTTGCTCGGCCACGCGCTTGGTGACGATCTGCACTTCCTCATCTTGCGATGCAGGCACGGGCAGTACCACGGTGTTGAAACGGCGCTTCAAGGCGCTGGAGAGTTCGTTCACACCTTTGTCACGGTTGTTGGCCGTGGCGATGACCGAGAAGCCCTGCACGGCCTGCACTTCGCTGCTGAGTTCAGGAATGGGCAGGGTCTTTTCAGACAGCACGGTGATCAAGGTGTCCTGCACATCGGCGGGAATGCGGGTCAGCTCTTCGATGCGGGCAATCTTGCCCAGCTTCATGGCGTGAACCAGAGGGCTGGGGATCAGCGCTTTGTCAGACGGGCCGTGGGCCAGCAGCTGGGCATAGTTCCAGCCATAGCGCAGTTGCTCTTCGCTGGTGCCTGCCGTGCCCTGGATCAGCATGGTCGAATCACCGCTGACGGCAGCCGACAAATGCTCGGATACCCAGGACTTGGCCGTTCCGGGCACGCCGTACAGCAGCAGGGCGCGGTCGGTGACCAGGGTGGAGACGGCAATCTCCATCAGGCGCGGGCTGCCGATGTATTTGGGGCTGACTTCAAAACCGTTGCTCAGCTTGCCGCCCATGAGGTACTGCAGCACGGCCCAGGGCGAGAGCTTCCAGTTCTGCGGACGCGCACGGTCGTCCACTTTTTGCAGGGCATCGAGTTCTTCGGCAAATTGCGTCTCAGCGTGCTGACGTAGTACTTGGCTCATGGTGTGCTTCCGGTGTGAATTCAGAAAATGGGGATCAGCTGCGCAGCTCGGCATGCAAGGCCAGGCGCAGATCGACAATGCGGTTCAGTTGTGCCAGCACCTGCTCGTCATCCCAGGGACGCAGGCGGGCACGGTCCAGTCTGGCTTGCTGCTCTGGCGTGAGCGTGCTGGCCACGACAGCGGCTGTGGCCTCTTCCACCACAGCATCGGTCTTGGAGACCAGCTTGCGCCACAGCTGAGTCAGCCGGGGCATCACCGCCGTTTCGGTGGCCGTGGCCACTTCGGAATCTTCCGCCACTTCAGGCACCGGTTCAGGAACTGGCACGGGCTGACGCCAGAGCTTGGCAAAGCGCGGCAACACGGCCGCATGCAACCGGCGGGCGCAGACCAGAATGGCCTGATCGGCCTGCCAGCTATGCCAGCTGCCAGTCGCCTGCTTGCCGCCCAAGGCCTTGTCCAGCTCATCCATCAGGCGCTCGGACATGCGCAGTGAAAACTCGCCCACCACCGGCATGCCGCCTTCCAGCGTGTTGATGCGGTCGATCAGCGTGCCCTTGGCCTGCTGCAACTGGCGTAGCCAATGCTCCTCGCGCTGCTCGGGGCTGAGCTGGTTGAGCAAGGCGGGCAGCAAGGACTCTGCCCGCGCGTCGCGGTCCAGGGTCTGCAGCAGACCGATCCAGCGCACATCAGGCTGATCGCGCAAGGCAGCCAGCCACCCCTGGCGCAGCGCCGTCTTCCAGTCACTGCGGCGGCTCCATTCCCACAGTTGCTCGGGCGTCATGCCCAGCTGCTGCATCCAGAAGTCCAGTGGTGCCAGCTCCACCATCTGCTGCAGCCACCAGGCTTTCACACCCTTGATATAAGCAGGCGGCTGCAGCGCAATGCCATCGCGCTCCCAATCCTTATTACCTTCTTCGGGCGGCTCGATCTGCCATTCACCTTTGCCTCCCTGGCTCACGTTTTGGCTCAGCATGGCTTGCAGCCAAGAGGTAATGCGCTGGCAATGGGCGCTTTGCGGCAGACGCGACAACAGGCGGGCCGCGTTCTCGCGCACCTCCTTGCTGCGGTCGGTCAGCAGCTTTTCCAGCAGCGGCTCATCGTCCATG
>ERZ724504.166-NODE-166-length-37085-cov-11.468080_pt1 | contig 37085 bp, 31 predicted proteins | sample MGYA00376037_ERZ724504 | MGnify/ENA primary metagenome ERZ724504 (study PRJEB28724, sample SAMN07190888) | wastewater metagenome | isolation source: influent of sewage treatment plant in Hong Hong | place: USA: Christiansburg, Virginia | collected 2016-03-01 ... | reverse complement strand
CCCGGCTACTTCGATTTCGGCGGCCATCACTTTCGTGACGACAAGGTCGGCGGCCACGGTACGGTGGATATGTACCGTTCCATCGTGCATTCCTGCGATACCTACTATTACCGCCTCGCCAACGACATGGGGATCGACCTGATCGCCCAGACGATGGGTGAGTTCGGCTTCGGCAGCAAAACCGGCATCGACATCGAAGGGGAGAGCAGCGGCATCCTGCCTTCGCCCGAATGGAAGAAGCGCCGTTTCAAGAAGCCCGAGCAGCAGAAGTGGTTTGGCGGCGAGACGATCTCCATCGGCATCGGCCAGGGTTACAACGCCTACACCATGCTCCAGCTGGCCCACGCGACGGCCACCGTGGCGGCGGGCGGGGTGATGTTCAAGCCGCACCTGGTCAAGTACATCGAAAGCGCCAGTGACGGCAGCCGCCGCATGATCGAGCCGCAGCCGATCAAGACCATTCCGATCAAGCCCGAGCACATCGAAACCATTCGCCGCTCGATGGTCGGGGTGAATCGCGAAGGCACGGGGGCCCGCGCCTTTGCCGGGGCGCCTTATGTGTCTGCCGGCAAGACCGGCACGGCCCAGGTTTACTCCCTGAAGGGCGCCAAGTACTCGTCGCGGATTACCGAGCGCCTGCGCGACCACGCCCTCTTCATTGCCTTTGCGCCGGCCGACAAGCCCACCATCGCCCTCGCGGTGCTGGTCGAAAACGGCGGCTTCGGTGCCGAATCGGCGGCACCGATCGCCCGGGCGGTGCTCGATTACTACCTGCTCGGCAAGCTGCCGGCCGGCATCGCTCCCGAAGATCCGGGCGCCGAAGGCAACTCGGGAGACGGCGCCGGTGAGTGATTTCCGCTTTGATCCACGCAAGTGGCTGCTGCGCATCCTGTCGCCGCTGGATGGGCAGCTGACCCTGATCGTGATGGCCATTCTGGGCTTCTCGACGGTGGTGATGGTCAGCGCCTCGCCCGAGCGCCTCGACACCCTGGCGCTCAACGTTGGCGTGGCCTTTGCAGTGATGTGGATTGCGGCCAGCGTGCCACCCCAGCGCATGATGACCGTCGCGCTGCCGTTGTACGTGCTTGGCGTGCTGCTGCTGATCGGCGTGGCCCTGTTCGGCGATGTGTCGAAGGGCGCGCGACGCTGGCTGAACATTGGTGTGGCGCGCATCCAGCCTTCGGAGTTGATGAAGATATCCATGCCGCTGATGCTGGCCTGGTACTTTCAGAGTCGTGAAGGCCTGATCCGCGCCCGCGATTTTTTGATTGCGATTGCCTTGCTGCTGGTGCCGGTCGGCCTGATCGCCAAGCAGCCCGATCTGGGTACGGCGCTGCTGGTGGCGGCGTCGGGTTTCTACGTGCTGTTTTTTGCCGGTCTGACCTGGCGGCTGATTCTGCCGGTGGTGGTGGTCGGGGTGGTCGGCATCGGGGCCATCGTCGCCATGGGCGACTCCCTGTGCATGCCCGGCGTCGAGTGGCCCGGCATGCGGGAATACCAGAGACACCGCGTGTGTACGCTGCTCGACCCGACTTCCGACCCGCTGGGCAAGGGTTTCCACATCATCCAGTCCACCATCGCCATCGGCTCGGGTGGCGTGGTTGGCAAGGGCTGGGGCAAGGGGACCCAGACCCACCTCGACTTCCTGCCCGAAAGACACACTGACTTCATTTTTGCGGTACTCACCGAAGAATTCGGGCTGGCCGGTGCCCTGCTTCTCGTGGTACTTTATATCCTGTTGATTTTTCGCGGCCTTTTTATTGCCGCTGGTGCCCCGACCCTGTTCTCGCGCCTTCTCGCTGGCGCCCTTACGCTGATCTTCTTCACCTACGCGTTTGTGAACATGGGCATGGTGAGCGGAATTCTCCCCGTTGTCGGGGTCCCGCTACCCTTCGTCAGTTACGGTGGCACTGCACTCGTTACTCTGTGTCTTGGCGTCGGCATGCTCATGAGCATCCAGCGCCATCGACGCCGGGTAGGTACCTGAACCCGCGCGCGTCAAGGCGCGCGCCCGAACAGGATTGAGCGTCATGACCCCTGTAGCGATCTTCCGTCGCGCCGGCTCCCTGCTGGCGCCCCTCTGTAGTGCCCTCCTGCTGGCCGCTTGCGCCGCTACGCCCTCGCTTCCGGTGGCCGATGCGCTGCCGGCTGCTGAATTGCGTCCCGTGTCGCGGGCAGGGCTCAAGGCCAAGCCACCGGTCCGTCCGGCACGCAGCCTGTTCCAGTTTGATGCTGGGCAGGATGAGGATGCGACCCAGGACGATCAGGCCGGCTTGCTGGAGGTGCCCCGCGTCGAAAAGGGTGATTACTCCCTCGGCCGTGGGGTGATGCTGGGCAATGCGTCGAGTGCCTTCCGCGAGAAGGGCGTGGCGAGCTGGTACGGCAAGATGTTCCACGGCCGCAAGACTTCAAGTGGTGATCCGTACGATATGTACGCCATGACCGCCGCGCACCCGAGTCTGCCGATTCCCAGCTATGTGCGCGTCACCAACTTGTCCAACGGTCGTACTGCCGTGGTCCGCATCAACGATCGCGGGCCTTTCCACGCAGGGCGCATCATTGATCTCTCCTATGCCGCGGCTTACAAGCTCGGCTACGTCGATCAGGGGCAGGCCAACGTGGAGGTTGCGCTGGTGTTGCCGGAAGAGGTCGCCTTCGTGCAGCCCGGCCGGCCGGTGCCGCCGCTGCGCAAGCTGAAGGCGGCGCCGGTGCAGCTGGCCAACCGTTCGGTGCCGACTCCGGTGCCCGCTGCGGCGGTGGTCAGCGAAGCCGTCCGCACGCCTGCCGCCGAGCCCGTGGTGCCGTCCGTCGCGCCGCTCGCCGCGGTGTCGAGCAGTGTGCAACCCACCCGGGTAACTGCGGAGCGTCCGGGCGGGCAGGTCTTTCTGCATCTGGGCGCCTTTGCCACGCCGCTGACCGCCGAGCAGTTCAAGGGCTTTGTCGAGCACGAACTCAAGTGGCTCAAGGAGTCGGTGTCCGTGCTGGCTTCCGAGGGCAAGTACCGTCTTCAACTGGGGCCTTTCCCGTCGGCCCCGGAGGCCCGCTCCATCGCCGAGCGCATCGCCACCACGCTGAAGCTCAAGCCCTACCTGATCCAGCGTTAAGGCATGTTGCCGGGAAAGTGACGGGCGTCACTCCCTGGCTGTGACCTTTCGGGCTTCGCGGGTGGACGAATTTCCCTAAGCTGTGAAGCGTAGACCGAGTGTTCGGGTGTTTTCGTTTTTCCCCGCTCTTGTGGTCTGCGCATCAGGGAGATAAACATGATGGCCTCGTCGAACGCCCCCCAGTCCAGCCGCCCCGGCCTGCCCTGTGCCAACCCTTGCCCCCGTTGCGCGGCTACGCTCAACTGCGACAAGGTCAGTCGCGACATGGATCTGGAAAGCATGCCCGACGAGATCGACCTGCTGCAGGTGCTGTGGTCGCAGATTCGCAGTTACTGCAATGAATTCGCCCCGGGGCCACGCGCGAGCTGACTGGCTCCGCTCCCTTGCAAACGACAAGAGCCGCAATCGCGGCTCTTGTCGTTTCAGACTCCGACCATGATCGGAACGGGCTTACGGCGGTGTGCAGCCGGCTGGGTACCAGACTTTGACGGGGTAGCCTCCCACATAAATGATGTAGAAGCCGGCGCATGGAACGCCGCTGCCCCTGGGCTTGTCTTCGTCCGTCTCTTTGGCGTCGTCACCGCGCTGGCACTCCGGCAGGGACGTTTTCTTTGACGCGGAGGGCGACTGCCCCGCCCTCGACATCACGCAGGGCTTAAGGGGCTTGCCGCGGGCATCGAGGGGAATGACTTCCCCGTTCTTGCCAAAGATGACGCCGCCGGTGATGTCGGCCGGAGCGAGGACGCCCCGGGTGAATTGCCCGAGGCCGGCCGCCGCGTGGGCGGGGGCCTGCAGCGTCGCGCCGGCCAGCAGGCCGAGGGCGAGCAGGGCGATACGCAGGGGGAAGGGACGCGGATGCTGCTTCATGCTTGAAGATTTCCTCATGGTTGTAAGTCTTTAAGCCGCAACCCCCCGTGTCTCAGAAGCGGAAGTGGCCCTGTAGCAGGGCAGTGCGCTGTGGGTAGAACAGCGGCACTTTCGGGTCGCCGTTCAGGTCGGTGTTGTGGAAGCGGAACTGTCGGTCGAAGACGTTGTAGAGACCCAGCGTGGCGGTCAGGCGATTGCTCACGATGGGCATGGAGACGCGCAGGTTGGTCGTGGAGAAAGTGCTGCTGGCGCGCTGGTCACTGCCCGCGCCATCCAGTTGGGAGGCATGCTGACGGACGGCCCAGTTTTCGACGAGTACATCGGCGGGCCCGGTCTTGAGCCACAGGCGCAGGGGCACGAGGTCGGTGCGGACCTTGTAGGGCAGGGCCCGGTAGTCGGGGGTGACCTCGGTCTGCGTTGCTTCATGGCGCCATTCCGCGCTGAGGGCCACTTTCTGCCCGAAGGGCACAGACAGATGCGCCCGGTGCAACTGTTCGTTCCAGCGTCCCAGTTCCATGTTGCTGCCCGTGCTGAACATGGGTACATGCAGAATGCGGCCGGAGGCTTCCAGGCCGGCCGTGATGCCGCCGGTGAAGCGCTGGTCGAGGCCGATGGCGGCACGTCGCCAGCGGGTGCCGGTGGGGTCGTCGAAGACCTGGTTGAAGCCGGCGAACTGGGTCGGGGCGAGGCTCTCCCGATCGTACTTGGAGCCGGATAGGCCCTGGAAGAAAGCTGAACGCAGGGTGGTGCCGGTGGTGAGGCGGGCGACTATGCCCAGCTTGCCGTTGACCCGCTCCGCCTGGGTGTGATCGAGATCATTGAGGCGTACATACTCCGCTCCACCGTACAGAGTGACGGTCGGGTTGAGGCGCCAATGGCCGTAGCCGAAAGTGGTGTCCCGGTCGACTTTCGAGGGGGCTAATGGCAGTGGATAAGGGCCTTCAGGAATATCCGGGATGATCCTATGGATTTCTGGTGCGGCCACCGTGCCGTTATTGCTTCCAGAAAGACGGAAAGCGGTGGCTCCGATCTGGATGGCGTGATCGCGTTGCTGTCTTAAATAGAGCATCGACAGGCCACGTGTCTGCAGTCTTGTGTGGATGTCCGTTTCCTGATCGAAATAAAAGAATGGGGTCGTGTGATTCGGAAAAGGTAATTGGCCCTGCCAGTCTTTCTCACGCTCTCGGATACGTCGCGTATTCACCTCGGCGATGAACTCCTCGCCGGCGCCCAGTTCGTGGCGGATGCCGATGCGGCCGAGGTCGGTGATCACGTTTTGCAGTGTGCCGATCGGGCCGTCGAACAAGTTTTTGCTCTGGTCGCCGCCTCTGCGCTCGGTGTGGCGCATTTCGGCCAGCAGCATGGTGCGCGGGGTGAGGGCGAACTGGCCGTCGATGCGGCTGCCGGCCAGGTGGGTGTCGGCAACGCGGGGGTCGAGGCCGCGGCCGCGGTAGTCGAAGGCACCGATGGACAGCTGGGCGCGCTCCCAGGCGTGGGACGCCACGAAGCTGCCGGACAAGGTGTCGCGGGTGCCGCCGGCGAGGGAGGCGGCGAAGCGGGTCGGCTTGCGGTCGAAGAAGGCGGTGGCTTCGTCGGGCGATACGGCGCGCGGCCCGTCGAGCATGGGAATCGCCGGCATCACGAACTGCGGCGCCAGCGGCCAGTGACCGATGGGCTGGCGCAACTGGGCCTGCAGCAGTTCGCTGAGGCGGGCGCCTTCAAAGCGTGGGGTGTCGGCGTAGGCGTCGGCCAGCAGGCGATGGGCGGCGGCGTTCTGATTGTCGTCGTCGAGGGCCTGGATGGCGGCTACCTGGGCCGGCGCGGCAAAACCGACCTGCTGGTAGGCGGCGCCGAGGCTGGCGCTGCGGGCGGCCCGGTCCTGGTCGAGCAGCGTGCCGGAGCGGAGCACGGCGCGGTTGTCGTTGAGGGCAACGGCTTGTTCGCCGTCGTGGATGGCCGCCAGGGGTTCGCGATCAAGCAGCTTGCGGAAGGCATCGAAGTACCACGGGGTCGGCGAGGCCGGGTCGAGGCGGCGGGCCAGCTCGAACTGGCTGCCGGCGACCTTGCTGCGCTCCTCTTCCATGTAGGCGCGGCCGAGGTAGCTGCGCAGTTCGGCATTGCCGGGGTCGAGGAGGGCGGCGATTTCGACTTCACGGCGGCCGGCTTCGGTGTGGCCCTGGCGCAGCAGGGCAAGGCCAAGGCCGAAGTGGGCCAGCGGTTCGGCGTCGTTGCTGTCGAGGGCGTTCTGGAAGTCGGTGGCGGCCGCGTCGGTGTCGCCGGCGATGAGGCGGGCGAAGGCGGCCATGGCGCGGGCGCGGGGCGTGTCGGGGCCGAGGGCGACGGCGCGGCGGGCCGAGTCGCCGCTGGCTTCGCTGCGGCCGAGGCTGAGTTCGAGTTCGGCGCGGCGGGTCCAGGCCGTCGGGTCGGTGGCGTCGAGAGCGGTGGCCTCTTCGGCGGCGACCAGCGCGGCGGGCAGATGGCGGGCCGACTGCAGGGCGTAGCTGAGGGCCAGCCGGGCGGCGGCGGAACTGGTGTCGAGGCTGACGGCGCGGCGGGCGGCGGTTTCGGCGGCGCTGCTGTCGTTACGGGCGACCAGCACGATGGCCTCGACAGCGGCGAGGGAGGCGCTGGCATCTGGAGCGAAGCGGGCGATCAGGGCACGAGCCTCGTCCACCCGGCCGATGCCCAGCAGGGCGCTGGCCTTGAGGGCGGCGAGATTCGGCTGGGTGTCGGTTTCGGGCAGGGTGGAAAGGGTGTCGAGGGCTTCGCGGAAGCGGCCGCGGTCGGCATCGCGCCGGGCGGCATCGAGTTGCTGGCGGATGGCGGGGGGCGAGGCGGCCAGCTCGGCGTCGGACAGGCGCACCACGTTGGGGTAATGGATGGCCCAGGCGACGGCGTCCAGCGGACGCACGGCGATGCTGCCGGGGGCACTGCCGGCACGGGCTTCGCTGGCTTCGCCGGCCCCGAGGCTTTGCTCGCCGGCGCTGTTGGCCGTGCGCACGCGGCCTTCGGCAACGACCACGCGGGCCCGGGTGTCATCGCTGGCAACGGTGAATTCAGTGCCATCCACCAGCGCGTTAACGAAGGGGGTGATGACGCCAAAGCGCTTGCTGAAGCGGCTGATCACATGGACCACGCCGTGCCCGAGTCCAAGTTCGCCGCTGTTGGCTGCTGGTGGCAGGGTCAGGGTGGTGTTCTGGTCGAGGCGGACGAGGACGTCCTGGCTCAGTACCACGGCGGCGCGGCCGGGGCCGCGGACGGCCACCTGGTCACCGGGGCACAGGATCTGCCGGGCGCTGGCGGTTTGCCAGACCTTGCTGGTGGCTGCACGCACTTCGACGCGGCCTTCAATGGCGCTCAGTCGGCCGGCCTGGGGATCGCAGGCCAGGGCGTCGAGCGCGAAACCGGAAAGGGCCAGGGTCAGGCCGAAACAAACCGGTCGCAGGGCAAAACGCTGCGGTAAATCAACTGGGGGCTGCATTTTGGTCACATCGGAAGGAAGGCCTAAGGAAGAACAAAATGGTTTCTGTCCCGATATTAACTGTAAAAAGATGTGATTCGCGACCGTGGTCGGGCTTCACGGGCAATTTCATTTGCTGCTGAGGATCACGCAGCCATCGGCATCGGGCACGGCCGTGCCGGTCAGGCGGGCCTGGCAGCGCTGCAGGTAGAAGCGGCCGGGCCCGTCGTTCGGGCAGAGGCTGAGAAGTTGCTGCAGGTGGATCACTGCCGACTGGGGCGCTTCGCAGGCGTAGGCGCTGCGGGCGGTGTCGAAGGCTTGGGCGGCTTCGGCGGGCAGGGGGGCGGCCAGGATTTCGTGGAGTTCTATGGGGCTGCGCTTGCCGGCCAGGATGAAGGGGCCGAGGGCACGGGCGTGACCGCCTGCGCTGCCGTGGGCGGTGACGGCGCCAGAGGCGAGGATGCACGTGCCGAGCGGTTTGTTGGCGCCCTGGATGCGGCTGGAGGTGTTGACGATGTCGCCAACGGCACGCAGTTCCCGGTGCTGGCTGGCGCCGACTTCGCCGAGAAAAACCGGTCCGTAATGCAGGCCGAAGCGGGTCGGCAGGGTGCCGTCGTCGTGTTCGGACCCGTTCATCAGGCGGTGCAGCTCCAGCGCTGCGGCGCGGGCCTGCCGGCAGGCTTCGCTGGCGGAGTCGTCGGCCAGCCACAGGCACATCACCGAATCGCCGACGATGTCCATCACGTGGCCGCCGTGGGCGGTGATGACGGGGATGAAGCGCTCGAAATAGCGGTTCAGCGCGTCGCGGGTGGCCGCCGGGCTGAGGGTTTCGGAAAGGGTGGTGTAGGCCTCGATGTCGCTGCACAGGCACACCCCGTGCACGGTACGGCCACCCGTGCGGCCCTGCAGCAGGATGGCCAGCTTGTCGCTGCCCTGCCGGCTCAGGCCAAGGCTGAGGGCTTGTTCGAGACGACGCTCGCGCAGGCGGGCGGCGCGGGTGTGCAGGACCAGCCCCCAGGCGGTGACGATGAGGGGGGCAGCGATCACCGGCAGGATCAGCGGCAGCCACAGGTGCAGGTGTGCAAAGCTCCAGGTGGCCACGGCCCCCCAGGCGAGGGCCAGGGCGGTGGTGATGGCGAGCGCCCGGCGGGTGCGGGCCAAGTGCCAGGGCAGGGTCAGCAGGGCGATCCAGCCAAGCAGGGCGCCCACCATGCTCGCGTCAGCGGGGCGTTCGAGGCTGCTGTCTTCGAGCAGGTTGGCGAGGGCGGTGGCGCACAGTTCGACACCGCTGAGATCGAGCCCATCCGGCGTGCTGAAGGGGGTGCGGAACATGTCCGACTGGCGTGACTGGTTGAATTCGGAGAAGCCGATCAGCACCGCCTTGCCGCGAAAGGCCGCATCGCCGGCGACAGGATCGGCCACCAGCGTGAGGGCTTCGGCATAGGAAATGGTGCGGATCGTGCCGATCGGGCCGTAGAGGTTGAGGGTGCGCCGCCGGGGGTCGGGGATGAGGCTGGCCGGGTCGGGACGGGGGGCCGTCATGCGGTGGGCCATCAGCATCGGCAGGGATGGCCGGTCGCCGACGCTGGGGACGAAGCCCCAGAATTCGATCACGCCGTCGGGCGTCTTGGGCATGATGAAGGGTCCGCCGGCCCAGGCGGCATCGCGCAGCAGGGGCTGGGCCTGGGTGAGCCGGTCCATGGTTGCCAGGGTTTCGCCGCCGGGGGAGGTGACCGGTTCGCGGGTGATGCTTTCGACGAGGACCACGTTGCCGGCTTTTCGCATGGCTCCGGCGAGGGCCTGGTCGGCGTCGGCTTCGCGGGCGCGCTCGAAGAGCACGTCGAAGCCGATGACCCGTGCGCCTCGCCCTGCCAGTCCTTCGACGAGCCTGGCGTGCAGGCCGCGGGGCCAGCGCTCGGGGCGTTCCGACTGTCCGAGGGCGCGTGCCGAGCGGGAGTCGAGCGTTACAATGACCACTGCTGGCGGCGCCGGACGCGTGCCTCTGAGGTAATACAGTGCGTCCAGCCCGGTGCCCGATTCGAGCTCCCGGAGCGGCGAGAGCAGGACGAGAGTCAGCGTCAGCAGCGAGGCCAGCAGGAGTACGACAAAGGATATATCAAGGCGTTTCACGGAAACGTGTGTCAGGATTGCAGCTTGGAGAGGGGTTAAAAGGGATTGCTGGCCGTGAATTATCTGGATCGGGTTGATTTGTTCGAGGGGCTGACCGAGAGTCAGGTGAATGCACTTGTCGAACGTTCGCGCATGCGTGTTTTTGCGGCGAACACCATCGTCGTGAGCGAGGGCGATGAGGGCAACAGCCTGTTCATCATACAAAACGGTTCACTCAAGGCATTTCTCACCGACAACGTCGGACGCGAGGTGACCTTGTCGCTTCTTGATCCCGGTGATTATTTTGGTGAGCTCGCGCTGCTCGACGAGGCCCCCCGTTCGGCGTCCGTCATGGCCGTGACGCGTAGCGAAGTATTGCAGATTCCCCGCACGGCGTTCCTTGAGCTGATCGAGGTTTACCCGGCTTGTCTGCAGTTGGTGGTGCGCAATCTGGTTGGGCGTATCCGCCTGCTTACCGAGAGCGTCCGTTCGCTGGCGCTGGTGGATGTGTTCGGGCGCATTTCACGGGTCTTCGATTCCCTGGCGGTGGAGCAGGACGGTCTGCTGCTCATCGACCGTCGCCTGACTCAGCAGGACCTGGCCAACATGGTCGGCGCCTCGCGGGAAATGGTGAATCGGATCCTGCGCGACCTGGTGGCCGGCGGTTATATCGAAATTGAGCAGCAACGCATTTTGCTGTGCAAGAAGCTGCCCCGGCACTGGTAGTTCAAACCGTGTAAAGCCCCTGCTGATAACAAGGAAATTCTTCTCCTTTTGGCTACACTGAAAGTAGACAAAGGGAGAAAAATCATGAGCTTTATCGATTCGCCCATCGGCCGCTGTGAAGCGGTTCGCGAGATGGTCCTGACCGACCAGACTCAACGTCAATGTGCCTTGGAACATGGCTGTCCGCCCGGTCGCAATTGTCCGCTGGATGGTTGTTTTGCCGAGATTTCCGGCGTGACGGAAGAATCCACGCTGAGCGAGTTGGCGGCTGCCGAAGCGCGCCACAAGGCGCTCTGAAGCATGGCCAACCGAACGCTGGGAACTCGTCAAAAGCTGGTTTTTCGCGGGCCTGACAAGGGGCCGGGGAAGGCTGGCTTTACGGGGCCGAGAAACCCGTTGGTGGTGCCGGCCCTGTTGCGCAAGGCGGGGCCGCACGGGAAGGTGGCCGGTGCACGGCGGCAGGAGGAGAAACGTTCCGCCGCCCGGCAATTGCAGAAATTGCTCGGGGTGCTTCCCACCGACGGAGAGTGACTGCTTGCGTTAAGCGGTTTTTAGCGCAGCTTTTCCAGCAGGCCTTCGAGTTGATCCAGGCTGCCAAAGTGGATGGTGACCGCGCCGGCGCCCTTGTTGTTGGCCTTGATCTTCACCGTCGCGCCCATGCGGTCGGCGATTTCCTCTTCCAGGCGCAGGATGTCCCGGTCGGGCGGGGGCGCGCTCTGTTTTGCCTTCGGATTGAGTTCGTTGTGCACCAGGCGTTCGGCTTCCCGCACTGACAGCCCTTTGGCGGCGATCAGGTTGGCGAGGCCGACCTGCGTGGCGCCGTCCAGCGGCAGCAGCGCACGGGCGTGGCCCATGTCAATGTCGCCGGCCATCAGCAGTTCCTGCACCTGGGGCGCCAGTTGCAGCAGGCGCAGCAGGTTGGAGGCCGCCGGGCGCGAGCGTCCAACCGCATCGGCAGCCTGCTGGTGGGTCATGCCGAACTCGTCGATGAGGCGCTGGATGCCGGCGGCTTCTTCAAGAGGATTGAGGTCTTCCCGCTGGATGTTCTCGATGAGGGACATGGCCAGTGCGGCCTCGTCCGGAATCTCGCGCACCAGGCACGGAACGCTGCTCAGTCCAGCGATCTGGGCGGCGCGCCAGCGGCGCTCGCCGGCGATGATCTCGTAGCGCTTGGCGTCGAACAGGCTGCCGACCGGGCGCACCAGGATGGGTTGCATGACCCCCTGGGTCTTGATCGAGGCGGCCAGCTCTTCCAGTGAGCCCGGGTCCATGCGCGTGCGCGGCTGGTACTTGCCGGGCTGCAGCTCGGCGGCCGTGAGCGTCTGCAGCTCGCCTTCGGCCTTGTCGGCGTCATTGTTGGCGGCGAGGAGCGCGTCGAGGCCGCGGCCGAGGCCTTTGAGTTTGGGCGTTGCCATGGTGTCCCTTAGAGAGTCTTGACCCGCTCGATCATTTCTTTGGCGAAGGCCAGATAGGCCTGGGCACCCTTGGCGCTGCGGTCGAAGACCACGCCGGGCAGGCCGTGGCTGGGGGCTTCGGCAAGGCGCACGTTGCGCGGCACGATGGCCTTGAAGACCTTGTCTCCGAAGTGGGCTTCGAGCTGGGCGGAAACCTGTTGCTGGAGCGTGACCCGAGGGTCGAACATGACCCGCAGGAGGCCAATGATGCCGAGGTCGCGGTTGAGGTTGGCGTGCACCTTCTTGATCGAGTTGACCAGGTCGGACAGGCCTTCGAGGGCGTAGTACTCGCACTGCATCGGGATGATGACCCCGTGGGCGACGCACAGGCCGTTGAGGGTCAACAGCGACAGCGACGGCGGGCAGTCGATGAGGATGAAGTCGTACTCTTCGGAGTGCAGGGCGAGGGCGTCGCGCATGCGGTTCTCGCGCCGCTCGAGGCCGACCAGTTCGACTTCGGCCCCGGCCAGGTCGCGGTTGGCGGGAATCACGTCGTACTTGCCGGCTTCGGAGCGCACCCGGGCTTCGGCCACGGTGCACAGGCCGACCAGGAGGTGATAAACCGACCGCGTGAGCTCACGCTTGTCGATGCCGCTGCCCATGGTGGCGTTGCCTTGCGGGTCGAGGTCGATCAGCAGGACGCGCTGACCGGAGGCGGCGAGGCCGGCGGCCAGATTGACGCAGGTGGTCGTCTTGCCGACGCCGCCCTTCTGGTTGGCGATGCAAAAAATGCGGGCCATCTTCAGGTTCGTTTCACAGTAATGAGGTGGCGTTCCGCGTCGAGGCCGGGAACCTGGAGTTCCACGCTGCGCTCGAGCACGAAACCGGCCGGGATGCGGGCGATTTCATCGGCAGGGTACACGCCCTTCATGGCGAGGAGGCGGGTTTCCGGTCCGGCCAGGTGGGCGGTGAGGTTTACAAAGTCGGCCAGATCGGCAAAAGCCCGCGAAATGATGCCGTCCACGGGCAGTTCCGGCGCATAGGGCGGCTGCCAGTTTTCGATGCGGGCATGATGGGCGCGAAAGTTGTCGAGCTTGAGCTCGATCCTGGCCTGGTTCTGGAAGGTGGCCTTCTTTTGCACCGTTTCGACGGAGTCGACCTGCAGCTCGGGCCGGCAGATGGCCAGCACTACGCCGGGCAGGCCGCCGCCGGAACCCACGTCCACCAGGCGATTCACGCCGGTCAGATGGGGCAGCACGGACAGCGAGTCGAGCAGGTGATGGGTGACGACCTGGGCTTCGTTGCGGATGGCGGTGAGGTTGTAGACCTTGTTCCACTTGATCAGCAGGTGGCCGAAGGCGAGCAGGCGTTCCGGCGCGTCGGCGGGCAGGTCGAGGTCAAGGGCGGCAATGCCCTTCTTCAGGGTGTCGGTGGCGCTCATGCTGGTTTGTGCTCCGTGTTCCGGGCCAGATCGCCGCGCTTGAGCCACACCAGCAGTAGCGAGATGGCGGCTGGGGTGATGCCCTGGATGCGGCCGGCCTGGCCGATGGTTTCCGGCTTGTGCAGGTTGAGGCGACCCTGCACTTCCTTCGACAGGCCGCGCACGGTGGTGTAGTCGAGGTCGGGCGGCAGGGGCGTGCTTTCGGCGCCGGCCTGGCGGGCGACTTCATCGAGCTGGCGGTCGATGTAGCCTTGGTACTTGGCGGCGATTTCGAGCTGTTCGACCACTTGCGGGTCGGTTTCGAGGCCTTCGGGGGCGCCGGGCAGGGTCATCAGCGCGGCGTAGCGCACGTCGGGGCGGCGCAGCAGCTCGAAGTAGGAATATTCGCGTTCGATGGCCTTGCCGAGCACGGCTTCGGCCGCTTCGGCCGGCACCTTGGCGGGCGTTGCCCAGGTGGCGCGCAGGCGGGCGGCTTCGCGTTCGATGGCTTCGCGCTTGGTGCAGAAGGCAGCCCAGCGCACGTCGTCCACCAGGCCCAGCTTGCGGCCGGTTTCGGTGAGGCGCAGGTCGGCGTTGTCCTCGCGCAGGCTGAGGCGGAACTCGGCGCGGGAGGTGAACATGCGGTAGGGCTCGGTGACGCCGCGGGTGATCAGGTCATCGACGAGCACGCCGAGGTAGGCTTCGTCGCGGCGCGGGCACCAGGCGTCCTGGCCCTTGACCTGCAGCGCGGCGTTGAGGCCGGCCAGCAGGCCTTGCGCAGCGGCTTCTTCGTAACCGGTGGTGCCGTTGATCTGGCCGGCAAAGAACAGCCCGCCGATGGATTTCGTCTCGAGGCTGGACTTGAGGTTGCGCGGGTCGAAGTAGTCGTACTCGATGGCGTAGCCGGGGCGCAGGATGTGGCAGTTTTCGAGGCCGCGGATCGACTGCACAATTTGCAGCTGCACGTCGAAGGGCAGGCTGGTGGAGATTCCGTTGGGGTAGATCTCGTGGGTGTCCAGGCCTTCGGGTTCGAGAAAGACGTGGTGGCTGTCCTTGTCGGCGAAGCGGTGGATCTTGTCTTCGATGCTCGGGCAGTAGCGCGGGCCGACCCCTTCGATCACGCCGGAATACATGGGCGAGCGGTCGAGGTTGGCGCGGATGATGTCGTGGGTGCGGCTGTTGGTGTTGGTGATCCAGCACGGCAGCTGGCGCGGGTGCTGGGCCGCGTTGCCGAGGAAGCTGAATACCGGCACCGGATCGTCGCCGGGCTGCTCCTGCATCACCGAGAAGTCAATGCTGCGGGCGTCGAGGCGCGGCGGCGTGCCCGTTTTGAGGCGGCCTTGCGGCAGGGCCAGTTCCTTCAGGCGCTGGCCGAGGCTGATCGCCGGTGGGTCGCTGGCGCGGCCGGCGGCGTAGTTCTGCATCCCCACGTGGATCAGGCCGTTGAGGAAGGTGCCGGCGGTGAGCACCACGGCGGGCGCCTCGAAGCGCAGGCCGATTTGCGTGACCACCCCGGTGACGCGGTCGCCGACCACGGTGAGATCGTCCACGGCCTGCTGGAACAGCCACAGGTTGGGCTGGTTTTCGAGGCGCTGGCGGATGGCGGCCTTGTACAGCACCCGGTCGGCCTGGGCGCGGGTGGCGCGCACGGCCGGGCCCTTGCTGGCGTTGAGGATGCGGAACTGGATGCCGCTTTCGTCGGTGGCCGCCGCCATGGCGCCGCCGAGGGCGTCCACTTCCTTGACCAGGTGACCCTTGCCAATGCCGCCGATGGACGGGTTGCAGCTCATCTGGCCGAGGGTTTCGATGTTGTGGGTCAGCAGCAGGGTGGCGCACCCGGCCCGTGCCGCTGCCAGCGCGGCCTCGGTGCCGGCATGGCCGCCGCCGACAACGATGACGTCGAATCGGGTGGGATGAAGCATGGGAAACCGGGGAAAGGTCAATCGGGGGAGCCGAATGATACGACCTTGCGCTGCAAAAATACAGCGTCGCACCTTTTGAAGTAGTGGAAAAACAGCGGATTTACAACGGCTTATCTGCAAGTTTCGGATTTTCGGAGGGCTTGCCGGGATATTTTTGCCGATGCCGCAGTCTCATTCAAACTTTTAATTGTTGCATCGAACAATATTTCGATGATCCAGCTCAAGTTTGTTGGCAGGTTTCCGTTGAGCCTAGCAGTACATGAGGCGCCACGGAATGCAGTCCAGCAGAAACAACAACCTGGCATGCTCATGAGTCCATATCGTCGCTCCGAACCCGCGTCGGTGGAGCTGGGAGTCAATAAGTGAAAACAATAATGCTGGTCGATGATTCGGCCACGGTGCTGCTCTCCATCTCGGGGATCCTTGCGAAGGCCGGTTTTCAGGTCGTGACCGCCAACTGTGCTGAAGACGGCCAGAAGAAGCTGGCTGCCGGTGCCAAGCCGGACCTGCTCATCACCGACCTCAACATGCCGGGCATGAACGGGATCGAGTTCATCAAGGTGGTGCGCCAGAGGCCTGAGCTGCGCTTCATGCCCATTCTGTTTCTGACCACCGAGTCACAGCAGAGCAAGCGTGTTGAAGCCAAGGCGGCGGGCGCATCGGGGTGGATCGTCAAGCCGGCAACGGCCGAGACCCTGCTGAGCACGATCAAGCTCGTTTTGCGCTAAGCCGCTCGACCCATCATGGAAATCCGGAACAAGTCCCGGCGGCGGAAGACTTTGCTCGCCAGCGTGACGGCGGCAGGGGCATTTGTCGTCGTGTACTTCGCCAATGCGGCTTATCACGACCTGCTGCTGAGCAAGTTCGGCCTGAGCCAGGCCCTGGTGGATGCGCTGGGGGCTTTTGCCGCTGTTCTGGTGAGTTTCGAAGTTCATCAGCTGCTGTCCATCGCCCGTTACCGGGATGCCAGCTACGGCGCCGAAAATGCGCTCCGCCATGCCCGGGAGGCGGCTGAGGCGCGCGCCGCGGTGGCCACCGAAGTCAGTCGTTCCCTCGACGATGTGCCGCACCTCAACAGCATCCTCGTCGGCCAGCTCAATGCGGTGACCGAGCAGACCGAGGCGGCTGCACTGGGCATGGTCCAGCGTCTGCAGGGGGTGGATTCGGTGGTGCAGGACCTGGACGGCGTCGTCCAGTCCTTCTCGCGGGAGTCCAGCGAGATCGTTGCGGCGGCCAACAGTCGTGCAGCCCGCAACCAGCGCACCCTTGAAGATCTGCAGGCCTACATCCACCGGCGCCTCGCCAATGTCGGCGAGGAGCAGGAACACGTGATGTCGGCCCTGGCCGAGGCCAAGTCCCTGTCCCAGTTCGTGAACCTGGTGCGGGAGATCTCCGGACAGACCAACCTGCTGGCCCTCAATGCGGCGATCGAAGCGGCCCGGGCCGGCGATGCCGGACGCGGTTTCGCGGTGGTGGCGGATGAAGTCCGCAAGCTGGCTGGGCAAACCGATCAGGCTGTGGTGAAGATCAACGAGGGCATCGACCGGGTGATCAAGACCATCGAGTCCAAGTTTAGCGCCCAGCTCGACCAGTCGATTTCCAATGCCGAAGAAAGTGCCCTGCACACCGTCGCGGAGCAATTCAACGAAGTCAGCCAGAGCTACGCCGAGCTTCTCGACCACGAGAACCGGATTCTCGGTGTGTTCCGCGAATCCAGTGCCCGCCTCGCCGACATGTTCATGGAAACCATGGCCAGCGTGCAGTTCCAGGATGTGACGCGCCAGCAGATCGGCCACGTCATCGATGCCCTGCAGCGTCTCGACCAGCATGTGCAAAAACTGTCCGACTGTCTGACCGGCAAGGCGGCCGCCAGCGACATCCCGGCCATGACCGAGCAGATCGACCGGCTTTTCGAGAGTTACGTGATGGAGCGCGAACGCGACGAGCATCTGCGCCGCAGCGGTCGTAGCGCTCCCGTTGCCTCGCCGGGCAGCCAGAATGGTCCGGCGGTCGAGCTGTTCTGAGATTCCGGAGACCACCATGAATGTGACCCGTCGCGCCTTTACCGAGGATTTCACGATCTACCGGGCGAGCGAACTCAAACCCCGGTTGCTGGCGGCCATTGGCGAGGGCGAACGCATCGAGCTGGACCTGGCGGGTGTCGAGCGCATGGATTCGGCCGGTTGTCAGCTACTGATCCTGGCCAAGCGTGAAGCCAGCGCGGCCGGCAAGACGCTGGCCATCGTGGCCCACAGCCCGGCCGTGCAATCCCTGATCGAGTTCTACAACCTTGCAGCCTGGTTTGGCGACCCTCTCGTCGTCTCCGCGGAATAGCTCCGGCGACCCATCATGGACGAACTGAAACAAGTCTTCTTGCAGGAAAGCAACGAGCAACTGGACGCGCTCGAAACCTTGCTCCTCGAGCTGGAAAACCGGCCGGACGACGAAACCACCCTCAACGGCATTTTTCGCGCTGCCCACACCATCAAGGGTGCGGCGGGGATGGTGGAATGTGCGGCGGTCGAATCTTTTGCCCATGTGGTCGAGAACGTGCTGGACCGGCTGCGCAATCACGAGATTGCGGTGACCACCAAACTTGCCGCCCTCATGCTCGGCTGCACCGACCACCTGCGGGTACTGGTCGCCAACGAGGCCGGGGTAGCGCAGGTGACCATCGACTGGATCGAGGGGCAAAGTGCCAGGCTGCTCACCGAACTTGGTGAATACGGCCCGGGCGGGCAGGTTTTTGCGACGCCGAAGGCGTCTGAATCCGGCGTCGAGCGCATTCCGTCGAACCGCTCCGGCCACAACTGCTGGCATATTTCGGTGCGCTTCGGGCCCGATGTGCTGCGCCAGGGCATGGACCCGGAGAACTTCCTGCGTTTTCTTGAGACCCTGGGCAATATCCAGCACATGGAAACGCTGGCCGACGTCATGCCGGCGGCCGCCGAGATGGATCCGGAGCTGTGTTACCTGGGCTTTGAAATCTCCCTGGAGTCGAGTGTCGACAAGCAGGCCATCGAAGACATCTTCGCCTTCGTCCGCGATGAATGCCGCCTGTCCATCCTGCCGCCTAACAGCAAGGTGGCCGACTACATCGAACTGATCGAGAGCCTGCCCGAAGACTCCCTGCGCCTCGGCGAAATCCTTGTGCGGGTCGGTGCCCTGACGGCCGACGAACTGGCCGAGGGCCTGCGTAGCCAGGCTGTTCCAGCTGGTGCCGAGCCGCCCGAGACGCGGCAGATCGGCGAGATTCTGGTCGCCCAGCAGGTCGTGCAGCCGGAACTGGTTGCCGCTGCTGTGGCCAAGCAGGCCCAGGTCAGCGAGAAGAAGGCCCAGGACGCCAAGCTGATCCGCGTTCCCGCCGACAAGCTCGATCACCTCATCAATCTGGTCGGCGAACTGGTGATTGCCGGTGCCGCCACCAGCCTGCTGGCCCACACCCGGCGTGACGGCGAACTGATCGAATCCTCGTCCCTGCTAACCCGCCTGGTAGAGGAAATCCGTGATGCGTCCCTGCAACTGCGCACGGTGCAGATCGGCGAAACCTTCAATCGCTTCCATCGCCTGGTGCGCGATGCCTGCAAGGATCTGGGCAAGGAGGTGGAGCTGGTGATTGGCGGTGGCGAGACCGAACTCGACAAGTCCATTGTCGAGAAAATTGGCGATCCGCTGATGCACCTGGTGCGCAACTCCCTTGATCACGGCATCGAATCGCCCGCTGTGCGTGAGGCCGCCGGCAAGGATCCGCGCGGCACCCTGACGCTCAATGCCTGCCACGACGCCGGCAATATCGTCATCGAAGTTGCCGATGATGGTGCCGGCCTCAACCGCGACAAGATTCTCGCCAAGGCCATCGAGCGCGGCCTGGTGGAGCCCGAAGCGCATTTGTCCGACCGGGAAGTCTTCGATCTGATCTTCGCTCCCGGCCTGTCCACCGCCGATCAGGTCACCAACCTGTCCGGCCGCGGCGTGGGCATGGACGTGGTGCGCCGCAACCTGCAGGCCCTGCGCGGCACCATCACGGTAGACAGTAGCGCCGGCCACGGTACCCGCCTGACCCTGCGCCTGCCGCTGACGCTGGCGATCATCGACGGTTTCCTGGTGGTGTCCGGCAACCGTTCGTATGTGATTCCCCTTGACGCGGTGGTTGAGTGCATCGAGCGGCCCGCGTCCGAACACAACCGCAACTACTTCAACCTGCGTGGGCAGGTGCTGCCGTCCGTGTGCCTGCGCGAGAGTTTTGGCCTGCCCGGCGAGCGCCCGGCCCGCGAAAGCGTGGTGGTGGTGCAGTACGCCGGCCAGCGTGCCGGCATCGTGGTGGACCGTCTGGCCGGTGAGCTGCAGGCGGTGATCAAGCCGCTTGGCGCCATCTTCCGGCATATCCAGGGCATCGGCGGTTCGACCATCCTGGGCAGTGGAGAAGTCGCACTGATTCTCGATATTTCGGCACTCATCAAGATTTCGGGTCAGGCAGAGCAGCGCCTGATTGCACGTCCCGAGTTACGCAACGCCTGACATTTTTTGCATCATCCGGAGAACCAATCATGTTCAATAACCTGAAGATCGGCGTGCGCCTCGGGCTCGGCTTCGCCTTTGTACTGTTGATGCTGGCGGCGATCTCGATCCTGTCGATCACCCGCATTAACGAACTCAACGCCGGCATTGACGAGCTGGCGGAGGGGCGAATTCCCAAGATCGTGCTGTCCGACGAGCTCGCATTCAACGTTCAGCTTGTCGGCCGGGGCGTGCGGAACATGATCATGACCAGCGACAAGGGCATCGAGAAGCAGCAGCTGGAGGCAATTGCCAAGGCGCGCAGCCGCAACAGCGAGATCTACCAGCAGGTCGCGCCGCTGGTGCAGACGGAAAAGGGCAAGGCGATTCTCGCCAAGGCGACCGAGGCCCGTGGCAAGTACAACGCGGTGACGGACAAGTTGCTCCTGGTCGCAGATACCTCGTCTTCCCAGTACAACCAGGAGAAGGCGACCCAGATCCTGTTTGGCGAGTACACCGAAGTTGCCGGTGTATATAACGCCGTCCTGGCGGAATTTGCAGCCTTCCAGATCGATGGTGCCAAGAAGGCCGGCGTGCATGCTGTCGAGCTGGCGAGTTCCTCGCGCACTCTGGTCATTACCCTGGCTTCGGTGGCCTTCGTGCTCGCCGCGCTGTTTGCCCTGTGGCTGACCCGCAGCATCACCCGGCCGGTCAATCAGGTGGTGGATGCCGCCAAGAAGATGGCTGCCGGCGACTTTGACTTCACGCTCAAGAGCGATGCCAAGGATGAGATGGGGCAGGTGGTGCAGGCTGTCGAAGCGATCCAGAGCGCGGTCAAGGCCATGTCCTCGGATGCCATGCTGCTCGCCAAGGCCGCGGTCGATGGCCGTCTGTCCACCCGCGCCGACGCCAGCAAGCACCAGGGCGATTTCCGCCAGATCGTCGACGGCGTCAATCAGACCCTCGACTCGGTGATCAACCCGCTGAACGTGGCCGCCAACTACGTGGACCGCATTTCCAAGGGCGACATCCCGCCGAAGATCACCGACAGCTACAACGGCGATTTCAATGCCATCAAGAACAACCTGAACACCTGCATCGACGCGGTGAACAAGCTGGTGAGCGATGCCGGCGTGCTGGCCAAGGCGGCCATTGAAGGGCGTCTGGCGACGCGGGCAGATGCGGCCCAGCATCACGGCGACTTCCGCAAGATCGTCGAAGGCGTCAATCAGACCCTCGATTCGGTCATCAACCCGCTGAACGTGGCGGCCAACTACGTGGATCGTATTTCCAAGGGCGATATCCCGGCCAAGATCACCGACAGCTACAACGGCGATTTCAACGCCATCAAGAACAACCTCAACACCTGCATCGACGCGGTCGGCAAGCTGGTGGCCGATGCCAGCCTGCTGTCTGCCGCGGCGATTGCCGGCCGCCTCGAAACCCGTGCGGACGGCAGTCAGCATCAAGGTGATTTCCGCAAGATCGTGGATGGCGTGAATGGCACGCTGGATGCCATCGTCGGCCCGATCAACGAAGTGCGTCGCATCATGACGTCGATCGAGCAGGGCGACCTGACCCAGAACATCACGCAGGATTATCAGGGCGATTTCAAGGCCCTCAAGGAAGCGGTGAACAACACCGTCGGCAAGCTCTCCGACACCATCACCCAGGTGCGCACCGCTGCCGATGCGCTGACCAACGCTTCCGGCCAGGTGTCGGCCACCGCCCAGTCCCTGTCCCAGTCGTCCTCCGAGCAGGCGGCCAGCGTCGAAGAGTCGTCGGCTTCGGTCGAGCAAATGTCGGCCTCCATCAACCAGAACGCCGAGAACGCCAAGGTCACCGACAGCCTGGCCTCCAAGACGGCGGTGGAAGCCACCGAAGGCGGTGGTGCGGTGAAGAACACCGTCGATGCGATGAAGAAGATCGCCCAGAAGATCGGCATCATTGACGACATCGCCTACCAGACCAACCTGCTGGCCCTCAACGCGGCCATCGAAGCCGCCCGCGCCGGCGAGCATGGCAAGGGCTTCGCGGTGGTGGCGGCCGAAGTGCGCAAGCTGGCCGAGCGTTCGCAAGTGGCGGCGCAGGAAATCGGCGGTCTGGCCGGCGATTCGGTGGGGCTGGCCGAGCGCGCCGGGCACCTGCTCGACGAGATCGTCCCGTCCATCCGCAAGACGTCCGATCTGGTGCAGGAAATCGCTTCCGCCTCGCAGGAACAGTCGTCCGGTGTGGCACAGATCAACAACGCCATGAACCAGCTCAACCAGGCCACCCAGCAGAACGCGTCGGCCTCCGAAGAGCTTGCCGCGACCGCCGAGGAACTGGGCGGGCAGGCCGAGCAACTGCAGCAACTGATGCAGTTCTTCACCATCGACGAGCGCAACATGGGTCGCGGCATGGGGCGTGCAGCACCCGCCGCAGCCACCCGCAGCCCCGCCAGCAAGCCGCGAGCCGGCGCGCGGGTGGCGGGTTTCGCGTTCAACGAGAATGATTTCGAGAAGTTCTGAGCAGCGAAAGGAGCCTGATCATGTCCGCGCTGTCCGCTTCGCCGGCCAACACCGCTGTCGCCGGGGCCAAGGCCCCGGTGGTGGTGGAGTCTAGCCCGGCCCAGTATCTGACCTTCCTCCTCGGTGGCGAGATGTTTGCCGTCGGCATTCTCAACATCAAGGAAATCATCGAATACGGTGCCGTCACCGAGATTCCGATGGTGCCGCCCTTCATCCGCGGGGTCATCAACCTGCGCGGGGCGGTAGTGCCGGTGATCGACCTGGCCAGCCGCTTCGGCGGCAAGCGCTCGGAAATTTCCCGGCGCACCTGCATCGTCATCATCGAACTCACCGAGAACGATGAGCGCCAGGACATCGGCGTGGTTGTGGACGCCGTGTCGGAGGTGCTGGAAATCCCCGTTTCGGAAATTGAGCCACCGCCGTCCTTTGGTGCCCGCATCCGGGCAGATTTCATCAAGGGTATGGGCAAGGTGAATGGCAAGTTTGTCATTCTCCTCGAGGTGGACAAGGTGCTTTCTGTGGACGAGATCTCGTCCTTGTCGCGTATTGCGACCGAGGGCGTGGATACCGTTACCGGAGGCACGCCGGCGGCCTGAGGGCCGGCTGCTCATGGACTACGCCAGCTTGCCCGCTCGCGAGATCGAGCGTTTGTCCCGCAACGTGGCGCCCGGCGCCTGGGCGGTGGAGCGGGAACGCCCGCTGTCCACCTTGCTGGGTTCCTGTGTGGCCGTGTGCATGTTCGACGCGCAGGCGCGGGTCGGCGGCCTCAACCACTTCATGCTGCCCAACATGCAGAGGAGCGCCAACAGCGAGGTGGACTCCCTGCTTGCCGGCGACTACGCGATGGAGGCGCTTCTCAATGCGCTGCTCTCCCAGGGCGCCCGGAAGCCGCGCATCCAGGCCAAGGCATTCGGGGGCGGCACCATCATCGATACGTCCGGGCAGTCCTTCGCCATTGGTCAGCGCAACGCCAGGTTTGCCCGCGACTGGCTGCAGCGGGAGGGTATCCCGATCATTGCTTCGGATTTCCTCGGTCCCTGGTCGCGCAAGCTGCTTTTTCTGCCCGGCAACGGTGATGCCTGGTGCAAGCGCATCGTCACTTCCCATGCCACCGCCGAGGTGATTGCCCGGGAGGAACGCGCTTATGCGGCCACCCTTGTCACACCGAAGGCGCCGGACAACAACGTCGAACTGTTCTGAATCTGCCATGTACAGGGCCAGCGCCGCCGCAGGAAACCCCATGGTTTCGGCCATTACCGACCAGGAATTCGCCCTTTTTCAGCGCCTGATCTACAAGATCGCCGGCATCAGCCTGTCGGACGCCAAAAAGGTTTTGCTGGTCGGGCGCCTCTCAAAACGCCTCAAGCATTACAACTTCGGCACCTTTTCGCAGTATTACCGGATGCTGGCGAGCGGCTTGCATCCCGAAGAACTGCAGGTGATGGTGGATCTGCTCACCACCAACGAAACCTACTTCTTCCGGGAGCCCGGCCATTTCCAGTTCCTGCGCGACGAAATCATCCGTCCGCGGCGTAATCCCTCGACTTTCCGGGTGTGGAGCGCCGCCTGCTCGACCGGCGAGGAGGTCTATACCCTCGCCATGCTGCTCGCCGACACGCTGACCAGTGCTCCGTGGGAGGTGGTGGGCTCGGACATCAGTACCCAGGTGCTGGTCAAGGCCGAGGCGGGCCATTACCCTCTTGAGCGTAACGAAGGGATTCCGGCGGGCTATCTGGCCAGGTATTGCCTCAAGGGCGTGCGCTCCCATAGTGGCAGTTTCCTCATCTCGCCGGAACTCAAGCGGCGGACCCGCTTCCAACAGGTGAATCTGACCCTGCCTGTGGATGCCGGGATCGGCGATTTCGAGGTGATTTTTCTGCGTAACGTGATGATTTATTTCGACATGGAAACCAAGCGCAAGGTTGTTGCCAATCTGTTGCCGCGCCTCAAGTCCGGCGGGCACCTGATCATCGGCCACTCGGAAACCCTCAACGGCATCCAGCAGGGCCTGGAAACGGTGCGGGCGACCATCTACCGCAAACCATGATCGAGTTTGGTGACGATATCCGGGAAGTCTTTCTGCAGCCTGGTGGTTTCCATTTCGGTAGTGGGCGTACGCGTATTTCCACGCTGCTCGGTTCGTGCATTTCCATCACTCTGTGGCATCCGGCCCGGCTGGTCGGTGGGATGTGCCACTTCATGCTGCCGTCCCGTGGCCAGTCGGCCGGTGCGGCCCTCGATGGCCGTTACGCCGATGAAGCGCTGGTCCTGTTCGACCGGGAGGTGGCGAAGGCCGGCAGCCGGCCGGGGGATTACCAGGTCAAGGTGTTCGGCGGCGGCAACATGCTGACCCGCGCGGACGATAGCTCCGAATTGATGGACATCGCCGCCCGCAACATCGAGTCGGCTTATGCCTTGCTGGCTCGCCACGGCTACCGGCCGGCGGCGCTGGCCCACTGTGGTGGCAAGGGGCATCGCAAGCTGATTTTCGATCTGTGGACTGGTCATGTCTGGCTGGCCCATCGGCCCCTGGGCAGTGTGGCCTGATGGCGTCGGCGCCGATCCGCGTGATGATCGTGGACGACTCGGCCATCGTCCGTCAGGTCGCCAGCGAGGCCATTGCAGCCCAGCCCGACATGCGGGTGCTGGCCACCGCCGCCGACCCGCTCTTCGCCATCGAAAAGATGCGCAAGGAGTGGCCCGACGTGATCGTCCTCGACATCGAGATGCCACGCATGGACGGGCTGACCTTTTTGCGCAAGCTGATGGCCGAGCGGCCGACGCCGGTGGTGATCTGCTCGTCGCTGGTGGATCGGGGGGCCCGGGTGAGTCTCGATGCGCTGGCCGCCGGTGCGGTGAGCGTGGTCGCCAAGCCCAAGGTGGGTGTCAAGCAGTTCCTGCAGGACGAGAGCGAAAGCCTGGTGGCGGCTGTCCGGGCCGCCGCCAGCGCCCGGCTGCAGCCCTTGCGGCAGGCGGTTGTGCCGCGTCCCAAGCTGACCCTCGGCGATTTGCCCCGCGGGCCGCGTCTGGCCCCGTCCGGCGACCGGACCCGGGTGGTTGCCATCGGCACTTCCACGGGCGGCACCCAGGCCCTTGAGAGCGTGCTGACGACGCTGCCCGAGGATGTGCCTGGCATCGTCGTGGTGCAGCACATGCCGGCCGGCTTCACCGACATGTTCGCCCGTCGTCTCGACGGCCTCGCCCGCATTCGCGTCCGCGAGGCCTGCCACGGCGACCGCGTCGAGCCCGGCCTGGCCCTGATCGCTCCGGGCGGCCGTCACCTGCTCCTGGCGCGGGATGGCCGGGGCTATCACGTGGGCGTGGTGGACGGCCCGCTGATCAATCGTCACAAGCCTTCGGTGGACGTCCTGTTTCGCTCGGTGGCGAGAGCCGCCGGCCACAACGCGCTGGGCATCATCATGACCGGCATGGGCGACGACGGAGCCCTCGGCTTGAAGGAAATGCGTGATGCGGGCGCGTCGACGATCGGTGAGGCCGAAGAGACCTGCGTGGTGTTCGGCATGCCGAAGGAAGCCATGCTGAGGGGGGCGGTGGAGAGCGTGCTGCCTCTGCATGACATTGGTGCGGGGCTGGTGGCCTGGAGCCGGACGCCCACAAATAGGGTCTGAGCGGACTTAATCTTGAAGGGAAAAAGCCGTTAAGAATAAACGGCCATAAAATCAGGGTGTGCCCATTGCTTGACGGGCCATTGGTTTGGCGCAACCCCGCGACCTCAAAGGGCTTTGTTCCATGTCTTTTCCTCCGGCGCTCTCAAGCCCCAGTCCCGATTGCAGTGAAGGGCTGACGCAGGAGCACAAACGTCTCAAGGCCCTGATCCAGAACCTGCCGGATCTGGTATGGCTGAAGGATCCGGACGGTGTTTACCTCGCCTGCAATTCGCGCTTCGAGCATTTTTTCGGGGCCTGTGAGGCGGACATCCTGGGCAAGACCGACTACGATTTCGTGTCCCGCGAGCAGGCCGATTTTTTTCGTCGCAATGATCTGGCCGCCATCGACGCCGGCCGGGCGGTACGCAACGAGGAAATCGTGGGGTTTGCGGCTGATGGCCATACGGAGTGGCTCGAAACCATCAAGACGCCGATGCGGGATGCCGATGGTCGCCTCATCGGCGTGCTTGGTGTCGGGCGCGACGTCTCCGAAGCCAAGCACGCCGAAGTCCGCCTGAAACGCGCGAACCGGGCCTTGAGTACGGTCAGCGAGTGCAACCTGGCCCTGGTCCGGGCTACGGACGAACAAGCGCTCCTGCAGGACATCTGCCGCCTGATTGTGGTGTTTGGTGGCTACCGGATGGCGTGGGTCGGCTTTGCCGAAAATGACGCACAGCAGTCGGTACGGCTGGCCGCCGAGTTCGGGGTGGTGAATGGCTACTTCGACACGCTGAGTTTTTCCTGGGCGGATACCGAGGCCGGCGGTGGTCCGACCGGTACGGCGATCCGCGAGGGCAGGCCGAGCCTGTGCCGCAACATTCATTCTGATCCGCGTTTTGCCCGCTGGCGCGATGCCGCCGTGCGGAGCGGTTATGGCTCATCCTGTGCGCTGCCCCTGCTGGGCGAGGATGGGCAGTGCTTCGGCGCCCTGAACGTCTATTCGGTCGAGGCGGATGCCTTCGATGACGAGGAAGTCCGGCTCCTGTCGGATCTGGGTCGTGACCTGGCCTTTGGTGTCCGGGCCTTGCGCGACCGGGTTGCGCGGGATGAGGCCCAGCGCCGGCAGCTTACTGCCGAGCGGCAACTGCGTCATGTGCTGGAGGCGAGTCCGACCATTCTCTATGCCTTGCGGCTGGTGGACGGACAATTCATGCCCGTGATGGTCGGGGAGAATATTCGCAGGATTTTCGGCTTTACACAGGAGGAGGTCCTGACGCCGGACTGGTGGGCGAGCCGGATTCATCCGGAAGATCGGTGCGAGGCCCTGTCCCGCTCAAGCTCTTTGCTGTCCGAGGGGCAGATCGGCCATGAGTATCGCGTTGCCCACCGGGATGGCCGCTATATCTGGATACGCGATGAATTGCGCGTTGAGGAGCGGGCTGGCGGGCAGGGCGTGGAAATTGTTGGCGCATGGACTGACATCACTGTGCGCAAACGCATCGAACTGGCCTTGCAGAATCAGCGGCATGTGCTCGAAATGGTGGCCTCCGGGGCTGCGCTGGGCGACACGCTCGAGGCCCTGGTCCGGGGGGTCGAGGCGCAGATGCCCGACATCCGGGCCTCCGTTTTGCTGCTTGACCCCGACGGTATCCATCTGCGTCATGGCGCTGCACCCAGTTTGCCGGAGGGCTATATCCGTGCCGTCGATGGCGTTGCCATCGGTGAGGGTGTCGGTTCTTGTGGCACGACTGCCTGGCGCGGTCAGCCGGTGATTGTCGAGGATATCGCCCGTGACCCGCTGTGGGAGCCTTACCAGGCTCTCGCGGCGCGCCATGGGCTGGTGGCCTGCTGGTCTTTCCCCATTCTCAGCAGGGATGGGCGGGTGCTGGGGACTTTCGCGCTCTATCCCGGCGAAGTGTCCGGTCCGACCGAGGCGCACCTGGAGCAGGTCGCCCTGGCCACCGATGTGGCGGCCATCGCCATCACCCGCTACCGGGAGGAGTCGGCCCTGCGCGCCAGCGAGACCCGTTTCCGGCAGCTCTTCGAGGTGGCTCCGGTTCCCCTGAGCCTGTTCTTTCCCGAAGGCGAAGTGGTGGATCTGAACCGCCGCTTTGTGGAAACCTTCGGCTACGAACTGGCGGATGTGCCAAATCTCGAGACCTGGTGGTTGAAGGCCTATCCCGATCCGGAATATCGTGCGTGGGTCATTGCCACGTGGCAGCTGGCTGTTGCCGAAGCCTGGGCGGCGCAGCGCCCGGTCAAGCCCACGGAGTTCCGGATCACCTGCAAGAATGGTGAGGTGCGCACTTTGCTGGTATCCGGTTCGGCTGTGGGGGCCATGTTCATGGCGACCTTCTTCGACATCACCGAGATGCGCAAGCTGGATGCCCAACTGGCGCTCTATCATCACCATCTGGAAGATCTGGTGGCCGAGCGCACCGGGCAACTGGCCGAAGCCCGCCAGCGGGCAGAGTCCGCCAGCCACGCCAAGAGTGCCTTTCTGGCCAACATGAGCCACGAGATCCGTACGCCGATGAATGCGATCCTGGGTTTGGCGCGCATCATCGAACGCAGCCCGCTCGACGCCGCGCAGCAGGATCGTCTGGCCAAGATTCGCAATGCCGGCGCCCACTTGCTGTCGATCATCAACGACATCCTGGACATCTCCAAGATCGAGGCCGGCAAGCTCAACCTGGAGTCCATCGACTTCTCGCCGGAATCCCTCTTCAACCAGGCCTACTCTCTTATTCACGACCGGCTGGCTGCCAAGCACTTGACTTTCCGTTCGGACACCGACGGTTTACCGCCGGTCTTGCGCGGCGATGTGACGCGCTTGCGCCAGGCGCTCCTCAACTATCTCGGCAATGCGGTGAAGTTCACCGAGCATGGCGGGGTCGTTCTGCAGGCGCGGGTGGTCGAGGAGGGAGCGCACGATCTGCTGGCCCGTTTCGAGGTGCTTGATACCGGCATCGGCATTGCTGCCGACCAGCTGCCGCGGTTGTTCCAGTCTTTTGAACAGGCGGATGCCTCGACCACGCGCAAATACGGTGGCACCGGTCTCGGCCTGGCCCTGACCCGTCACCTGGCCGAACTGATGGGGGGCGAGGCCGGGGTCGATAGTGAGCTTGGCCGGGGCAGCGCCTTCTGGTTTACCGCGCGTCTGCAGAAACGCCCCGGAGTCATGCTGCCGGTCAGCACATCCGAAGTGCCGGTCGACACCGCGACGGCCATCGCCCGGCGCCTGCGCGGCATCCGCGTATTACTGGTGGAAGACAATCTCCTCAACCAAGAGGTGGCCGTGGATATGCTCAGCAATCTCGGACTGATCATCGACCGGGCCGCCAACGGCATGGAGGCCGTCGAACTGGCCGGGGCAGCCGCTTATGATGTGATTCTGATGGACATGCAGATGCCAGTGATGGATGGCCTTGAGGCAACCCGCCGGATTCGCTGCCTGTCGGGGCGGGAGCGCACACCGATCGTGGCCATGACTGCCAATGCCTTCGATGAAGATCAGGAGGCCTGTCTGGGAGCCGGCATGAATGATTTCATTGCCAAACCGGTAGAGCCGGAAGCGCTGTACCGGATGATCTACAAGTGGCTTGGCGCCGATTGGCGGGGAGACGCCGAGCCGGCGCCACCTCTGCCTGTCCTTTCCCCTCCGCCCGTGCCCCCGCTTGTGGAGGAGACCGACTGGGAAGTGCGCTTCCGTGCCATCGACGGTCTCGACGCCGAGCGGGGAGTGCGGGTCGTGCGCGGAAAATGGCCTACTTATGCCCGCCTCCTCGGCCTGTTTGTGGATTCTCAAGCCGACACGGTCGAGCGCCTCAATGCGTGTCTGACTGCGGGAGACTTGCAGGAGATCGGGCGCGTGGCGCATTCCCTCAAGGGCTCCGCCGGCAACGTGGGGGCAACTGGTGTGTTCGGCCTCACTGAAGCGATCTGCAATGCGGTGCGGGACGGGCGGGGCGCCGAGACCCTTGCAGATCTGCTGGCCACCCTGAGCGAGACCATGCCGGTTCTCCTTGAAACGATTCGCCAGCGCCTTGCCGGGCCCGGGGAGACCATCCTATGAATAGTGCATCCCATATCGTGCCTTTTCAGTGGGCGGATTATTTCGAAACCGGCTTTGACGACGTGGATGGACAGCACCACAAGCTCGTCGATCTGATCAACGTGCTGGCCCAGCGGGCGGCCAGTGGTTCCGAGCTGCAGCCGGCCGAATTGACCCACGTGCTCGATGGGCTGGCGCGCTACGCACTGCATCACTTTGCCACCGAAGAAGCCTTGATGGAGGCTGCCGGGCTTGATCCGCGCCACCTGCGCGCCCACCGCCAGCTTCATGCGGATTTCGTCACCCAGGTGGAGGAAATGCGCAGCACCGCCGACTCGGCCCGGGTGGTGCCGGTCCTGTACCGTTTCGTCACCAGCTGGCTGACCTTTCACATTCTCGATACCGACCACAGCATGGCCCGCCAGATGCGCGCGGTGGCCGCCGGCAGCACGCCGGAAGCGGCCTTCGAGGCGGAAAGCGGGCACCGGGGCGACCCGGGCAATACGGCCCTGATCGGTGCCGTGCGCAACCTGCTCGGGCTGGTGGCTGAGCGCAACAACGAACTGGCATCGATTAATGCCCGCCTGGAGCAGCGGGTAGCCGAGCGAACGGCGGCACTGACCGCGGCCAACCAGGCCTTGCGGCATACCCTCGATTCCCTGGAGGATACCCGTACCCGCCTGCAGGAAGCCGACAAGCTCGCGGCGGTCGGCCAGCTTGCCGCTGGCGTGGCCCACGAGATCAATAATCCCCTGGCCTTTGTCGCCTCCAATCTGGGTACTCTGCGTGAGTACGCCGAGCGCATGCTGGCGCTGGTGAATACCGCCGACCGCCTCGCGGCAACTTCCGCCAATCGTGAGGCCTGGCAGGCTGCTCGGGCCGAGACCGATCTGGAGTTCATCCGCGAGGATCTGCCGGTGCTGGTGGTCGAGTCCACCCGCGGCCTTGGGCGGGTCGCCGAAATCGTGCAGGCCCTGCAGGGTTTCGCCAGTCCAGGGCCGTCCGAAACGAGCGAGGTGTCCTTGAGCGCATTGCTCGACGGGGCCATCAAGGCGACCGCCGCCAGTCGGCGTCCCGGTCAGGAGGTGGTCCGCGGCTATGGGGTTTTGCCAAGCATGGCGGTCAATCCGACGCTCCTGGGCGAGGCCTTCAAGGCACTCATCGACAACGCCGGTCGTGCGCTCGGGAATGTTTCGGGAACGCTTACCGTGCGGGCACGGGAGGTGGGTGCCGAGCTGGTTGTCGATGTGGAGGACACCGGTTGCGGCATGGACGAGGCGACTCGCTCACGCATTTTCGAGCCGTTCTTCACGACGCGCCCGGTGGGGCAGGGGCGGGGTCTCGGCTTGTCATCGGCCTACCGGATCGTGCGCCAGCACGGCGGGCGTATCGAGGTGGGCAGTGTGCCGGGAAAGGGCAGTCGCTTCCGGGTGCTATTGCCGCTGCATGCTTCCGCCTGACAAAAGAAACCCGGCTTGAGCCGGGTTTCTTTTGGATGCTGCCGCAATGCTTGCGGATCAGCGTCGGTGAACCATGGCGCGCAGGCAGGCGACGCGTTCCTCGGTAGCCGGGTGGGTGCTGAACAGCCCGCGCAGACCACCGCCGGAAAGCGGATTCATGATCATCATCTGACCGGTTTCCGGGTGGGCTTCAGCGGTGGGCATCGGGATGCCGCGGGCGAAGGCGTCGATCTTGGTCAGCGCGTCGGCGAGGGCCAGCGGGTCGCCGGAGATTTCGGCGCCACCCCGGTCGGCCTCGAATTCCCGTGCGCGGGAGATGGCCATCTGGATCAGGCTGGCGGCCAGCGGGGCGAGCAGGGCCACGGCGATGCCGGCGATGGGGTTGGCCGGACGGCCTTCACCGTCACGCCCGCCGAACATCACGGCAAAGTTGGCAAGGGCCGAAATGGCGCCGGCCATGGTGGCCGAGATGGTCGACAACAGGATGTCCCGGTGCTTCACGTGGGCCAGTTCATGGGCCATCACGCCGCGCAGTTCGCGCTGGCTGAGCATCTGCAGGATGCCGGTGGTGGCCGCGACGGCTGCGTGTTCGGGGTTGCGGCCGGTGGCGAAGGCGTTGGGCTGGTCTTCGTGGATGATGTAAACCTTGGGCATCGGCAGCTGGGCGCGGCCGGCAAGCTCCTTCACCATGTTGTAGAGGTAGGGCGAGCTGCTTTCATCCACTTCCTGCGCGTTGTACATGCGCAGGACCATCTTGTCGGAGAACCAGTAGGAGAAGATGTTCATCGCGCCGCCGAAGACCAGCGCGAGGAGCATCCCCGACTTGCCGCCCATCATGCCGCCGATCACCCCGAAGAGGGCGATGATCCCGGCCATGAGGATCGAGGTCTTGAGCCAGTTGCCGAACATTGTGCTTATCCGTCCTTTCGAGTTCACGCGAAGTGCGCGAACGATTAGATGGGGGACCCGCCCGAAAATTCAATCGGGCGAAGCACCGTCATTCGAAACGGCTGCCGACTGCAATCGGCATGCCGCGCAGGAAGTCGGCGGTGGGCATGCGTTTGGCGCCGGGCTTCTGCAGTTCGGTAATGCACAGGGAGCCTTCACCGCAGGCCACAATGACGCCAGCGGCTTCGGCCAGCAGGACTTCGCCCGGGGTGCCGCTGGCGTCGATGGCGCGGGCGCGCCACAGCTTGATCGGCGTGTTTTGATACGTTGCGAGGGCGCCGGGGAAGGGATTGAAGGCGCGCACGGTGCGTTCGATCTCGACCGCCGGGCGGGTCCAGTCCACGGCGGCTTCGGCTTTGCCGATCTTGGCGGCGTAGGTGACGCCTTCGGCCGGTTGGGGCGTGGCAGTGAGGCCGTCGGGCAGGGCCTGCAGGGCTTCGACGATCATGTCGGCGCCGAGCCAGGCGAGCCGGTCGTGGAGGCTGGCGGTGGTGTCGTCTGGGTGGATGGCTTCGGCGCGTTTGAGCAGCATCGGGCCGGTGTCGAGGCCGGCGTCCATCTGCATGATGGTGATGCCGGTCTCAAAGTCGCCGGCCTGGATGGCCCGGTGGATCGGCGCCGCGCCACGCCAGCGGGGCAGCAGCGAGCCGTGGATGTTGAGGCAGCCGTAGCGGGGCATGTCGAGCACCGCCTGCGGCAGGATGATGCCGTAGGCGGCCACCACCAGTACGTCCACGCCGGCCTCGGCGAGGGGCGCCTGCTGTTCCGGGGTGCGCAGCTTTTCGGGCTGGTGCACCGGAATGTTGGCGGCCAGGGCGACTTGCTTGACCGGGCTGGGTTGCAACTGCATGCCGCGGCCGGCCGGGCGGTCGGGCTGGGTGAGGACGAGGGTGACTTCGAAGCCGGCGGCGAGGATGGATTCCAGCGCCACGGCGGCGAATTCGGGGGTTCCGGCGAAGGCGATTTTCATCAGGCGGTGATCCGGGCCTGTTTGGCCAGTTTGCCCTTGATCCGGGTCTGTTTGAGCTGGGACAGGTGCTGTACGAAAACCATGCCCTCGAGGTGATCCAGTTCATGCTGGACGCACACGGCGAGCAGGCCTTCGGCATCGAACTCGAAGGTTTCGCCCTGCTGGTTCATGGCCCGCACGCGAACGTGCTCAGCGCGGCTGACCTTGTCGTAGATGCCGGGCACCGACAGGCATCCTTCCTCGCAGACCTGTTCGCCGTCGCGGGCGATGATCTCGGGATTGATGAGGGCCAAAAGGCCGGACTTGTCCTCCGACACGTCGATGACGACGATGCGTTTGTGTACGTCCACCTGTGTGGCAGCCAAGCCGATGCCGGGCGCCTCGTACATGGTTTCGGCCATGTCGGCGATCAGTTTGCGGATTTCGTCAGTCACTTCGCGCACGGGAGTTGCGCGCGTGTGCAGACGCGGGTCGGGGTAACGGAGAATGGGTAGCAGAGCCATAAATATTGCCGGATGAAGACTTTACGTGCAGAATTTTGAGCCAAATCTACGATGCCCGCGTCGTGAAGAAGCAGGCGTCGGGCTCCGCAACACAGACTGCCCTTTGATGCGGCGAATCTGTCCGCCGAAAGCGAGTGCACTTTCAATGATGCGCATTATATCCGCCCTCCTCATCGCCGTCGCCGCCCTGGTTCCGGCGAGCGCAGGGGCCACCGGCCCGATCCGCCTGTCCGACGATGCACCCGACAGCCATGTGGTGGTTCCCGGGGACACCCTGTGGGGGATTTCCGGCAAGTTCATCAGGGAACCGTGGCGCTGGCCTGAAGTCTGGCGCCTCAACCGGGAACAGATCCACAATCCGCACCTGATTTATCCGGGGCAGATTATCGTTCTAGACCGCAGCGGCCCGACCCTCAAGTTCGGCAAGCGCATCGGTCAGCCCGGTGATCGGGCTCTCTACGAGAAGCGTTTCCCGCAAGTGTATGCGGCGTCCGACCAGGCGGCCATCCAGAGCATTCCGGTCCGTGCCATCACGCCTTTCCTGTCCGAGCCGCTGGTGGTGACCGAGGCAGAAGATGCCGCCGCCGGAATCGTCGTGGCGACCCAGGAGGGCCGTGTGTTTACCGGTCCGGGAGACACCATTTTTGCGACGCGCCTGGAGCCAGGGGTGATCAACTGGAATATCTATCGCAAGGCCAAGCCCCTGGCCGAGCCGGTGACCGGCGAGATTCTTGGTTACGAAGCGACCTATCTCGGACAGGCACGGGTGACCGCTGAAGCGGGCGTTCTCTCTCCGGATGTGGCTTATCCGAGCGAGGTGACGCGTTCTGCCAAGGAGCGTCTGCCGATTCCGGCGAGCCTGATTCTGACCAGTTCCAAGCATGAGGTGGGCAAGGGCGAACGCCTGCTGCCGGCCGGGCGTCCCGAGTTGCTCAGCTATGTGCCGCATGCCCCTGATACCGAGGTGGCGGGCCGGGTCGTCTCCATCTACAACGGCGTGGCCGAAACCGGTCGCTACAACGTGGTTTCGGTGAGCCTTGGCAAGCGCGACGGGATGGAGATCGGCCATGTGCTGGCCCTGCATCGCAACCGTGGCGAAACCGAGTACCGGGAAGACAACGTCGGGCCGGCGCAGCGTTTCCGGCTGCCCGAGCAGCGCTACGGACTGGTTTTCGTGTTTCGCGTGTTCGAGCGCATTTCCTACGCGCTGGTGATGGACAGCAACGGTGCGGTGACGATTGCCGACAGTGTCCGCAAGCCCTGATTCCCGCGCCGCATCTTGCCGGATAAACACCCGCTCGCTCCCTGGCTGCGCCTGACCCTCACCCCGGGCCTGGGCCCGGCCGGGCAACGCCAGTTGCTGGCAGCCTTTGGCCTGCCCGAATGCATCTACGCCGCGGGTTTCAGCGCCATTGCGGCGGTGGTCGGCGCCCCGCTTGCCGGCAAGCTCCTCGATCATGACGCCGCCGCGGCCGTCGACCTGGCGCTCGAATGGCTCACCCAGCCGGGCAACGCCATCCTGACCCTGGGCGATGCGGCGTATCCCGCGTCCCTGCTCGAAATCCCCGACCCGCCCGTAGTCTTGTACGTGAAGGGCGATGTGACCCTGCTGTCGCAGCCATCCATCGCCGTGGTGGGCGCGCGCAGCGCTACGCCGCAAGGTGAAGCCAATGCCGAAGCCTTCGCCACCGAGCTGTCCGCCGCCGGCCTGACCATCGTCAGCGGGCTGGCGCTGGGCATCGACGGTGCCGCCCATCGGGGTGGTCTGAGCGGTCCGGGACGCACTGTGGCAGTGATCGGAACCGGTGCCGACCGGATCTATCCGGCGCGCAATGCCGAACTGGCCCGACGAATCGCCGAGCGCGGAGCGATCATCAGCGAGTTCGCCCTCGGGATTGGGCCGCTGGCCCACAATTTTCCCCGGCGCAACCGCCTGATCGCCGGCCTTGCCAGCGGCGTGCTGGTGGTCGAGGCGGCCGTGAAGAGCGGTTCCCTGATCACCGCTCGCCTGGCGACCGAGTGCGGCCGAGAGGTTTTCGCCATCCCGGGGTCGATTCATTCGCCGCTGGCACGGGGGTGTCACCGCCTCATCCGTGACGGTGCAAAACTGGTCGAATCGGCCGCCGATATCCTCGAAGAATTGCGCCTGTCGCCACCGGAGGCGGCGTCAGCCGGCGATCTTGCTCCTGTCGAGGGAAGTCCAGAAGAGGTCCGGGTGCTTGAGGCCGCAGGGTACGACCCTGTGGATGTGGACACGCTGGTGCACCGCACCAGCTTGACGCCGGAAGCGCTCTACGCCATTCTGCTTGCGCTGGAACTCGACGGGCGCGTGTCACGCCTGCCCGGAGGGCGTCTCCAGCGCCTCTGAAAAAACGACCGGCCTCAGGCCCACGCGCCATGTTCGATATCCTCGTGTACCTCTTCGAGAACTACGTTCACGCCGACGCGTGCCCGGAACCCGCGCAACTGGCCCGCAAGCTGACGGCTGCCGGTTTCGAGGAAGAAGAAATCACCGAAGCCCTCGAGTGGCTGTCCGGGCTGCGCCAGTTATCCGATGGCGAGCGCCCGGCCCACTTTGCCCGTGCCGGCTCCCTGCGCATTTATGGCGAGGACGAACAGGTGCGCCTGGGCGTCGAGTGCCGCGGCTTCCTGCTGTTCCTCGAGAACGCTGGAATCCTCGACTCCGAGTGCCGCGAGATCATCGTCGAGCGGGCCCTCGCCCTGGGCGAAACCGAGATCGAGCTGGAGAACCTCAAGGTCATCGTGCTGATGGTGCTGTGGCAACAGGATCGCCCGATCAACGGGCTGATCCTCGACGAACTGCTCAACGAATCCGACGAGGACGAAGATGAGCAGGCGCCATTCTCCGTGCATTGATCTGCGGGCCGCTTGCAAGCCCGGCGCAGCCTTCCGTATGATGCGGCGCTCCCCCAACAACCTGAGTCAGGCGTCCCGAGGCGCACTACAGGCATGAGCAAGCAGCTGATCATTGCGGAAAAACCTTCGGTTGCAGCGGACATCGCGCGCTCCCTTGGTGGTTTCACCAAGGAAAAGGATTACTTCGAGTCGGACGATTTCGTCCTCTCCTCTGCTGTCGGCCATTTGCTTGAGCTGACTGTGCCGGAGGAGTTCGAAGTGAAGCGCGGCAAATGGTCGTTTGCCCACCTTCCGGTCATCCCGCCCCATTTCGCGCTCAATCCCATCGAGAAGACCGAGGACCGCCTCAAGCTTCTCACCCGGCTCATCAAGCGCAAGGACGTCACCGGCCTCATCAACGCCTGCGACGCGGGCCGCGAAGGGGAGTTGATCTTCAGTTTCATCGCCCAGCACGCCGGCACCAACAAGCCGGTGCAGCGCTTGTGGCTGCAGTCCATGACGGCCAATGCGATCCGCGACGGCTTCACCCAGCTGCGGCCCGCCGCCGAGGTGGAAGGTCTGCGCGAGGCCGCCGTGTGCCGTGCCGAGAGCGACTGGCTGATCGGCATCAACGGCACCCGGGCGATGACCGCCTTCAATTCCAAGACCGGTGGTTT
>ERZ724504.162-NODE-162-length-37275-cov-5.994627_pt1 | contig 37275 bp, 20 predicted proteins | sample MGYA00376037_ERZ724504 | MGnify/ENA primary metagenome ERZ724504 (study PRJEB28724, sample SAMN07190888) | wastewater metagenome | isolation source: influent of sewage treatment plant in Hong Hong | place: USA: Christiansburg, Virginia | collected 2016-03-01 ... | reverse complement strand
AACACAGGCGCACCAGCAAGACAAGAGGCGAATATTTCAAACTGACCCACTACCCTTTAAAGTAGTTGAAAGGAGGATGCTTCCCACAAATAACGCGGTGAAGAACCTTCCTTTGCAGGTCGGGCTGCGTACCGTACGGAAAAATTTAGAGGACATGCTGATGGTCGTCTATTGCAACCATTATGAGACGGCCCCGATTGCCTCCTCGATGTTTGCAGATCAGCACCTGCGTGAACAACTGCGAGAGATCATGAAGGAGGGCACCTCTGGCCCGCAAAACGATATCAAGGGACTTGCCGCTTACTTAGCAGCGGAGCAGCGACTGGGACGTGTGGCGAATACCGTTGATCCCCAGATAACCGCGAACTGCTTGTGGAAGATTTTTGTCCAGACATCCATGGATGATTTCCTGATGGGGCGCAAAAGTGACGCTGTCCGCGCCCGTAAAGAAATCCGGCGATTTTTGCAAATCCTGATGCTCGGCCTGAAGCCACGACCTCTTACAGAGAAGACCGTTTTCAAAAAGGGCGAGAGATCATGAAGTCCTTTTCCCGCCGAATATTCATGGCCCTCGTCTCGGTCATCTCCCTGGCCGGTTGTGCCGTTAGCCCGGAATTACGCATGCCGGAGATGGTTATGCCGGCGCAATACACGGAAATACCCCTGCCGGCGCAGACAGTCACTACCGCCTCTGAGGGCGGTGCTGTGCAGCGGTTTGTTTCCGCCAAAGATCTGCCTGCCGAATGGTGGCGGCTTTTCAACTCTCCGGGGCTTGATCAGATGATCAGACAAGGTCTCAACGAGAGTCCAACACTGGCCGCCGCCCAGGCGGCGCTACGCAAGGCAGAGGAAGACCTTCGCGCAGTCAAAGGGTCCGTCCTGTATCCGGCCGTAAATGCTGATCTGCAGGCGACTCGCCAGCGCTCTTCCGGCAATGCCAATACCGGTGCAAGCGATACTTATAACCTCTACAACGCCTCTGTGGCCGTTTCCTATACCCTTGACATTTTCGGAGAGGGACGTCACCAGATCGAGTCCTATCGTGCAGAGGTCGATTACCAGAGATACCGTTATGAGGCGACCTATTTGGCCCTTGCCGCGAATATAGTCACTACGGCCATCCAGGAAGTTTCCCTGCGGGCGCAAAAAGAAGCAACGCTTGCCATTGTTGCAATGCAGGAAAATCAACTTGCCATCGTCAAAAAGCAATTTGAATTGGGAGCCGTATCCCAGTCCGATGTTCTGGCCCAGGAGACGGCGCTGGCCTCGACGAAAGCAGGGTTGCCGTCTTTGGAGAAACGCCTTGCTTCGTCGCGCCATGCCCTAGCTACGCTGACGGGACAGTTTCCTGGAAGCGCCAGGATGCCCGAATTCACGTTGGAGTCTCTACAACTGCCGGGGGAATTGCCTGTGAGCCTTCCTTCGCAATTGGCGAAACAGCGGCCTGATATCCGCGCCGCTGAGGAACTTCTCCATCAGGCCAGCGCGGCGGTCGGGGTGGCGACCGCGAATTTGTATCCCCAGATCACGCTCAGCGCCGGTTATGGATTTCAGGCCACCGGTACGGGTGTTCTTTTCAATGGCGATAGCGTCATCTGGAACCTGGGCGCCGGTCTACTGCAACCGATATTTCGCGGTGGAGAGCTCGCTGCCAAGCGGCGAAGCGCTCTGGCAGCCTACGACCAAGCGGCAGCTCAATACCGGCAGACGGTTCTGGAAGCATTTCAGGATGTGGCGGATGTACTGCGCGCCCTTGATGCCGACGCCCAGACATTACGGGCTCAGACCGAGGTCATGGAGTCCGCCAGAGAAGCACTTTCGCTGGTGGAAAAACAATACGAGTTGGGCGTAATTGACTATCTCCGGTTGCTTAGCGCCCAGAAGGACTATCAGAATGCCAAGATCAACGTCATTGTTGCTCAGGCACAGCGCTATACGGATACGGCAGCCCTTTTTCAGGCCTTGGGCGGCGGCTGGTGGAATCGTCCGGTGAAAACGGCAAAAGCGGAATTATCAGGGCACAATGGCATAAATATTAAAGAGGCGAAAATCGATGATTAAACGAATGATCGTCATGCTGGCCGTTGTCGGTGTACTTTTGGGCGGCATTATTGGTTACAAGGGATTTCTTTCCGGACAGATGAAAAAACAGATAGCGATAGGTGGGGTGCCATCGGTCACCGTGTCGACTACCAAGGCTGCCATGTCGGAATGGCAGCCTCAGATTTCGGCGGTAGGCACCCTGCGGGCCGCGCAGGGGATAGAGGTGGCGAGTGAGGCGGCCGGCTTGGTGCAGCATGTCCATATCAAATCGGGGAGCAATGTCAGAGCCGGGGATGTGCTGGTGCAGCTCAACGCAGATACCGACATCGCCAATTTGGAGAAATTAACGGTAAGCCGAGACCTTTCGCAAAGTGTTTATGAAAGAGACAAGAAGCAGTATCTCGCCAAGGCGGTCAGCCAGGCGACACTGGACGCCGATGCGGCTGATCTCAGAATGAAAAAGGCCGAGGTGGCACAACAGCAGGCCCAGGTAGACAAAAAGACGATCCGGGCGCCTTTTGCTGGTCGTCTGGGTATTTGTTCGTTGAGTTCCGGCCAATACCTGAATGTCGGCGATAAAATCGTTACCTTGCAAGCCTTGGAATCCCTTTATGTGGATTTCTTTCTTCCCCAGCAGGAATTGTCCCGAATTACTCTCGGTCAGACGGTCGTTGCCTCCACCGATGCCTTTCCTGACCAGAAATTCAGGGGCAGAATTACCGCGATCAGTTCCAAGGTGGAGGCTCAGACGAGAAACGTTCAAATCGAAGCGGTCATAGACAATCCTCAACAGAAACTGTTGCCAGGCATGTATGTCAAGATCCAGGTACAGGCCGGGGATGCCGGCCATTACCTGACGATCCCGCGAACGGCCGTGGCCTTTAACCCCTATGGTGAAACCGTGTATGTCGTTGAAAGAGGCCAAGACGTCAATGGGCAGTCAATCCAAACCGTGAAGCAGCAATTTGTCACGGTAGGTCCTGCTCGGGGAGATCAGGTAGCCATCCTGAAGGGGATTAAAGCAGGGGATACCGTGGTGACGAGCGGCCAGATCAAATTGAAAAACGGCAGCCGTGTGACCGTTGATAACACGGTTCAACCCCTGAACGACCCATCGCCCACGCCGATTGAAAAGTAGGGGATGCCATCATGAAGTTCACCGATCTTTTCATCCGCCGCCCCGTCCTAGCCATCGTGGTCAGTCTGCTGATCCTGGTTCTAGGGCTCCGTTCCATTAATATGCTTCCTGTGCGTCAGTATCCAGTGACAAATAACGCCGTGATCACGGTAACAACCAACTATACCGGCGCCGATCCCGAACTGGTAGCCGGTTTCATTACGACGCCGCTGGAAAATTCGATCGCCCAGGCCAACGGCATCGATTACATGACGTCGGAAAGCACGCAAGGCGCGAGCACCATCAAGGTCTATCTTCGCCTCAATTACGATTCCGGTAGCGCTATGACCGAAATCAACGCCAAGGTGAACGCCGTGTTAAACCGATTGCCTGCGGAGTCGGAACAACCGGTGATCAGCCTCTCAAAAGGGGAAATGATCGGCGCACTGATGGTCGCTTTCAGCAGCAAAGAAATGCCGATGAACAATATCACGGACTACCTCATCCGGGTCATCCAACCCAAATTACAGGCGGTGGAAGGCGTTCAGACCGTGGATATACTTGGAAAACAGGAATTCGCCCTCCGGGCCTGGTTGGATCCGGAGAAAATGGCCGCCTATGGCTTGACCGCTACGGATATCCACACGGCGCTGGCGGCCAACAATTTCATCTCCGCCTTAGGCAGTACCAAAGGCCAGATGGTAACCGTCGAGCTGACGGCGGCCACAGGTATGCATAGCGTTGAAGAGTTCCGGAAATTGGTCCTCAAGTCGTCAGGCAACGCGATAATCCGCCTCGAAGACGTCGCCCAGGTCGTGCTCGGCTCTGAGAGCTATGATTCTTCAACTCACATTGACGGGAAGAACGCCGTGATGATGAGTATCAAGGTTGCACCCAGCGCCAACCTGCTTTCCGTGGTAAAAAAGATCCGCGACGTCTTGCCGGAAATTCAAGAGCAGATGCCACAGGGCCTGGGAAGTACGATCGTTTACGATGCAACCGATTACGTGAACAGTTCGATTCGGGAGGTCATGAAGACGCTCCTGGAAGCACTTCTCATCGTCACAGTGGTGATCTTCTTGTCCTTGGGGTCTGCTCGTTCAGTGATCATTTCTACGGTAGCGATCCCTTTGTCTCTGGTGGGCGCGTTCTTTATCATGTGGGTTCTCGGCTACACCATCAACTTGATGACGCTCTTGGCCATGGTGCTGGCCATCGGTTTGGTCGTTGACGATGCCATTATCGTGGTGGAAAACGTGCATCGCCATATGGAGGAGGGTGTTGCGCCCCTGCAAGCAGCGATCAAAGGCGCTCGTGAACTTGCCAGTCCCATCATCGCTATTACTGTGGTATTAATTGCTGTTTATCTGCCCATCGGCTTTATGGGCGGCCTGACCGGTACGCTCTTTACCGAATTTGCCTATACCCTGGCGGCTACTGTAGTGGTTTCGGCTATCATTGCGCTGACTCTTTCACCAATGATGTGTTCACGACTTCTGAAGGTTTCTGGGAAGAATGAGAGTCATCGGTTTACGGCCTTCATCGATCGGCAATTCAACCGGATACGTGTGGGTTACGAAGGGTTGCTCCATGGGGCTTTGAATTCCCTGCCCGTGATCGGTGTGTTTACCCTGATCATTTTAGCGAGCATTTACTTTCTCTTCGTCAACTCAAAAAGCGAACTCGCGCCAGAGGAAGATCAGGGATTCATTATTGCCATGTTTACGGCGGCCCCAGACGCGACGCTACAGCAAACGCAGCTTTATTCCGAGCAGGTGGCCAAGATCCTATCGCCCATTCCTGAGATAGCACACCTGTTTCGCGTCGAGGGGATTGGCGAAGTGAATGCGGGGATCGCCGGTATCGTATTGAAGCCTTGGGACCAGCGAGAACGCACGTCCCATGTCCTGCACCCGGAGATTCAACGTAAGCTAGGTACTATTGCAGGTGTCAACGCAGTAGCCTTCCAGCCTTCAGCACTCCCCAAAAGCGGTCACGGTCTTCCCGTAGAATTCGTCATCGGCACGACCGAGTCTTACGAGCATCTCAATGAGGTGTCCAATTCTTTGCTTGCCAAGGCGCAGGAAAGCGGCCTTTTTATGTATATGGAAAAGGACCTCAAGATCAATAAACCGAAAGTCGAGGTGGAATTTGATCACGACAAGGCTGCAATGCTGGGACTGACCATGTCTGATCTGGGTACTGCGTTAGGTTCCATGCTGAGCGGCGGGCATGTTAACTATTTCAGTATCTCCGGGCGTTCCTATAAGGTGATCCCCCAAGTGAAACAGAGCGAACGCCTGACGGCCAATGATTTAAAAAATTATCACATCAGAACGACCAATGGCAGTTCTGTCCCACTATCAACCCTGGTCCAGCTAAAAACTACGGTGGCCCCGGAGTCCCTTAGTCACTTTCAGCAGCTCAACAGCGCGACAATCTCCGCGATTCTCACGCCCGGGGTGACTCTGGGTGAGGCGCTCATCAAACTCAAAGAACTGGCCAAGAAGATATTGCCCCAGGGTTACAGTGTCGACTACTCGGGAGAATCTCGCCAATACGTCCAGGAGTCGAGCGCTCTCTTGGTCACGTTCATCTTCGCCATGATCATTATTTTTTTGGCGCTCGCGGCGCAATTCGAAAGTTTCCGCGACCCAATCATCATCCTCGTCAGCGTTCCCATGTCCATCTGCGGGGCGTTGATGTTTCTCTATCTGGGAGTGGGTGGGGCCACCATTAATATTTACACGGAGGTGGGACTGATCACGCTCATTGGTCTCATCAGCAAGCATGGCATCTTGATTGTGCAGTTTGCCAATGATCTCCAACGTGAAGGGAAGAAAAAGCGGGAAGCCATTGAACAGGCCGCTGCGACCCGGCTGCGGCCGATTCTGATGACAACCGCTGCCATGGTGCTGGGGGTATTGCCCTTGGTGCTTGCCTCAGGTGCGGGCGCAGCAGGCCGTTACAACATAGGACTGGTGATCACCACCGGCATTTCCATCGGAACGCTGTTTACGCTGTTTGTGGTGCCGGCAATGTATTTGGTGCTGGCTCATTCTTATCAATCAAAGCAGGTTAGCGTGAGCGTCGTTTCATTACACTCTGGCGAAACGACTTCCGAGAACTTGAATCAGTGAAAGATGAAACGATGAAGTATTTTGATGGCACAAATTATTTACTTGAAACAATTCCTTCTAAGCAGTTTCCTTGCTATCCACTTTACACGTTACTGATGTTGATCCTACTGCTCCCGGCGGGGTGCGCCACAGTAGGTCCTGATTATCGCTCCCCGCAGCTGCAGGTCTCGCCCGCTTGGAGCAGTTCTCTGGAAGGGGGCCTGACGTCCCAGGCCGATCCACAGCAACTCGCTACCTGGTGGGCGGTCCTGAATGACCGGGAACTGACGGACCTGATCGAAAAGGCCGTGGCCGGCAACCGCGATCTGAAAAAGGCTGTAGCCAGCGTCCGGGAAGCGCGGGCCCGCCGGGGCTTGAGTCGGACTGACCTCTACCCGACGCTTGACACCTCGGGGACTGTGACCCGCAGCCGCGGCAGTGCGGAGGCCGGAAGTGCCGCAACGGCTGATCTTTATTCTGCAGGTCTGGACGCTTCCTGGGAGATTGATCTCTTCGGCGGCGTCAGGCGCAACATCGAGTCCAAGGAAGCGGACCTGGCAGCCGCTGGTGAGTCATTGCACGATACTCTGGTCTCGTTGTTGGCCGAAGTCGCCACGAACTATATCGATCTGCGCACGGCCCAGGCCCGGCTGGCATTGACCGAGGCCAGCCTGAAGAGCCTGGAGGAAACCTACGACCTGACCCGTTGGAAATACCAGGCCGGCCTCGGTGATGAGTTGGCGGTGCAACAGGCCCGCTACAACCTGGAAAGTACCCGGTCCCTGCTTCCGGCCTTGAGGACCTCGATTGTGGAGGCCAAGAACCGGTTGTCAGTCCTTACAGGCAAACAGCCAGGCAGTCTTGGCGCGGGGTTAGACACAACGGCACCGATCCCGGTTATTCCCGCCGCGGTAGCGGTTGGCATACCTGCGGATATCCTGCGGCAGCGGCCCGACGTGCGCCGGGCCGAGCGACAGCTTGCCTCGCAGACGGCTCAGATCGGCGTCGCCACGGCGGAACTCTACCCCAAGCTCAAGCTGAGCGGTGCTATCGGCGTGGAAGCCCTTACCTTCAGCGGTCTTTTTTCGTCGGGGAATGCCACCTCCAGCGGTTCTTCCGGCATCACCTGGCGGATCTTCGACGCCGGCGCGATCCGGCGGAACATCGAAATCCAGTCCGCCTTGGAGGAACAATACTTGATTGCATACGAGTCCACCGTTCTTGCCGCGCTGGAGGAGGCGGAAAACGCGATTTTAGCCTATGCCCAGGAGCAGCGGCGGCGGCAGTCGCTCAGCGAAGCGGCCCGGTCGGCACAGGAGGCGGCCGAACTGGCGAAGATCAAGTACCAAACAGGGCTGACTGATTTCGGGACGTTGCTGGAGGCCGAGCGGTCCCTGTTGAGTTTCCGAGACCAGCTTGCCCAGAGCGACGGGGTCGTCGTCACGAATCTGGTCAAGTTGTACAAGGCCCTGGGCGGCGGATGGACACCACTGATCCCTGTTGAACAGAAAATGTCTATAAATGGAGAAAAGTCATGACCGTAAAAACGGATGAGAACGGGATCGCCAAAACCCTGGAAATCGGCAATGGCGGGGGTTCGGGCTGGAGACGGCGACGCTGGGCGGCGCTTCTCCTGCTCGTGGCGATTGCGGCTGCCGCCGCCTGGTTTTTTCTGAAAGGCAATCAGAAGTCGGCGGCAACGCAATACAAGACCGAGGAGGTTCGGCGGGGCGATCTTACTGTGATCGTCACGGCAACCGGCACTCTGAAGCCGACCAACTCGGTGGACGTAGGCAGCGAACTTTCCGGAACCGTCAAGAGCGTGGAGGCGGACTATAACAGCCGGGTGAAGGTCGGTCAGGTCCTGGTCAGACTCGACACCACGAAGCTGGAGGCAACGATCACTCAATCCCAGGCGTCATTGGAATCCGCGCAGGCTAAGGTCTTGCAGGCCGAAGCCACGGTGGCGGAAACCAAGGCAAAACTGGCGCAACTCCGAAAAGCACGGGAGCTGAGCCAAGGCAAGCTCTCCTCGCAACTGGAGGTCGACGCGGCAGAGGCGGCATTTGCCCGTGCCCAGGCCGACACCGCCAGCGCCGTGGCGGCGGTCTCCCAGGCCCGGGCCGTCCTCGAGGCAAATCAGACGGATCTTGCCAAAGCGGTCATTCGCTCGCCCATCAACGGCATCGTCCTGACCCGCAGCATTGAACCGGGACAGACCGTGGCCGCCTCCTTCACCGCCCCGGTGCTTTTTACCCTAGCGGAGGATCTGACGCGGATGGAACTGCACGTAAACGTGGATGAGGCCGATATCGGGAAAATCCGGGAAGGGCAGAAGGCGAGCTTCACCGTGGCCGCCTACCCAAACCGCACCTTCGCGGCGAGGATCACCCAGGCGCGCTACGGATCTTCAACGACATCGGGCGTTGTAACCTACGAAACCATCCTCAAGGTCGATAACCCGGACCTCTCGCTGCGGCCCGGAATGACGGCCACCGCCGACATCACGGTCAAGGAGCTTAAAAACGCGCTCCTGATCTCCGGCGCCGCGCTCCGTTTTACGCCGCCCGTCCAAGAGGAGGCGAAATCATCCGCGGGGCTGATCGGTTCCCTGCTCCCGCGACCCCCCCGCCAAACGAAACAGATCGATGACACGGAAGGCGGCAAAAGACAGAAAGTCTGGATTCTTAAAGAGGGCCGGCCCGTCGCCGTTCCGGTCACGACCGGATCGATCAGCGGGAGCCTGACCGAGGTCACCTCCGGCGAGCTCACTCCGGGCATGCCGGTGGTGGTCGACATCATGACGGGGGCGAAATGACGATCGACGCTCAGAACGGCAGCGGCGACAGGCCGCAGGAAAAATTGATCGTCTTTCGGGGAGTGACCAAGGTGTACGGCCGGGGAGATGCCTCGATGCAGGCCCTGCGCGGGATCGATCTCGACATCGGCGCGGGCGAATTCGTGGCGATCATGGGACCGAGCGGATCGGGCAAATCGACCTGCATGAACATCCTCGGCTGCCTCGACACGCCGACCTCCGGAAGCTATCGCTTCAAGGGGATCGAGGTCGGCGGCCTGAGCCGCAACCAGCGCGCCCTGCTGCGCCGCCACTATCAGGGATTCGTTTTTCAGGGGTACAACCTCCTGAGTCGCACTTCGGCGCTGGAGAACGTGGAGCTGCCCCTGGTCTACCGCGGCGCCTCCGCCGCCGAGAGGCGGACGCGCGCCCGCGAGGCGCTGGAGACGGTCGGGCTGACGGATTGGGCAGCCCATTCGCCCGGCGAACTGTCGGGAGGACAGCAGCAGCGGGTCGCAATCGCCCGCGCCATTGTCACGGGCCCCGCGGTCCTGCTGGCCGACGAGCCGACGGGAAATCTCGACACAGCCCGCAGCCGGGAGATCATGGACCTGCTGACCGCCCTGAACCGCGAGCGGGGGATCACCGTTATCATGGTCACCCACGAACAGGACATGGCCGCCTACGCGACACGGATCATCCGGTTCATGGACGGCCTGGTCGCTTCGGATCAACCAAACGGGAGGGAATCGTCATGATCGGCAATACCGTTCTTCTGGCCCAGCGCGAAATCCGGCGCAACGTTCTGCGTTCCTTTCTGACCATTCTCGGCATCGTGATCGGCGTGGGGGCCGTGATCACGATGGTCACCATCGGCGGCGGCGCCACCCTCCAGGTCCAGCAACAGATCGCCGCCATGGGCAGCAACCTGCTGATGGTTACGCCCGGCAAGAGAATGGGGCCGGGCCAGGCTTCCGGCGAAACGTTGTTCAAGGAGGCCGATGCGGAGGCCATTGCCGCAGAGATCAGCAACATTGCCGCCGTTGCCCCGGTCTCCTCTCAATCGCTCAAGGCCATCTGGGGCAACGAGAACTGGACGACCACGGTCACCGGAACGGACAACCGGTACCTGCGGATCACCAACCGAGCCCTTGGATCGGGACGGACCTTTCACGACGGAGAACTGCGGGCCGGCGCGGCCGTCTGCATCCTCGGGGAGACGGTGAGAAAGAAACTCCTCGGCGCCCAAGATCCCCTGGGGGAGCGCATCCGCCTCCAGAATTTCTCCTGCGAGGTGGTGGGCCTCCTGAAAGAGAAGGGGCAAAGCAGCATGGGGCAGGACCAGGACGACATCGTGGTGATCCCGTTGCGCACCTTTCAGCGACGCATCGCCGGCAACCAGGATGTGTCCATGATCCAGGTCTCGATCCGGGAAGGCGCCTCCACCGACAAGGCCAAAAGAGACATCGAATGGCTGCTGCGGGAGCGACGCCACCTGGGACCGAGCGACGACGACAATTTCAATGTGAGGGACATGAAAGAGATCGCCACGATGCTGACGGGAACCACCCAGATGCTCACTGCGCTGCTAAGCGCGGTCGCGGCCGTCAGCCTACTGGTCGGCGGGATCGGCATCATGAACATCATGCTCGTGTCGGTCACCGAACGCACCCGCGAGATCGGCATCCGATTGGCCATCGGCGCCCTCGAACGGGAGGTTCTCACGCAGTTTCTGGTGGAGGCGGTAGTTCTCTCCTCCTTCGGCGGCCTCATCGGCATTGTCCTGGCCTTGGCCGGATCGGTCTGGCTTTCGGGTGTGCTGAAGGTTCCCTTCGTCTTCAACGCGGGGATCGTTCTCGTCGCCTTCCTCTTCTCTGCGGCGGTGGGAGTGATCTTCGGCTATTTCCCGGCGCAAAAGGCCGCCCATCTGGATCCCATCGTGGCGCTGCGCCATGAATAAGATAAGGGGCGTTCCTCCGGGTTCAATAATTTCCAAGACGAAAATGAACTTATGAAGTTTTAAAAATCAAGAACTCTGTCCCCGACAATCGAAGTCGGTGGGTACGTCAGCTGTCAAAATGCTTTCCGGGCGGACGGCCGGGATCTCATGAGGTGATCAATACGAAGCTGCTGCGCAATATAATCTTCTGGATTCACTTGTTGGTGGGGTGGGTGTGTGGTTCGGTTATCATGATCATGTCGGTCACGGGCCTGTTGCTGACTTATGAACGGCAAATCATCGCTTGGGCCGATCATAGGAACTACCCTGTGACACTCTCTTCTGGAGGAGTCACTCGTCTTCCAGTAGAAACATTGCTGACAAAATTTCGTGAAGCGAAGCCGCATTTGATTCCCGTCACCTTCAACCTATCTGCCGATCCGCATGCACCAGCGGTGATCGGCATTACAAAAAACGAATCTATCTTCATCGATCCATATACCGGCGAGATTTTGGGCGAAGCATCCCAGAAGGTTCGAAACTTTTTCCGCGTCATAACTGCGTGGCATCGCTGGCTCGGGATGCCGGAAGAATACAGGACCACTGGGCGAACGATCACCGGCATTTGTAATCTCGGATTCCTCTTTCTATTGGTCAGCGGTTTTTACCTTTGGTGGCCCCGTAAGTGGACTTGGCAAAAGATTAGAAGCAACCTATGGGGGGGCAAGAGTGGATTAACCGGCAAGATGCGGGAATTCGGATGGCATAACGTAATCGGATTTTGTTTTTTGGTGCCGCTTTTCATTATCGTCGTTTCCGGGGTTGTAATCTCGTATCAGTGGGCAGACACACTTGTCTATCGAATCGTCGGCGAAAATCCGCCGGCCTTCCGTGGAAACCGCGGTCGGCCTCCCGGAACCGATGGATTACCGCATGTCAAAGACATCAGGACGGTAAGCAGAGCTGGCGATGCTATCCCCAAAATATCTTTGCCGCTGGAGGGACTTGACCGATTGTGGATTCGCGCAGAGCAACAAGTCCTCGGTTATCGAAACCTCAGTATGCGGCTACCGGCATCTGACAACGCGACGGTCATCTTTATCATTGATCGGGGTGACGGTGGGCAGCCCCAGAAACGTTCAAGTCTCACCTTGGAAAGAAAGACTGCCGAGGTTGTAAGCTGGGAGCAATTTTCAAGCTACCCCCGTGGCCAACAGCTTCGCTTCTTGTTGCGCTTCGCGCATACGGGTGAAGTGGCCGGAATAGCCGGCCAAACCATTGCGGGGATTGTGTCGGCCGGTGGGGCTGTGCTTGTTTGGACCGGGCTTGCGATCACTTGGCGGCGTTTTCGCGCGAGGGGCCGATCGGGAGAGACGCTGCGCCATGAATAGATATATTGGCAACCAATGTCATAAGACCCCATGAAAATCATTTTTGGCCCTGGTCGGATCGGTCTGGCTTTCGGGTGTGCTGAAGGGTCCCTTCGTCTTCAACGGGGGATCTTCCTCATCGCCTTCCTTTTCTCGGCGGCCGTGGGGGGCATTTTCGAATATTTCCAATCCCTTAAGGCAGCACGCCTCGACCCGATCGACGCCCTGCGGTACGAGTGATCCTGCCAATGATTGTTCATCCGGCAATTTCGATGAGCAACGAATATAGAATAGCAGGCAAGACAAAGGGAAACACGATGGCGGCCTTAGAGATCATTGCCGAGAGGAGATTCTGCGGCTTGCCAATCTCCTATAAACGCCGCCTATGCGCGGGGGTAGCGGCTGGAACGATCTGTATAAAAAACAAGGATGACATGTTCATCGGGGTGAATTGGAGAGGACTGAGTAATACTACGCAACAACTTTTCTGTCTGCCCGTAAGGTTTATTTAAACAAAGAATACGATCACAGCAGAGATATGTCCTGCATAGGGCGTTGAAAAATGTAAAGTCGAAATGAATGATAGTCGTTCTTTCGCAACTTAATTCCACTTGGCTGCGGTGTGTATTTCTTCGGGGAACGACACTATAGGAATGTCTTGGCCGTCCCAGTATACAATTAGAAATGCAAGTCGTGGCGCCATTTGAATTGAACGGTTTTAAGAATGAGAATCGTCGAGCTGGGTCGATATAATATTCCTGAGAAGATAATAGAAGACTGGATCTATGAAATAGGGGACGAATTGCTTCCGGTCCAGGAAAGAGCCATTAAACGCTACCATGTCCTCAATGGGGCTAATTTGTTGATTTCAAGCCCCGACTCATTGGGAAGAAAGTTCATAGGCGAGATCGCGGCGGTGAAAGGCGCTGTCGAGAAAAAGAAAGTTGTCTACCTCGTACCGTTGAAATCCATTGCGGAAGAAAAGTATCTTGATTTTCGGGAAAAATATGAACCGTTCGGAATTGACACGGTGTTCTCCATTAGGGAGTATGGGGAATACGATTTGAGAATTCATGCCGGAGAGTTTGGAATTGCCCTTATCGTATGCGAGAAAATGTCGCAACTTATGCTTGAAAACCCTTTCCTTCTCAGAAGTGTTTCCATTCTTATCATTGACGACCTTCACGAGATTGGAGATCCTTATAAGAGTTCCGGACTGGACGTCACCCTCACCGGGATCGTCACATCGCTTCATCACCCTCAGATTATCGGGCTCTCAGCGGTCTTGGTTAATGCAGATATTGTGGCACGGTGGCTCGGAGCCGATCTTCTTTCGCATAATAGAATGCCTGTCGAGCTCCAGCGGAGCGCAATTTATAAGGCTGCCTTTCAATATAGGATTCACAACTCATTCGAAAAGAAAACGGAAATCCTCACCGGCATGGCTTCTGATGACTCTGCCGATATTATCTTGGCCAACATTCTTCACTTGATCGATAAGGGTGATCAAATACTGATCATCCTCCAAAGCAGAATAGACACCATGGTCTTTGCCCGCATCCTTGCTGACAGAATAAATCTTCCTTGTGCCTCAGGCGCCCACAAAGACCTCTACCTTCTGGAAGAAACTTGTCTGAAAAATGGTCTTCGCCATTGTCTGCGGAAATCAATTGCCTTCCTTCACGAAGACCTGTCAAGAGAAGAACGGAACATCGTAGAAAGATATGCACACAAAGGGAAAATCAAAGTCATCTTCTGTACGGCCGCCATGGCCGAGGGTATGAACCTTCCCGCCACGACGATTGTCCTGCATACGCATAAGCGGGAAAGCGACGGCAGCAACCGTGTCACCCTTACACCGATCTGCTGGGCGGAATACGAGAACATCGGCAGGAATGACGTAAAACAGGGATTTGGTTGGAATTCCGGTGGACCGATCACCATTGCCGGCAGTGATTACGAGCACTGTATATTATGTGAGAGCTACAATGAGGGAGAAAGCGCACCAACATCTCGCCTTCATGAAAAGGGCCTGGAAAATAATGTAGTGGACATTGTCGCATCCGGCCTTGCAAAGAACAGAAAAGACCTCGAAACATTCCTTTCTCGGACTTTCATGGGACTGTCAGAAAGTAGGGAAACCATCAGGGAAAATCTGGAGAAGTCCATACGCTTTCTTCTTGACAATGAATTCGTCGAGCAGAACCACAGAAAGGAGATTGGGGTCACCTCCCTCGGTAAAGTCGTTGCCTTGAAGGGAATCACTTGTCTTACGGCGTTGGATTTGGCTTCGTTTTTCAGGGAAGCTGGGGACAGGGAACTCACTGACCTGGAAATCCTCTACGCCATCACATCGAGTGATGATGGAAAGAGCGTTTATATCCGGGTTGCCCGGGACAAGCATCGAAGCCAGAAGTATGAACAATTCATGAAGGAGATATTTGAGGGGCAGCAGGAGTACATGGGAGAGCTTTTTTCATATGTCGTCAAGAGCCCTCTCCTCCTTACGGGAGGAAAATCCCAAATCTGTAAACACATCCGCCTTCTTGACCGCTGGATTCATGGGAAGGATCCACCTTCCATCAGGAGAGATTTTGAATCCTATTTCAGTACAATCGCCGCAGTTGCCGATGGGATGAGTTGGATCATGGGCGCTGCGTCTCTCATCGCTCAAAGTACCGGTGCGCCGAAAACTTTGCAAGACAGATTGTCGACCCTTTCCGAAAAGCTTCTTTATGGCGTAGAAGAAGGAGGTCTTGAACTATCTAGGCTCAGAGTCAGAGGTTTGGGCCGGGCGGGAATAAAAATACTTATCACGGAAGGATTCACCAGCAGAAAATCTATTCGAGAGACGTCTTTAAATGTTCTCGCCAAACTGATCCCCAAAAGGATTGCAGTCAATCTCAAGAAAGCCGTAGCACCCGCAGCAATTGAATCAATGGTTATCGAGACTATTACGCCGGACGAGACCTTGCTTTGCCGTGACCGGATAGAAATTACCGGCAGGCTGTTGGAGAAACGCAATCTGATAATGATTAACGATTCGCCGGCTGGCGTCACAGACAGATCTCTGGAGTTGCTTCTACGTTTCGGCATTGCTTTGAAAAAAGATGGACGTGGCTGGGTACACCGGGAAGATTTCGCTTCAAGAACCGGAGCGACTCAGTTCATTTCAAGGCTGAGGAACGAACTCAGAAGTCTCACCTTGGCGAAGGACGGAAAAATCATCGAAAACGATGGGGCTGGGAATTACCGTCTTTCCATACCGCCGCAGAACGTGGTCATCGATGCAGAAAGCCTGATGAAGCATTGGAATGCCGTGATAAAGAAGTTGGCTGGAAACGATCAAAGATAGCAACGATATCCAATCGAAATTATAATTTAAGATGAATGTCATATTGTATGGATCAAAAATAAATACCAAAGCCAAGGTTGAATATACTTTACTCGGAACTTACCTGCTTCTTAGAAGATCGGGCCAGTAGTCTTTCTGCAAGCCTTCTTATTTCGCCATTGCTATTTTCGCTGATGATCTTGAGAACCTGTCTTCCCCCTCGTCGAACTTCCTTCCGATCAACATAGGTTGCTCTAGGCCACTTTTCAGCGGCCGACTGGAGGTTAATTGCACTACAAAATTTTGTAAGCAAGGAGGGGGCAAGATCAGAGACCAGCTTTAGAAAAATGGGGAATTCTTCGGCATCAATCTCCTCTAACTTAGAGAGATGTGCCACAATATGATCACCATTTGCAGCGAGAATCTCTATTGCGACATTGGCTTCTATCTCGGCTATTCTTGCCACCGCATATGCTTGCAAGCCCCAATCGGACCCATTGTGGCCACTGAGATTAACTCGCCCTCCCTTTCGGAAGACAGCGATCGCTGCTTCAGGAGAGACGCCTGAAAGAATTGGATCAATCTCATCGATACGATCAACATGCTCTGCCACCCATTTACGAACAGGTTGGCCGTCTTTGTCTATCCTTAGACATGATAATAATAGTCTGAACTCTCGGCATGGAGATGTCCAAAATTCCAAGGATCGAGCGTCGAGCATGTCCCAGTCAAGGGCAGCCACAATCTCTCGGTGTTTCTTTGGATTAACTTTATGCACCCAGTCGAGTATCCAAGCGTAAGTTTCCCAATCGCCAAACCGACAGGCCACTATTCCCGTGGCAATGCGCTTAGCATGAATCCCCTCGGTCATGAGTCGAGAAATATTTCGTTGTATCCGAGTTGGGTTCTTTTCTCCGAAAAGCCCATGGCCGAGAAGTCCAAACTGTAGTCTCCGAACTGCACTGTAAGCTTTGAAGGCATCATCAGCAAAGGCCTGCTGAAAGACAGATGCCGTCTGTTGCAAACAGAAGAGCCCGAAATCAAAATCGAAGCAACCAACCCCTTCAACAAATCCCGCCAAGTCCTCAATGTCGGATGGCTTGAAATGGCTTATTAATCGAGAAAGAAGCTCCTTGGGCATGCCAGTCTTCATTCGGGCGCGCCATTCATCTCCACCGGCAGCTGCCAAGCGTCCCAGGTAGTGCCCCCAGGCATAACCGTCGGACGGAAGGCCCGCCACTATACATGCCCATACAATTTCGGGATTGATCGATTCGACAAGCTGCTGAGCAGCGACTTCATTAGGGTAATGGATACTGTTCAAGAGATCCCCAATGGCGTATGCGTTCACACCCGTTGCAGATTCTATCCAGAGGGCAAGTGTCGAGGCTTCAGCGAGAAGCCTGTCTTTGAGTAATTCTTGATACCAGAGCAATCGACTCAGGAGAAACGAAGCTTCACGGCGTGCGACTGCCTCTGAACTACAGAGAAGCTTGCTTAATAATTTATCAAGCAACTGCGGTGGGAAAAAACCCTCTTGTTCTAGGCTGCGGTGGAGATACGCATCGGCACCAAGAACCTCCTCCAGCAACCATCGGACACCTCGACTCGGTAAAGCGGCATTCGCAACCAAACTCCTAAGAACAGCTACTATCAGAGGAAAAGTATCCTCCCGGCGATCCTTCAATGAAGCTTGGATTACAACGGCGGCGGCTTGACCATGCAGACAGCGCAACATCCCAGATGGGAGAATGCTGCCACGTTGATGAAGCAGAGCAATTCCTGATCGGACCCACTTCTCAGAACGACCGATTATCATTGCATCACTGACGATGGTCTCTTCACTGCACCCCAAATCCAGCGATAGGAGATGGCGAGCAGCAATCAGCGCGAGCAGCAGGTCGGCGCGATCGAAATCGCGAAGGGCCTGCAAATGTTCCCTGGCTTGCCGCCACCCCCCTCGGAGGACGAATGCAAACTGCCATGGCGTGTCGGACTTAGCCGCGTCTACAATGCGACGTTCAAGTGGGGTAGCAGAATACTCGTCACCGACATGCGAATCAAAGCGTCTGACGATTGGCAATACTTCATCCCGACGACGACGGAAATCCGTGGATAGAATTTCAACAGCGATTTTCGCGGGAATCTGGATTGACCTCGATCTCTCCCCTTTGGCGTCAGTCGTGGCTAAGATAAGTTTTAGGGAAGGACCGGCCAATTCGGACAGCCGCTCTATAAAGCGAGACGGAAATATCTGCGTATCATCAACTACAAGAACGCGCTTCCATTTTGACAAACCAACTACTTGGATCGACGCTTCAACCTCCTGGGAGTCCCCTGGATCTGGACGAATGACTTCCCAACCATGGCGATTATATTCCCGGGCCAATTGCCAAGCGGTGATTGATTTTCCACAGCCTGCAAGTCCCGCGATATCAGCAATATGCAATAACTCCAGAGCACGTCGAGCGGAGTCATAATGCGGCAATCGCGGACAGGCATCGACATCGCGTGGCCCCAACCGCTCACCAGATATTGCCGCTTCGATCCCCCTCTGATTTGCAAAAGTGACGAAATCCCATCCGGGGATATCTGGGGCAGGAGATAGCTTTTCTGCCAGCTGCCAGAGTGCCTCTTGTGCACTAAGGCGGATTGCACCCTCCCCAACTGCATCCGGGCCGATGCGGAATACGCGCCATCGATTCTCAAGGGGCTGAATTAATCGCTTGATGATAACATCATCTCGTTCCGAATATCCGACAATTAGCAGCACCCGGGGGCGTTCAGCCACCAATTCATTCAAGTGGTTGACCACCTCCTCAGGAACACCCCCAGGCTCATGTGGCAGAATCCATTCGTCATCGGGGCGTGCACAATCCCCATGGGGCTTCCAGAGTCTGACCCCCTGGCTGTTGATGTCAATACCATAGCGTCGGGTGAAGGCAGACTCTAACAGGGTATCCCAGTTCAGGGAAACTATCTGTAATACATGATTCGAGTGGAGTAATCGGGCAAGGGCAACATGAGCGGGAGACGGTGTAACTTCCCGTTCACGATTCAGGTTCGCGAAACAATGCTGGAAGGTTAGCCGAGCATCCCTATTGACCGCGATTTCAGCAAAAGCCACACAGCTTCGCTTCCAATCATCACCAACAACGCGCTTGGCAGAACAAGGAACCACACCAATGGCATCGCATACTTTCCTCAAGACATTGGGATGAACGTCCAATGTATGCCAGATCAGAGGAATTAGCTGACCGGCCAGGGGCATACCGGCCGCAAAGGACACCCCGGCGCCGAGAACTATAATTGCATCCGACATGCGGATTTCGTCTAAGGCACTCTGGATTAGTCCTCTGCCAGACATTAACAGGACCTACACCTCCCCCGCCGTCACCACCACCGCGAAATCGACCCCCAGTTCCTCGAAATGCCGGCGGCCGCAGCGGATCTTTTCCGCCTCGGCGTTGCGCAACTTCTCGAAGTCCTTGGTGCCCTTCGTTTCCCGCACCAGGTAGAGAACCGTGTCGTCGTGCTTCAGGATCGCCCAATCAGGGTTGTATTCGCCAATGGGCGTCTCCACCCTGAACCAGCCCGGAAGCTTGACGAAAAGCTTGATGTCCTCACGCCGCTCCAGCTCCTCGGCGAACTGCCGCTCGATCTCAGAATCGTAGACCACAGCGTCATAGACCGATTTCTTTACTTCCAGGCGGTTCGTCAGGTAGCTGATGATCTCCTTGTCTTCGAAGAGCCGCATACTCCATTCCTGGTCGGCTATCTTTTCGTATTTGATCCCATCGATCATGAGCCGGTGTAGCTCCCGTTTGAGAATCCCCACCACAGCGTCCATAAAGCGCTGCGGGTTGACGGCGAATTCTGCCAGGCGGCCAGACTCGATCAGGATCCGGGCAATGGTAGAGCGCGTCAGTTCGGTTTCCTTCTGGACATAGGCAGTGATGTCGGGCAGCACGCCGGCAAAGGCAATGTCGGTGATGGAGCTGCGGATCTCCGCGGTATCGATCCCCTTGTAGGCGGCATTGAGGAGCGCTTCCCGGTAGGAAATGCGCACAGGCTCGATCTTTTCCATCTTTCTGATGACTTCTATGGCCCGAGTGGCCAGAACCTCGGTGGAATACTCTACTGAATAGGTGGTCCGAGCCTTGATGCGGTCCCAGAGCTTCTTGAAATCCTCATCCAGGAAGACCTGTTTGTTGATCCGCAAGGGCCTTTCGTCCTCGTCTTTTCGGATATGGCGATCCACTCGCCAGGATTCCATGACCTCCAGAATCTTGTGTTCTACGTCCTTGAACTCCTCTCCGATGTCAAAGACAAATCCTGGTCCGGGTTTGAACGAGGCCGTAAGCCGGCCTTCCCCGTCGAGATAGCCCTTCTCCCGGGCTACGTTCCAGATCCGTTCGGATTCGTCCCGCCCGAGCATTGCCTCCTCACCGTCCAATAGGCGCGTGATCCGGGCAAACCCGGAACGCGGGATCTTCCCAAAAGTGACGCCGCAATCCTCCTCATATTCCTTCTGCAGGGACCGGGCGAAGTCCTCGTAGCTCTCATTGGCAACGACGGTCAGCTTGTTGAGATTCTCGTCAAAGACTCGCTCGCCCAGTTGGTTGACGGGCAACCGCAGGCCCCGGCCGATCTCCTGGCGCTTCTTCAGGACAGAAGCCGTCTCGTTCAGGGTACAGATCTGGAAGACGTTGGGATTGTCCCACCCCTCCCGCAGGGTGGAATGGCTGAAGATGAAACGGAGGGGTTCATCCAGGGAGAGGAGTTGCTCCTTGTTGCGCATGATCTTGGTGTAGGTGTCCTCATCCGCCTCGGAATTCCCGCGTGTATCCCTTAGGACGCCCTTCTTATCCTGGGAGAAATAACCGTCGTGAAGCTTCTCCACGGGATAAGGCAGGAGGCCCTGGAAGCGCGGCTGGGCAAGAAATTCGTGTAGATGTTCTTCAAACCACTGGGCGAATTTTCCCTTGGCGGGCTTGCCCTCCTCATCGTAGGCACGGTAGTTAGCCACCCGGTCGATAAAGAAGAGGGAGAGGACCTTGATCCCTTTGTCTTTGACCTGGAGTTCCTTTTCTAGGTGCTTCCGGATGGTATTTCTGATCTGCACCTTCATCAGATCTTCCCGGATGCCGCCTTGCTCTTCGCCCAGGCGCAGCACGCGCCCATTGCTGAAGCCGACGAACTCATTGCCCGGTTCGGCGGTGATTTCCGAGACCACATAACCGTCGCGATAGGCTTCCCGTTCGCCGGATAGGAGGAACAGATCCGCCCCCTGTTTCACCTTGACGGTCTTTTCCCGGACCCCGCCCGGCCGGTTTTCATGGATGACGATCTTAGCCGTGATTCCCTTGGTGTTGTCCACTACAGCCAGCTTGACGTAGGCGTCGTTGAAGGTGTTGGCGCCCTTGGCTTCCGCCACGACAATCTGCTTTACCAGCCGCATCTCGTAGGCCTTGATAGGGTCCAGCTTGTAGACATGGTTGTAGAGGTTCCGGTGCGTCGCCGAATAGCGCAGGGTACAGAGGGGATTCAGGGACCGGATCGCCTCCTGGGCCTTGGGTGTATTATCGACGCTCTGGGGCTCGTCGATGATGACGACCGGGTTGGTGGCGGTGATGAACTCGATGGGCTGCCGGCCCGAAAGCTTATCGTTTTCCTTGAAGATAACCGCAATGTCCTTCTTGTTGAAGGCATCGATGTTGATGACCATGATCTGGATCGAGTTGCTCACGGCGAATTGCCGCAGCCGGTTGATCTTCTGGGAGTCATAGACAAAATATTCGTACTCGATATTGTTGAAGAGGGCCTTGAAATGATCCTTCGTGATCTCCAGGTTCTTCAGGACGCCTTCGCGGATGGCCACGCTGGGCACGACGATGACGAATTTCTTGAACCCGTATTTCCGGCTCAGGTCAAAGATGGTACGCAGGTAGACATAGGTCTTGCCCGTACCCGTTTCCATCTCCACGCTGAAGTGGTAGCCCTGCAGGGACGGGGTCCGGTCGATGGCGTTTGCGTCCTGAACCCGGTGGACGTTAGCCAGGACGGCTTCGTCCTTGAGGAGCAGCCGGTTGCCCATTCCCAGTTCCGTCTGGACCTGGCCGCTCAACAGGTTTTCATAGGATGTGTCGAACCGGATTTCAAAATCTCCATGGTGGAGCGGCTGGCCGTCGAAGATGTCCACGACAGAGTTGACGGCGTCGATCTGAAACTGCTGCTGGGCGTCAAATTGGAGCTTCATGGCTATACCGTGCGGAAGGTAATGTTTCGGGTCTTCATGATCTGGACCGCGTTCGTTTTGAGCTGATCGTTGGCCTTAAACCCCTCGTCCAGGCAGACAACGCGGATTGGCTTCTGCTCGGCCATGGCCTTGATGACCTCCGGCGTCAGTTCCTTTTCCAGGCAGATGAACATGGACCCATCCGCCAAACTGAAGACGGTCTTCTTGGCCAACTTAATCTTTTCAATTTTAGTGCTCAGCGGGAAACCAGATTTCAGGAGGATTTCATAGAGGATATCCTCCTGGGAGCTTTTCGGGTTGATATGCTCAACAAAGAGGGCAAGCTGCCTCTCGATGGAGTCTTTATCTTTGGCCACTTCGCCGTCCCAAAGCTTGAAATTGGATGGCTGGAGCTTGAAGACCTTGAAGCCAAGGTCCAGGGCTGGCTTGTTGCCGGAAAACAGGTCTTTCTTTTCCTCATGTTCCGCTTGGATCTTCTTGATGACCCGGCGGATTCTCTCCTTGCCGATGTCTGCGATGGTCTTGAAGCCGGCTTTGTAGGCTTCAGAATTTTCATCAGTAGGCTCAGGCAGTTGCACCATGATAAACTTACGGCTGCCTCTATCCTCCTTGTTCAAGTCGAACGTGGCATGGGCGGTGGAGGATGATCCAGAGAAGAAATCCAATACGACAGCGTCTTTGTCGGCTCCTTGGACCAATAACTTCTTGATCAAGTTTGATGGCTTCGAAAAATCGAATAATTCTCCTCCAAATAGGTTGCGTATTTCAACTGTCCCATCAGCTGTAAAGGTATCATCAACTATGGTTGGAAAGGCAATCATTTCTGATTGCATGTCCGATCGAAATTTCTTCTCTCTTGGGCGGCCGTCAGGCTTCGATGGAAATAAGATGCAATTTGTGGCGATGAGTTCTTCCATCCGATCTTTGGCGTACCGCCAACCGGTATCTGCTGGTGGCTCAAAGATATTTCCCTTTTCCGGATCTTTGATAGCATAGTGCAGATTTGGGCGTTGTTGCTTAGTAGCAAGACCTAATAGACTCCGGCTCATCCATGGACCGCGTCTATCATTATCGGGATTTGAGAATTTTGTCTCGTCTCTTTCAATCCCGCGCAACCTTCCAAAATCCGATCTGTTATAAATTAGAATGTATTCATGGTCAGTGGAAACACCTGTTTTAGCGCGAGCGTCCGGATACTTTCTGCTTTTCCATGTGATCTGTGCAACAAAATTGTCCTCGCCGAAGACTTCATTCATTAGGGCGCGTAAGTTGTTAACTTCTTTATCGTCGATTGACGTGAAAATGACACCGTCTTCCTTCAACAGATTCCTCGCCAGGAACAGCCGGGGATACATCATGTTCATCCACTTGGAATGGAAACGCCCATCGGCTTCGGTGTTCGTAGAATATTTCCGGCCCTCGTCATCGATCTGGCCCGTGTAGCGGAGGTAGGTGTCCAGGCTCTCGCTGTAATTGTCAGGATAGATGAAATCGTTGCCCGTGTTGTAGGGCGGATCGATGTAGATCATCTTGATCTTGCCGAAGTAGGACTTCTGGAGCAGCTTCAGGACCTCCAGGTTGTCGCCCTCGATGAAGAGGTTTTCCGTGGTGTCGAAAGCAATTGATTCCTCGCGGCTGGGCGTCAGGGTGGCGATGCTTGGCTGCTGGATGATCTTGAAACAGTCGGCCTTGCCCGGCCAGTTCATGCCGAAGCGTTCCTTTCCCGGATCAACCATTTCTCCCAGGGTGAGCTTGAGCCGCTCAAAGTCGATCTTCGCACCCTCGGTAAAGATCTCCGGAAAGAGTTCCTTGAGCTTTTGCCGCTGTTCATCGGCAATGTTTGCCGACGTTAAGTCCATTTTTTCTGTTTCTACCATGCAACGCTCTCCAATTGTCGAAGGGTTATAGCATATTCCAGCGAATCGTGAATAATTCCTGTTCCGTCACTTCCTGTTTCAGCTTCTTTTCTATCTCGTCGATAAGTTGGTCCTTCTTCTTTTCGATGTCCCTGGCAGCGCCGTCATATTCCCGCCAGGCCTCGTCTCTTTTTCCCTCCAACTGCCGTCTTTCCTTTTCGCGCTGTAATTTCTCCGGCAGGTTGGGGGCCAGCCTGGCCAGCTTTTTCAGTTCCCTGATCCGGTCGTCCAGTTCCTTCAAGGTCTGCCGTAGGGAATTTCTCCGGTCTTCTCCCCATTTATCGAGTTTGTCCAGTTCAACCTCAAAATACGCGGCGTTCTTCGTGCCGATCCCGTTGACGATCCCCTGCTTTTGCCGTTCAAGCTGCGTCTTCAGCAAGCGCGTCATATCGGCGCTCATGCTGCTGGCGGACGCTCCCTCCGTAGCTGGCAGGGAGAAAAAACGCCGCCAGGTTTCACCGTCCATCTCGCTTCCGTCATCGCAGCATCCATGCAATATCAGATGGTCTTCCATTTCAAAAGAAGAAATTGTCACACTGGTGGCGGACAGCCAGCCGGAACGTCCACAGAGGGATTCCAGAACGGTAATTTTCTTCGGGGTGGCGGAGTACTGGAACGTCACGTCGCGATTCGGCGGCGTCAGGGCCTTGCATTTTTCGATGATGCGCTGCGCCAGGGGATGGCCGATCCGGTAGACATTGGCGTCCTCGATATACTTGCCGATCCGGTAAGGGCCGGGATGGATCTTTTCGCGGGAGAAAGGGTTGCTTTTCAACGTGAAGGAATGATCCGCCGTACTGAAATCGGCGTAAGGTTCCAGGTAGTACCGGGTGATGTCCCACAGCCAGTTTTCGTACTTGGACAGATAGTCTTTGCTTGCCTCCAGGTTCATCCGCAGCTTTTCGTGCACCTCCTCGTCAAAATTTTCCAGGAGGCGCTGGCGCGTCTGGTTTATGGTCTCGTCGATCTGCGTCTCCAGCTCCGCCTGCAGGGCGTCGAAGGAGTCCTGAATCTCCGCTTCGGTCCGACACTCCTGGTAAATCCGGGCAATCCGCTTCTCGAAATCAACGCCCGATTCGATACTGCCCAAGACCTCGTCGCTGGCCCCGAAGACACCGTCAAAAAGCTTGAATTTCTCGGCGAGCAGTTGGTAGACGCGTTGATCGGCGGCGTTGCTCTTGTTGAGGAAATTGACCACCACCACGTCGTTGTTCTGGCCGTAACGATGGCACCGGCCGATGCGCTGCTCGATCCGCTGCGGGTTCCATGGCAGGTCGTAGTTGACCACGAGGGAACAGAATTGCAGATTGATCCCCTCGGCGCCGGCTTCTGTGGCGATCATGATGGCCGCCTCCTCACGGAAGTAATCCACGATAGCGGCCCTTAGGTCGGCGGCTTTGGAACCGGACACGCGATCCGTACCCTGATGCCTATTCAGCCAGGCACGGTAAATCTCCTGCGATTTCCGGTCCCCGTTTGACCCGTTGAAAAGGACGATCCTTCCGGCATATTCCGTGTTCTCCAGAATGGTTCTCAGGTATTCCTGGGTTCGCGCCGATTCGGTGAAGATGATCGCCTTTCTGCGGCCACCTTTAGCAGCAGCTAATTCCATGCCCTTTTTCAGGGCGGTGAGCAGCACCTCTCCTTTCGAATTCTTCCGAATGGCCTTGGCAAGCGTAACGAACTCCTCAAGGGTGACAAGTTCCGCCTTGATGCCTTCGATGTCTTCAGGCCCCAAGGAGTCTTGTGGCTTGGCCTCGGCCGTCTCAGCGCTGTCTTCCTCTTCTTCTCCCCACTCCTCTTTGATCTGATCGAAGTCGTCTATTTGGTCTGCGATGAGATCATCCGCGCTACTATCCGTCTTTTGAATGGTCAGTGTATGGGTCAATCGCTGGGCAAGCGCCACTAGGGTCCCGGAGATGGCATAGGTCGAGGAGGCAAGGAGTTTGCGCAGGATCAAGGTCATCAACTGCCGTTGGCTGGACGGCAAGGCATAGAGGTTCGGCCTTTGCAGATAATCGGAAACAAGGTCGTAGAGCCGTTGCTCGGCCTCTGTGGGATAGAACTCCTGAGTAATCGGGATACGGTTGGTGTATTTGATGTATTCCAAAACCTGCCGGCGCAAGGTCCGCTTGCAAATCGGTTTCAGGCGCTCTTTCAGGTCGTCGAAACGGTCGCCATTTGCCAGCCGGGCGAACTGGCTCTTGAAGCTCTTCAGGTCACCGAAGGTATAGTCGTCAATCACGCTCACCAGCCCGTAAAGCTCCATCAGGGTGTTTTGCAGGGGCGTGGCCGTCAGCAGCAGCTTTGGAGCATGTGCGACAGCGACCTTGATGGTATTAGCGATCTTGTTGGAGTTCTTGTAAACATTTCGCAGCCGGTGCGCCTCATCGATCACCACAAGGTCCCAAGGGATCTTCGCCAGATACACGTCCTTCGTCCGGGAAAAATGATAGGAACAGATCACTATTTCCTTCCGATCGAAGGGATTGAGATGCCCCTTCTTGATTTCCTGGTTGAAGGACCTGGCCTCCAGAATTATTGAGGGCAAAAAGAATTTATCCAGAAGCTCCTGATTCCATTGCTTGCGGAGGTTGGAGGGCAGGATAATCAGGATCTTTCTCTTGCGCTCCGCCCACTTCTGGGAAATGACAATACCTGCCTCGATGGTCTTTCCTAAACCGACTTCATCAGCCAGGATAGCACCCTTTGACAGGGGTGAACGGAAAGCGAATAGGGCGGCCTCAACCTGATGGGGATTGAGATCAACCTGGGCGTCGGACAGGGATGAAGTGAGCTTTTGCAGGCTGTCGGAAGAGCAGCGCTTCGTCAGCTCGTAGGCGAAATATTTGACGTGGTAAGGGGTCAGGTCCATAGTGCGCCGTTACATTCACTTTCGTTTCACGCATTGGTTAAGGCCCGTGTAAATATAACCGCGATTTCCCCCAATTTCCCTGAGAAATCGGGGAGAAATATACTCCATTCGGGAATTTAGTCAATGATTATGTGGGGAAGGGACACGGATGGGCGATATTTTGTATGTCACAAAAGTGCCGTCGTGATCTTGAAATTAGAACGGCGGCACATCATCTTCAGTTGCGATGGCAAGATCCCAAAGATATATTATTGAGGAAGCAACCACGGAGAGTACCCACTCTGTTAGAGCGGCTGTCGGCTTTCCACCTTTAGCGCCGCCGTGGGCGACGAGTTCGCCAGCTCCTCGAAAGCGATACGTTGCCATGATCCCATTCAATATCGTTGGCGGAATGCCTTCACCGTCAGCGTCACGTATTTCCTTCAGGCACTTTTCAAAATCATTATTATGTTTCGGGAAGAGAGATTTCGTTGCTGCCTCAAGTGCCGAAACAGCCTCTTTGATGGCGTTTGGCAGGTCTGGATCCGGACAAGTGGCAAAAAAGCGCTGAGCTTTTGCAAAATGCAAGCGGGCTTCTTTGAGGCGCTGGTCTCGAAGCACAACCTGAGACTTGGCAGATATGCGTTGGGAGTGAAGTCGCCCTGGGCGGTATAGGTGACCGTCCGTCATCCTGTAAGCGATCCCTTCTTCAGCGAAAAGTTGATTTATGTCTGCTTCAAAGTCACGACGGACATCTTCAATACAGACACGTTCGTCAGGATTGCCATTCCAGTCATACTCAATCTCGGGTGCGAGAAGAATGTCATGGACACGCTCGCAGAAAATGTAGGCTCGGTCCCATTGGAGATTATGGAGATGGTGAGCGGCCACATCTGCGGCATTCGCTTCGTCGTAAGGTTCCCGCAACCTGCGCAGTCGAAGCAATTCATTGGTAATTGCTATCCATCCCTCGGTACGTTTCAGCTTAACCGCCCTGTTGAGGACGTGCCAAAGGCCATCTCGCGCCGTTGCGGGAAAATCAGTATCAATTAAGGGGCCGGTTGCAATTCCGAAGCGAACAGAAAAAGGCTCTTTGTCAATCGCGTCCATCTTCCACCTTTCATGCATCACGCATCGTCAAGCCGCAGTGATTGGTCCAACCGGCAACCCTTACGAGTCATTAAGTAACTGTCCAAACTTCAATTTCTTCCTCTTTAAACCAATCTTCCTTTATTACGTGATTTCGTACGGCGTCTTGTGCTGAGGTGTATGCAACAAGAGCCAGGCTGTCCTCAGCACGGCTACACGTAACATAAAAGAGCCGCTTTGTCCGATCAATTGAAGTCTCTTGCCCTGGGTCCCGACGAGTCGAATCTTCTTTTGCCCCAAAAAGTTTCTCATAGGAAAACATAAAACCTCGTGCTTCCGAGTCATCCATAATCACGCAGACACGCGGAAATTCCAGCCCCTTGATGCCTTGATGCGTATCATACTGAGCCTCACCTTGGATGTATTGACTATAGCATTCAATTTGATTGAAGGATGTTTCCAAGAATTTACGCACGGCGGTCAGTTCATCTCTTTTGTTGTCTTCAGTTTCGTCAGGTTCTTCCGTGGGTTCGTCACCACGCTTTGCAAATGGGTGGAGGATTGCCGGTATCTCAAATAGATTCGTTTCATGTACCGTCCTCAGTACCTGTAAAAAGGTGGGCGTATTGCCCGTGGACCAAAGAGCCGCCAATGAATCAACCGCTAGCCTGGCCTTTTCAATTTGACTCCGTTGATGGGGCGTGCATTCTTCAAGAGCTTTCTTTTCCAGCAGGGGCGAATGTTTGCGGATCATTGCTGTTACGGCGAAGCGATTGCCTGCATTATAGGCCTTGATCAAGGGTAAAACGAGGTGAGAAAAGAAGCGCAGAATGGGCAGCGATCCATCTCTAAGCCCGGTTTGTAGCCTATCCACCCCACTGAGTGCATCCCATAAGGGCAAAAAACCAAGTCGATTAGCCGCCATGTGATGCTCCAATATGAGAGTCTTCACGCTTTCGTCGGGATTGCTCCAGCCTGGATCGCCCGTAATGTCTGCCATCCTCATACAGACTTTATGTTCTACGTCCGATTTATCGGCGCTTCCATCTGGTAATATGAAAAGGCGAACAAAACCCTCGCCTTTGTCGCTTCGGTATTGCTGTTCTTGGCCATCCACAGCCCATCGGACTCGGTTGATCAACGCAATGATGCGTCGACATGAGCGGTGATTCATCCTTTTGCTCGGTGTAGCCCAATCATCCGGCAAGTTACCACCAAGGTCCAGTTTGCCGGCGGTATAGATTCGCTGCATGGTGTCACCGATAATACCAAGGGCAAATTTGTGCTTCAAAGCTGTCTGAACGCTGAACAGTGCTTCGATAAGCTCCTTATCTGTATCCTGGCTCTCATCGATAAGAAGAATCGGAAATTTATTCACCAATAGACTCTGCATCATCGGCTTTGCGGTGAGAAATGAAGAAGTGATCTTGATGACCTCTGTATGATTTAGGGAATTACGTTCTCGATTGTCACCATCTGGATTGTAAATGAAGCTTCTTATGTCATCGAGAATCTTCAGTCTTTCACTTTTTGCCGCGATTGCGTTTAACCTGTCGATGGACGCTTTCGTGCCAGGTCTTCCTTTCCGCTCTTTCTCCTCAAGGTCTGCAAGTTCCGACTGTAAATTAATCTTCAACCACTCCTTAATGTCGTGGTTAAGTCCTTTTATGAGCGACCAGGCGAAGCTGTGAATCGTGGAGACAGCAAAAAGATCATCATATTCAAGGCGATGCTTGATTTCATCACATGCCTTATTTGTGAATGTGATAACACCGACTTTTCGGCCCGTCAGCCTCAGTCGATGAGCAATTGTTCCTTTGATCACATGAAGAGCTTCCACCAATGAGCGCGTTTTGCCGGAACCCGCACCGGCAAATAGAAAAAAACTAACTGGTGGTTCCGCAGCTACGCATTTTGCAATCATCTCGTCAGCATCGGCATCGAAATGATTGTCAGTAGGCGCAAATGACTTTACCATCATTTATCACCCTCGCCCGGAGAAGATTCATTGCCGCTTTGTGTAATTCGAACTTCCTGCTGGCGTTGTAGTAATTTATTTTCCAACCAGGTTAGCCCCTGATGGATATATTCAGGTACTTGGATTAATGATGGATCTTTGGAATACAGCATGTCTAAGGCAAACTTGGCTTTATCAGCCTTTCCAAGTGCCTCCAATATGGCGTCGTGCAAGGCGGTGATGCTCTCACTAGTTTCTATTGCGTCCTTAAATTTCTTGACCAGTCCCAGGCCGTCTGCATCGCGAAAGAACTCCATATTTTTGAAGACCAACGCATCCTCAAATGTTCTCGGCGTCGCGGTCGAAGCAGCCGCTTTTTCACTGAGGGCCACTTGCAACGGTGTTTGGTAAGCCACCCGTATGGAGAAGAATGCATCGTAAACTTTCTCTTTATTTTCTTCTTTAATGTCCAGCAAGTCGTCGAGAGATGTTTCCGCTGGATGCCACTCTTTAAGAACATTGTTTGCTGTGATTAAACCTTTGCCTCTTTCAGGCTTAACTTTCTTTGTTGATTTATCTACAGCATCAATATCGGTTATGATGAGGGTATTGAGGCCCAAATGTTCAATCAACCGTTTCAGGCGATGGGCATGACTTCCGCCAACTTCCAGGAGTGTGACATAGCAGCTGCGCAGATTGTTGTAGCGATTTCGGATGAAATGTGGAACGAGCATACGTTCTGCAGCACCCTCCACCATTATCGCTCCATCTGCAAAAAACAGATCTGCATGAGTCGATCGAAGATAACGTGAAACAAACTTTGCCGTTTCATCAGGGGTACCGAAAATCTCCGACAAATTTACAACAGTTGATGTAGGTGTCTCTTCTGGCTTGAGTGCGAAGTGCCTGCGGAAATAGCGCATATCAGCAAATTCGACTTCATGGGCGATATGGCCCGAATGCGTGCTGACAACAAGCTGCGTCGAAAGCGGACTTCCTTTTTCTCTTAGGTTAGGATGATTCCGCAGAACATCATAGGCCTTGCGAATAAAGACTTGCTGCACCTGCACATGCAAATGCGCCTCAGGTTCTTCTAACAGGACAAGATGGAGTGGCGGTCTCGAACCGGAATGTGCACCCATTTCTTCATCTGTTAGAGCGGCCTTGCCGACTTTCATCCAGTCATCGCGAAAGCTGATCAATCTAAAAACCATAGAAATGAGATTCTGATATCCGAGCCCGTTGCATTGCTCGGGCAGCCGATACAGAGCCGCACCCTTTGCTTGTGATGGTGCAACGTCGTACTGAACTGCGGATTGATGTTTGAGACCTTCTACCGGCTTCAGGGATGTGGAAATGATCAAGCGTGGATTAGCAACGCCTGGATAGCCGAGGCCTTCCAGTTCGTCAAGGGGTGTTTTGAAACAAGCCTTCAGTTTTTCATCGAAAACGATCTGTGCTTCATGAATTGCTTCCAGGGCTAGGATGTCCGATGGTCCTGGCGCTTTATAGGGATCAAGATGTTTTCCGTAATAGGCACGTAACTGACTGGTTAGGATTTGTTTGCTCTGCCGTTCGTCTTGATCGGATTCAGCCTCATCTCCTGCGATCCCCGCGTAATCACTCAAGCCACGATGGGCAGGTACCTCATCGATTTCAATTAGGCCCTTGAAAGGATTACCGCCAAGAGGTTCTGCCTCGGCAGGAAGTTCTTGAGGCTGGGCCACACCATCTTTGGGAAGCGCCTTTTTGGATGGATCGAGCAGGAAGGCGTTCACTGTCAAGAAATTGGACATGCGCTTCTTCAGAAAATCCATAAGGCTCTCAGGCCAGAGTGCAAATTTTCTGCAAGTTCCTTCCTCACCTTTCTCTGTTTCGACCGGCTTTGCGGCGGCGCTATCATCGGCCTTATCTGGAAGCTTTGCCTCCAGTGTGTCACACGCGGATTTCTTCGCTTTCAGATATGCTTGCAGGAGCTCAGCAGGTTTTTCAGGCTCCAATTGCAAACGAACGCCGATCCCTTCATCAGGGCGCCAGTCCAGAGTCGGAATAAGATGAGCAAGGTGGTGGATTTCGCTCTCGGAAACCCTTAGCCACAAATCGAGCGAGGGAAGGAATTCTCTCCACCTTAGATGTAGTTCATCGCTCTCGTCTTTCTCAAAAGTATCACCAAGTTTATCGATGGCCGCCCAGAACGATAAAGGAATATCGTACACGGAAAAGGCTTTTTGCTGGATCAAGAAATTGCGTAGCGCGGTAATTGCTGATGTCTTGCCGCTATTATTCGCACCGACAAAAAGTGTGGTCTTATCGGAAAAGTCGATCCGAATCGCCGCAAGACGCCGGAAGTTGCGAACTTCTACAAAGTCTATACGCATAGCTATTCCCCTTCAGGCCTTAACTTTACCAAAGTGCTGTTCTAACCTATCGATACGCAGCCCCTCTTGTCTTTTTTTCGGGAAACGGGATCCTAAGATCAATTTCATCCCTCATAAACATATTCGGCTGAAATTTTGTAATTAAATTGGGCTTTAATACTTACTTCCAATAAATGCCTAACTATCACATTTTTCGATTGGAATCCACGCAAGTAAAAAATGTCTATAACTGGCGGCAAGCATCAGTGAACAGGCTCTGTGCGTAGCATCCCTTTGCTCCGGTTCTGCCAAGACTGTCTGCCGACTAAATGCCGCTCACCCACAGCTACTTGCGGAAAAATCTTTGTGCGTCAATAAGGGAGGCAGTACCTTGCCTTATCTGGAATGTAAAGAAAATAAGAGAAAGGGCATGCCTCAGAGGAGAAAACGATGAAGCATGATATCGAATTGTAGGTTCTCGTACTCGATACCCGCTATCCTCCCGCTGCCCTTTACGGGGTAGCGGATTTTCCATGCATTTGCTTCTATACACAGCGGATATTCAATTAAAGCAGTACGATATGACAATCCGGCGCGAACTCCGATCCGCCTGGTGATCAGAAGAAGGTCTCTCCAGAATAGAGTCATATACCTCCGGCAGAGCCGGAGGCTTGAATTTATGAACCGCTCAAAGCGGATTTTAAATGTTGAACCACCTGAAGGTGGTTATTCCTCAAACATACTGAGCTGATCCAGGCGACGATCTTCCTGTTCTTGTCGCTGAATGTATTCTCTGATCGTCGTCTCATTGAGGCCAACTGTGGAAACGTAATATCCTCTTGCCCAGAAATTCTGGCCGGTAAAATTCTTGCGATGACCTACAAAATTTCTGGCAATATGAATTGCGCTCTTACCTTTGATAAAACCGACTACTTGTGATACCGTATAATTTGGCGGTATCGATATCAGCATATGAACGTGGTCAGATCGTAGATGACCCTCCAATATATTACTCTCTTTCTGGACTGCGAGCTCCTTGAATGTTGATCCAAGATACTTGCGCAATTGATCATAAATTACCTTTCTCCGGTACTTTGGTATCCACACTACATGGTACTTGCATTCCCATGATGTATGATTTAATGTCTCTCTATGATGCAAACGAAACCTCCTTCCCCGTAAACTTTGAGCGGTTCACGGATAGGGGGTTTCATTTATATTCCTGGAAATGTCAAACTCTGGAAGTCGCCCGGCAGAGCCGGGGGCTTACCCGTTATAGTTAAAAAGCATCCCTGAGCGGGGACCCCCGCTTCATCATCCCTTCAAAAGACATCTTTCCAGTTCCTTTTTCCCCCTCATTTCCAAAAAACCCCAATAATCATCCATAGCTGACCATCATCCTCCACCCCCGTTGCCCCCCCGTTGTTTTCACGCGCGCTTTCCTCGGTTAGAGATTTCCCATGCGCCGGATCACCATCGATCCGTGATCCGCATGCACTGCCGGGATCTCGAAGCATCTCCGGGGAAAGGAGCCGACGTGAGGGCACGGAACATCAAGCCTGGTTTTTTCAAGAATGAGGAACTCGCGGCCAAAGATCCGCTGGCGCGGATCCTCTTCCAAGGGCTCTGGTGCATGGCGGACCGAGAGGGGCGCCTCGAAGACAGGCCCGCTAGGATCAAGGCAGAGATCCTTCCCTACGATGCCTGTGACGCGGAATCCCTTCTTGCATCACTGGCGTCGGGAGAGGACCCGTTCATCCTCCGATACGAATCGGAAGGACGCCGCTTCATCCAGATCGTCCACTTCAGCAGGCATCAGAACCCCCACCTGAAAGAACCCAAGAGCACCATACCGGCACCGGGCAGGCACGATACCGACATTATGCCGGAACCGGAAAAGCACCAGGCAAGCACGGTGCAAGCACCAGAAGAGAACCATCCCGGCACAGTGCAAGCACCATGCGGGCACGGTGCAAGCCCTGCTGATATCCTGATTCCTGATTCTCTGATTCCGGATTCCTTAAACGGCTTATCTGAAGATAAGCAGCCTTCGGCTCCCCCTTTGTACGGTCCGCCGGAGTCGGACCCGCCTAAAAAGAGCCCTTCGCCAAGGGGAAACCACTTTCTGGCCCACATCGCGGACGAAAAACTCAGGAACGAGATAAGCGAGTTCGGAGGCGCGATCAATCCCAGGAAGTTCAACGCCTACCGGTGGTGCCAAGCCAAGTTCAGCGAGAAGAAGTTCAACCCCGCGGCCATCCTCCACACCCTCCAGAGGATCGCGAAGGAGCAGGACACCAAGAAGGATCTCTGGCCGTACGCGAACAAGATCTACGAGGTGGAGTACGGCAAATTCAACGAACGCGACCATATCGAAAGAAACCGGGAATACAAGAGGGATTTGTCGCAGGGGGAACTCGTCAGGATCGGCGCCGTTTTCAGCCGGCTTGCGAAGCCGCCCTGACCGTACTGGTGCGTGAGTCAGGGGACCTGAGAGAAGACACTTTGAACTGGAGGAGACAATGGCATTACCTGCGGCAACCGCGTCCCGGGAAGGGAATTACGAGACACATCGAACCGAGGCCGTCCGGTGGGTCGAGCGGAACATGAGAAAGATAAGGGGGAGAGCTGCAAAATTCCAGCGCTACTCGCCCTACGACCTGGAGGATTTCACACAGCAGGCCTACGCGGCGGCGCTCGCAGCCGTGGACGTCTCCATGGACCAGGGCATTCCTTTCGAGGCCTGTTTCTGGGTCCTCTTCACGGCCGACAGCAGGACAATGGCCTCCAATCCCGTCACCCGGAACCGCTACGAGGAATTCAGGGAAAACTACACGGAGCGGGGATACGCGCCCACCCCCACGCAGGAACTTTTTCAGGACTTCGCGGAGGAAACCGACATGGGGAAGGAGGATCTGGAAATGGTCGAAGCCCTCATCGACATGGCTCTCCAGGTAATGACCCCGAAACAGAGGAAGGTGTGGCGCTATCTCCTGAGCGATACGTACTACACGACGACGGACATCGCCGGGATCCTCTCGGTGAAACGGCAGGTGGTTGAGGAAATTCGGGATACCGGCCTGAAACGGGTCAGGAAATATTTCGAGGCAGGCGCATGACCTTCGAAGAGGCCTCCAGGAAATACGAGCTTCCACTCAAAGTGTTTCACCGCCTCCGGGAACTGGGCCTGGTCAAGGGCGATCCTCTGGTGGATGGGGATATCCATGCCGTCGAAATCGTACGCGCGCTTTACGGGGACCGGGGCCTCTTGAGGGCGCAGCTCGCGAAATTCGACCGGGCCACGAGGGAGGACCTTGTCCGCACGGCTGAGCTGGCCAAGTGGGAACGGTACGTCGTCAACCGTTACAGGAACCACGTCACCCGGGATTCCGGGAAGCTTTACGTGAAACAGGTCGCGGACGAGATCAAGCGATACTACGGGGTCGAGAAGACCCCCGAGGTGATTGCGAGGATCTACCGCCTGAGGAAAAGGGCATACAACGAACTGCGAAGGAGAACCAAATGATCAAAAGACTGCGTCGATGCAAGCGAAGTGCGACCACCGTTCTTGGGCTCGCCGGGATCGGTATTATGACGGCCTACAGCCTCTGCTCGGAATCCTGCACGCACCTGCGGGGATCAACGCTCGGCCTGGATCTCAAGTACCTGGGCATGCTTTACATGGGGTCTGTACTGGCTGCCGGCGGTCTCGGGAAGAACGCCGCATGCGCGATCCTGCTGTCCCTGGGCCTGGGCGGGGAGGTCTTCCTGCTCGGCTTCCAAGTCATGAACGGCGTCTACTGCCCTTACTGCCTCGCCTTCGCTGCCGTGGTCCTCGTCCTCTTCGCAATACATCTTGAGAGGATCAGGCCGTCGACGGCGATTCTCTTCGCCGCAATCGGGTTCTCCGTGTTTCTCTCCTTTTTTTCCGGGTCGCCGATGCCAGCCTACGCCGAAGAGATCCGGATGCCCTCCTTCGGTAACGGCCCCCTCAAGGTGAGGATCTACACAGATTATTTCTGCCCTCCCTGCCGCTCAATGGAGGCGGAACTAGAGCCGATCATCGTCGACCTGGTCAGGCGCCGGATCGCCGCCGTGACTTTCGTGGATACGCCCGTCCATAGGGAAACGATCCTCTACGCGAAATGCTTCCTGGGGATTGCGACCGGGAGAAACGACATTTCTCAGGTCCTCAGGGCGAGAGTCACCCTCTTCAAGGCAGCGGAGAAAAATATCCGGAGCCTGCCGGACCTGGAAGCCTTACTGGGCGAAAGGGGCCTGAAGTGCCGGTACGTCGATGCCTTTCAGGCCTTTGAAATTTTCCGCAAACATCTCAGAGATGACCGGATCGATTCCACACCATCCTGCGTCATCGAGGGGCCGGGCGGCAGGAAGAAATTCACCGGCGCACGGGAGATCCTGAGGGCGCTGACCTGCCTGGGGGAAGGCGCATGAAAATAAACAACGTGTCCATAGCCTGTAGCGCGGTCCGGAAGCTCCCCGGGTGGTCGGGTATTTACCATCCCATGGGACAACGGATTCGCCCCAGTAAGTGTCTCAATCGCACGAACATAATAAACATTATTATGCCGACTCAGGCGAAGGCCCTTTCCGGATCATTTTCGAGGTTTTCCAGCGTGGAGAATATTCGACCGGAAAATCCCACCGGAAGGGAAAAATGGTCGAATACTCGACCATGCACGTCAGCCTTTAATTAAGGAAGGAGACTCATTCATGAACCAAACGCCGATAATGCCCCGTTCACATATTCAATCGTTCGTTTTGCCCGGCAGGCGCGCGAATCGGATTCTCAGGGAGGGTTTGGAGGTCACGATCGGTCACCGTGCCGAGGCCGCAATCCTGCGGAAGTTTATCCACTGGACCGGCCGCCTCTGGGATTTCGACCAGTTCATGCATGAGGAACGTGCGCGCGGGGAACAGGAGTTCCAGGACGACCCACCCGAAAGCGGCTGGGTGGAAAAAACGGCGGACGATCTCCTCAGCGAGTCGATTCCGTCCTTGAGCAGGTATGCAATCAGGAGACATATCAAGTCGCTTGTCCGAAAGGGATTTCTCTACGAGCGGGAAGACCCGGTGTATCCGTGGGAACACGCGCTCCAATAC
>ERZ724504.159-NODE-159-length-38020-cov-9.577058_pt1 | contig 38020 bp, 35 predicted proteins | sample MGYA00376037_ERZ724504 | MGnify/ENA primary metagenome ERZ724504 (study PRJEB28724, sample SAMN07190888) | wastewater metagenome | isolation source: influent of sewage treatment plant in Hong Hong | place: USA: Christiansburg, Virginia | collected 2016-03-01 ... | reverse complement strand
TGCCCATGGCCTTTACCAAGCAAGGTGCCATGTGGGTCTGGATTGACCCGCAGGCGCGCACGCTGGTGCTTGATACCAGCGCGCAAGGCCGTGCCGATGAGATCGTGACGCTGCTGGTCGAAGGCCTGCCCGGTTTTGCGCTGGCGCTGGTGGATACACAGACCAGCCCGCAGGCGGCCATGGCCCACTGGCTGATGACGCAAGAGCCGCCCGCAGGCTTTGCGGTGGACCGCGAATGTGAGCTGAAGGCTGCCGACGAATCCAAGGCCGTGGTGCGCTACGCACGCCACCCGCTGGATATTGACGAGGTGCGCCAGCACATCGAGCACGGCAAGATGCCCACCAAGCTGGCCATGACCTGGGATGACCGCGTGAGCTTTGTGCTGACCGAAGGCCTGCAGATCAAGAAGATTGCGCTGCTGGATGCGGTGATGGATGGTCAGTCGCAAGACGATGGCGGTTTTGATACCGATGTGACCATTGCCACGGGCGAGCTGTCACGCCTGATTCCTGATCTGATTGAGGCGCTGGGCGGTGAAGGCCGTACCGGTCTGGGCGAGGGGCTGCCTGCTTCTTTGCGCGCCACGCCTGCTGAAACTTTGCCCGTGCGACTGGCCCAAGGCCGCAGCCAAGGCACGGTGACTGGCCCGGCTGCTGCACCTGCCGATACCGCACCCGAAGAAGCACCGTTCTGATGCTATTAAAGGTATAGCTGCTTGCGCTTTCTAAAGAAGGGTCTAGAAATGTTTTGATGCTGAAACATTGAAATAACAAGCGCAAGAAGCTATCAAAAAATTCATAAAAAAGGCCTGCCAGATTACTCTGGCAGGCCTTTTTTTGTGGGACGTTTTAAAGCCGTTGAGGCAGCGGATTACACGCGCTCAAAAATCGCTGCAATGCCTTGACCGCCGCCGATGCACATGGTCACCAGCGCGTAGCGGCCACCGGTGCGGTGCAGCTCGTAAATTGCTTTGGTGGCGATGATGGCGCCGGTAGCGCCCACGGGGTGACCCAGCGATATGCCAGAGCCGTTGGGGTTGACCTTGGCGGGGTCCATTCCCAGCTCTTGAATGACGGCACAGGCCTGGGCGGCGAAGGCTTCGTTGGCTTCGATGACGTCCATGTCCTGAATCTTCAGGCCGGTGCGGGCCAGCACCTTTTGCGTGGCGGGCACGGGGCCGATACCCATGTATGCAGGCTCCACACCGGCGTGGGAGTAGCCGACCAGACGGGCCAGCGGCTTGGCACCCGAGGACTTCAGAGCCTGCTCGCTCATCATCAGCACGGCAGCAGCGCCGTCGTTGATGCCGGATGCATTGCCGGCGGTCACAGTGCCGCCTTCTTTCTTGAACGCGGGCTTCATGCCGGCCAGTGTTTCCAGCGTGGTGGCTGCGCGCACATGCTCGTCGGTGTCAAACAGCACCACGCCCTTGCGAGTGGCGATTTCGATGGGAACGATCTGTTCCTTGAAGCGACCGGCTTCAATGGCGGCAGCGGCGCGCTGCTGGCTCAGCACGGCCAGTTCGTCTTGCATGGTGCGGCTGATGTTGTAGCGCTCGGCCACGTTTTCAGCGGTGATGCCCATGTGCATTTTTTGCCATGGGTCGTGCAGGATGCCCAGCATGTAGTCGATGCTTTTGGCATCGCCCATGCGTGCACCCCAACGCGAGGCCATGTCGAAGTAGGGGCCGCGGCTCATGGATTCGGAGCCGGCGCCAATCGCCACTTCGCAGTCGCCCAGTGCAATGGATTGCGCAGCCGAAACGATGGCCTGCAGCCCCGAGCCGCACAGGCGGTTGACGTTGTAGGCGGGGGTTTCGATGGGGCAACCAGCATCCACAGCGGCCACGCGGGACAGATAGGCGTCGCGGGTTTCTGTGGGGATGACATTGCCCATGACCACATGGCCCACGGTGTCGGCCGCAATGCCTGCGCGCTCAATGGCGGCCTTGACCACGGTGGTGGCCATTTGTGCATTGGGAACGTCCTTGAGGCCGCCGCCAAAAGTACCGATGGCTGTGCGTGCTGCGCTGACGACGAAGATGTCTCGGGTGCTCATGTTGTTTGTCTCCTCCATTGCGAGAGCAATGGTTATTGATCTATGCGTGGATGGTCTTGAAGTGAATGAGAGCGTTCACATCCATTTCATCGCATATTTTGCAATAAATGTTGCGCTGCAGCATGTCTCATTGTTGACGACTGGCAGTCGAAAAAGTGAGACAGGTTTCACGTGAAACCCGGGTCAAGCGCTTTTCGGAGACTTTTCCTCAGGCCGCAGCCTTGCTGCGGCGTCTGGGAGTGGGAGCAACGGGCTCGTGATGAGCAGGCGACAGATCGGTGTCGGCGCTGGCCAGATCGTCGAGGATAGGGCAGTCGGGCCGGTCATCGCCATGGCAGCAATGCACCAGTGTCTGCAACGTGCGCTGCATGGACTGCATGGCGGCGATACGCTCGGCCAGCGCGGCAATATGCTTTTGCGCAATGGTCTTGACCTGACTGCTGGCCCGGTCCTGGTTTTGCCACAGGCCGAGCAGGGTGGCGATTTCATCCATGGAAAAGCCCAGATCACGCCCGCGGCGGATAAAGCGCAGCGCGTGCACATCGGCTTCGGTGTACTGGCGGTAGCCGCTGTCTGTGCGGTGAACGGGTGCCAGCAGGCCCAGTGATTCGTAGTGGCGCACCATGCGCGGCGACACTCCGGCGCGGCGTGCGGCTTCGCCGATGACAACAGGCCAGTTCTGAGCGATTTTTTGCGTTGATGGTTGGCTAGGCATGGTGTTCCCTGAAAAAACGCGCCAGCGGCCGTTTGATGGCGAGCATGAGGCGCTGGCGCTGTGGTGCGAGAGCTGGCTCAGGCGACCTTGTAGCCTTCTTCGGCAATGGCGGCTTGCAGTGCATCGCGGCTGGCGCTGCTGTCCACCTCAACGCGGTTAGCAGCGCGGTCGATCTTGACCTGGGCCTGGGCGTCAACGCCTTGAATGGCGTTGGTGACAGCGCGCTCGCAGTGGCCGCAGGTCATGCCTTGAACTTCAAAAACTTGTTGCATGGATCATGCTCCTTCAGAGGTGAGTCACCGGGCTGGTGGACTCTATGACTTGAATGGTCAACCCTAACATCATGGCAAGGTCAAGCGCTTTTCAAAACATGAGCACGTGCAGGGTTGATAAGTCGCAAAGCGTGCCGATAAGAACTTGTCATATTGCAGATCGCCATGGTGCAGGTGCGTTGGTCGTGGCCTTTTTGTTTGTTGACAATTTGAAACAATTGCTGTTTCTGGTGTAAAAGATGCCGGTCTTTCAAAGTCGAGGGGGATTCATGAGTCTGTTGGAAATGATGCGGGGCTTCACCATCCGCACACGCATGCTGGGCGCTATTGGTGTGGTGATGGTCTTGCTGGGGTTGCTGGGAGGCGCGGGCATGCTGGGCATGTCGCGCATTCAGGATATGAGCCAGGATTTTCGGAACAATGCCTTTGCGAAATCAGGCCATATGGCGCAATTGCGCTTAGAGCTGGGTGGTATTCGCATCAGCGAAAAAGACATGGTCATCCAGTACGAGAAGCCTGAGGAAGTGATCAAGGCCAATAAGCAGTGGAGCAAGTTCATCGACCAGTCCAAGGCCACGCTGGGCAAGTTTATGGCTGATCAGAACGCAGAAGATGCGCTGTTGGCCAAGGGCATCACTGAGCGCATAGACAACTACCGAAAGCTGTTTGAGCCGGTGGCACGCCAGCTGGAAGCTGGGGGCTATGACTCGGCAACTACGGCCAACCGCATGAGCGGCAAGGCGCTGGCCGAAATGGCCGAGGCCGACAAGCTGCTGGCCCAGCTCGACAGCTTGCTGCGTCAGCAGTCAGATGCGCTGGCTGCGGCCGAGCGCAAGGTGGCTGAGCAAACGCGCTGGCTGTTCATCGCGGCGGTGGTGCTGGCTCTGGTGGTGGTGATTCCGCTGACCTTGCTGAACATGCTGTCCATTTGTCAGCCGCTGGAAAGCGCCCGCCAGATGGCCTTGACGATTGCTGGCGGAGATCTCTCGCGCAAGGCGCATGTCAGCGGCAAGGATGAGCTGACTGATCTGCAGCAGGCGCTGGATGAAATGCAGCAATCGCTGAGCAGCACGGTGGCGCAAGTGCGCGACGCCAGCGGCAACATTGCCACGGCCAGTCAAGAGATTGCGACGGGCAATCAGGACCTGTCCGCCAGAACCGAGCAGACGGCCAGCAACCTGCAGGAAACCGTGGCTTCTCTGGCCCAGTTGACGGCCACGGTGCAGCAGACGGCATCGTCGTCGCAACTGGCCAATCAGCTGGCTGCTTCGGCATCTTCCACCGCCGTGCAAGGCGGTCAGATCGTGGGTCAGGCCGTGAACAGCATGCAGGAGATTTCAGGCTCCAGCCGCAAGATTGGCGACATCATCGGGCTGATTGATTCCATCGCATTCCAGACCAATATTCTGGCGCTGAATGCGGCGGTAGAAGCCGCTCGTGCAGGCGAGCAAGGGCGCGGTTTTGCCGTGGTGGCATCTGAGGTGCGCAGTCTGGCCAAGCGCTCGGCCGAAGCGGCTAATGAGATCAAGACGCTGATTAACACCAGCGTGCAGAGTGTGGATGTGGGCGCGCGCCAGGTGGAGAGTGCGGGCAAGGCCATGCAGGACACGGTGGACAGCGCCAAGCGCGTGGGCGACATCATTGGCGAGATCACTGCGGCGTCCAGCGAGCAGTCGCTGGGTATTAGCCAGGTGAATCAGGCCGTGGGCGATATTGACCGCATGACGCAGCAAAACGCGGCGCTGGTGGAAGAGTCTGCCGCGGCCGCCGAATCGCTGCGCGAGCAGGCGGCAAGGCTGGCGCAACTGGTCAGCCAGTTTCAACTGGCGGGTGGTTCTGTGCAGGCTGCGGTGCGTGCTGGGGCCGCGCCGCGCCGGAACCCGCCTCCGGCGGTGACGTCGGCCGGAAAGGCCGCCTTGCCTAAGAAAAAATCACCGTTGCTGGAGCATGCATAAGCGTTAAGTCACGCCAATAAGAAAAGCCCGGTTGCAGGAATGCACCGGGCTTTTTTGCTTTTAATTCAGTAGCTGTCAGTGCAATCAGTGAAAGCGCTGGCAGCTGTTTTAACTATGAATGGGCGATTGAAGGGTAGTCGGTATAGCCGTCTTCGCCACCGCCATAAAAGCGTTTGCTGTCCCACGCGTTGAGCGGCAGATTGGCCTTCAGGCGGTGCACTAGGTCGGGGTTGGATATATAGGCTTTGCCAAAGGCCACCACGTCGGCGTAGCCGCTTTCAACGGCGTTCATAGCCATCTGGCGGTCATAGCCGTTGTTGACCATCCACGCGCCCTTGCCACCTGCAGTGCGGTAGGCCTGCTTGAGTGCGTGGTAGTCAAACGGCCTGTCAGCCAGCTCGCGCGGGCCTCCGGTCGCGCCTTCAATCACGTGGATATAAGACAGGCCCAGTGGAGCCAGTACGCGCATCAGATGCTCAAACAGCGCTTGCGGGTTTTCGTCCGTAATGTCATTGGCCGGGGTGACTGGCGAGATGCGTATGCCCACCTTGCCGCCGCCAATGGCATCGGCCACAGAGAGCATGCATTCGCGCACCAGACGGCAGCGATTTTCGATGCTGCCGCCGTAATCGTCGGTACGGTGATTGGTGCTGGTTCTGAGGAATTGATCGAGCAGATAGCCATTGGCGGCATGCAGCTCCACACCATCAAAACCGGCGGATTTAACGGCTTCAACTGCGGCAACGGTGAAGCTGTGGACGATGCCCGGCAGCTCTTCAGACTGCAGCGCACGCGGTGCAGAGGTGGGGAGGAAGTTGCCCTCTCCAGTCTTTGGGTCGATCACATAGGTCTTGGACTGGGCGGTCAAGGCCGATGGTGCAACAGGCGCGCGGTTTCCGGGCTGCAGTGACGTGTGAGAAATACGGCCTACATGCCAGAGCTGGGTGACGATGCGACCGCCCTTTGCATGCACGGCATGGGTTACTTTTTTCCAGGCCTGCAGCTGCTCTTCATCATAGAGGCCGGGCACGTCAGAGTAGCCCTGAGCCTGCGCGCTGATGGCCGTTCCTTCGCTGATCAGCAGACCTGCCGAGGCGCGCTGTGCGTAGTAAGTCTGCATTGCCGGTGTGGGCACCGCATTTGGTGCCCGGTTGCGCGTCAGTGGTGCCATGGCAATGCGGTTGGGCAGGCGCAGGCTACCTGCTTCAATCGGATCAAACAGAGAGGGCATGCAAAGCTCCAGATGAAAAAAGCCCGATGAATGATCGAGCTTTTTTGTGAACAGGTGCGGAAAACTTACTTGATCAGGCCTTCGGCCTTCATGGTTGCCTGTACCGATGGGCGGGCCAGAATGCTCTCACGGTAGGCTGCAAGATGCTTGAGGCTGGAGATGTCCAGGCCCACAAATTGGGCCCAGCCTGTCACGGTGAACAGATAGGCATCGGCCACGGTGAATTGGTCACCCATCAGAAAGGATTTGTTGGCCAGTTGCTCATTGATCCAGCCCAGGCGCGTGAGCACATTGGCACGCACCGTGGGCTTGAAGTCTTCAGGAGTCGTCGGGTTGAAGAGGGGGGCGAAAGCCTTGTGGACTTCGGTGCTGATGAAGTTCAGCCACTCCTGCAGGTGGTAGCGAGCCATGGTGCCATTGGCAGGCGCCAGGTTCTTTTCGGGGGCCAGATCCGCAAGGTACTGCACGATGGCCGGACCTTCGTGCAAGGTGTCTCCGTTATCCAGCACCAGAAAGGGCACATAGCCCAGAGGATTGATGCTGTAGTAGTCAGTGCCATCCTGGAGCTTGTGGCTCTTGGTACTGACCATTACGGCCTCATGCGGCAGGCCTGCTTCATGGAGCACGATGTGCGGAGACATTGAGCAGGCACCGGGGCTGTAGTAAAGCTTCATGGTGAGTGGCTTTCGTTCAGTTGAAAAGACAAGCCGCCATGCTAAACCGGATACGCTTCAGCGACATGCAGGAGGCTGACAGTGACCCGTCTCCAGGTGTGTCAACAAAGATCCAGACTGGGCAAGAGATCGTTCAGGTAGAGCAAGGCGTCGTTGCCACTGGCCGTGGACATCTGCGCCAGAGATATTTCTTCATCCACTTCGGCATATGCGATGGACCAGCCTTTGAACTTGCGCTCTGCTTTCATGGGGCCGTGCAGCTGTAGCTTTACATCCATGTGCCGCTGATCTTTTTTGATGCTGTTCAGCACATCCTCCAGTGCTTGTGCCGGGCCTTCCAGGTACTGGCAAAAACGGGAACCATCGAAAATCAGAATACCGGTCAGACCTAAATGCAGGTTCTTTTCCCGCGAAGTGCGAACGATGTCGCCCACGCACTCAACAGGCTGGGACGGATCGAAAACACTGCAGTACAGAAATGCGTGAAGTGCGGAGTCTGTTGACACGGTCAATCTTGATAGAGGTTGAGATGGCGTGATCGTAGAGGATGAAAGCTATTTTTTAGGTAAAAAGTATTCCGCAATAACCAGCTTGCCTTATTCAAACCGTCGTGCAGCCCATAGGACTTGCTCCACCAAGGCCTGCATAGCCTGTTGATCCTGGCTGCGCTGCAGCTGATTTTGCATATCAAACGCATCAGCAGCATGCGCCACCGCATGGCTGCGCGGAGCAACCCAGCATTGCAGATTCAATAGCAGTGGGGCAAGGTGTGACTGGGCGCGCAGACCACCCATGCCACCCGGTGAAGCACTGGCCATGCCCACTACTTTGTTGCGAAAGGGCAGAGTGCCGTCAGACCACAGAGCATCGCCCTTCACGGGGCTGGACGCCCAGTCGATGGCATTTTTAAGCAGGGCAGGGTAGCTGCCGTTGTACTCAGGGCTGCAGATAATCCAGGCCGCATGGCTGTGCATGGCCTGCTTGAGCCGGATGACATCGGCAGGTGTGCCGCGAGCTTCCAGATCCGCGTTGTAGAGCGGAATATCAAAGTCCGAAAGTTCCAGCAACGTGGCCTGTGCGCCTTGTTGCTCTGCAATGACCGCAGCCGCTTTGGCCAGCTTGCGGTTGTACGATTCCTGGCGGGTACTGCCCGCAAAAATGAGGATGTTCATGCTGTCATTGCAGCACAGGGCAGGCGCATTTTTCCTTCAAAAAGATGCCTCTCAGGGCAAACGACAGGTTTCATGTTTCACGTGAAACACCTGCCTCAACCCTTGCCAGGGCATTGTTGCGTCAATGGTGGGAAAATTGCGGGTTACCCGCAGGGCAGAACATGAGGTGAACACATGTCTGCCTGCCACGAGAGCCGAGGCATGCTTGCTTCGTGCAGGGGCAAGGGCCGGGCGAGGCCCCGGAGCAAGAACATGTTGTACCCACAGGAATTTGATGTGATCGTGGTCGGTGGCGGCCATGCCGGCACCGAGGCTGCGCTGGCCGCTGCGCGTATGGGCAGCAAAACATTGCTGCTGACCCACAATATCGAAACCCTGGGGCAGATGAGCTGCAACCCCAGCATCGGCGGTATTGGCAAGGGCCATCTGGTCAAAGAGGTTGATGCGCTGGGCGGTGCCATGGCACTGGCCACAGACAAGGGCGGCATTCAGTTCCGCATTTTGAACAGCTCTAAAGGCCCCGCTGTACGCGCCACGCGCGCTCAGGCTGACCGTATTTTGTATAAGGCAGCCATCCGCGAGATGCTGGAGAACCAGCCGAATCTGTGGCTGTTTCAGCAGGCCGTTGATGACCTGATGGTCGAGGGTGACCGTGTGGTCGGTGCCGTGACCCAGGTAGGCCTCAAGTTCCGCAGCCGCACCGTGGTGCTGACGGCTGGGACTTTCCTTGACGGCAAGATCCACGTGGGCCTGAACAATTATGCGGCTGGCCGTGCTGGTGATCCTCCCGCGGTGTCGCTGTCTGCTCGCTTGAAGGAACTGAAGCTGCCCCAGGGCCGCCTCAAGACCGGCACGCCTCCTCGCATTGATGGTCGCTCCATCGACTTCAGTCAGTGTGACGAGCAGCCTGGTGACGGCATGCCCGGAGGCGTGAACGAGGGCGAAGTGCCCGTGTTCAGCTTCATGGGCAACCGCGCCATGCACCCCAAGCAGATGCCCTGCTGGATCACGCATACCAATGCGCGCACCCACGAGATCATTCGCAGCGGTTTTGATCGCAGCCCCATGTTCACCGGCAAGATCGAGGGCGTGGGCCCACGCTACTGCCCTAGCGTGGAAGACAAAATCAACCGCTTTGCCGACAAGGAAAGCCACCAGATTTTCCTGGAACCCGAAGGACTGACGACCAACGAGTTCTATCCCAACGGCATCTCCACCAGCCTGCCATTCGACATTCAGTACGAGCTGGTGCGCAGCATGAAGGGCATGGAGAACGCGCACATCCTGCGACCTGGCTACGCCATCGAGTACGACTACTTCGACCCTCGCTCGCTCAAGAGCAGCTTTGAGACCAAGCAGATTCAGGGCCTGTTTTTTGCGGGCCAGATCAACGGTACGACTGGCTATGAAGAAGCGGCAGCCCAAGGTTTGTTCGCAGGCCTGAATGCCGCGCTGCAATGCCGTGGTGAAGGTCCATGGATGCCCGGACGTGATGAAGCCTATCTGGGTGTGCTGGTCGACGACCTGATCACCAAGGGTGTGAACGAGCCCTACCGCATGTTCACCAGCCGTGCAGAGTTCCGTCTGCAGCTGCGTGAAGACAATGCCGATATGCGCTTGACCGAGCAAGGCCGCCGCATGGGTCTGGTTGACGATGCCCGCTGGGATTCATTCAGTCGCAAGCGCGAAGCTGTTTCACGTGAAACAGAGCGCCTCAAGTCCACTTGGGTGAACCCCCGCGTGGTGTCGAACGAAGAGGCTGAGCGAGTGCTGGGCAAGGCCATGGAGCGCGAATACAACCTATTCGATCTGCTGCGTCGTCCCGGTGTCGATTACGAAAAGCTCGCGAGCATGAACGAAGGTCAGTACGCAACTGCCACCGTTCAGCCCGAGGCGCTGGGTGAGCTGAGTGCTTCGGTTATTGAGCAGGTGGAGATTATGGCCAAGTACTCCGGCTATATCGATCGTCAAAAAGATGAGGTGGAGCGTGCTGCGCATTTTGAACGTCTGCGCCTGCCTGCGGAATTTGACTACATGTCGGTCCCCGCCCTGTCTTTTGAAGTGCGTCAGACGCTGCAAAAGCATCGTCCCGAAACACTGGGTCAGGCTTCCCGGATGTCCGGGGTGACACCCGCAGCCATCTCGCTGCTCTTGGTTCACCTGAAAAAAGGCGGCTTCAAGGGCTTCGCCGCACAGAATGAAGAGGCATCGGCATGAGCCAGGCATTGCGTACCCAACTCGAACAAGGCATTCAGGCGCTGAAGCTGGAGCTGGCTCCGGCACAGGTTGATCTGCTCATGTCATTCATGGATCTGCTGCAGAAGTGGAACAAGGTCTACAACCTGACCTCCGTACGTGACCCGCAGGAAATGTTGACGCACCACTTGCTCGACAGTCTGACTGCCGTACCCGCTCTGCTGCGCCATGTGAATACGCTGCCGGTAGAAGAAGGCAAGCGACTGCCTTTGCTGGACGTTGGCTCAGGCGGTGGTTTGCCCGGCGTGGTGTTTGCCATCTGCTGCCCGCAGATCGATGTGAACTGTGTGGACACAGTGGGCAAGAAAGCGGCCTTTATTCAGCAAGTGGCTGCGTCGCTGCGTTTGTCTAATCTGCACGGCATTCATGACCGGGTGGAAAATCTCAAGACCCAGTACCCTGTCATTAGCTGCCGCGCTTTTGCATCGCTGGTGGATTTCACCACCTGGTCGCGCAAGGCTCTGGCTGAGGGCGGTATCTGGTTCGCGATGAAGGCTAAACACCCTGATGAAGAGATTGCTGCCCTGCCTGCTGACGTGCAGGTGTTTCACGTGGAACCTTTGCAGGTGCCTGGCTTGGATGCCGAGCGCTGCGTGATCTGGATGAACCTGAAGTAACTCCCCCTGAGGCGCTTTGCGCCTTCCCCCTCTCTGCTTTGCGGAGGGGGACGACAGCTTCGCTGCGGGGCTGCCCTTGCTGGCTGCCTCTTGTCTGAAGCGTGTTAGTCGCAGACAGGCGACAGCAAAATGGTTTTTTACACACTGAAGCAAGCAACATCTGTGCAATGCAGATGCGTTAGTGATGGCCCTCGCATAAACTTGCTGTTTTCCATCGCGCAGGGTTTGAATGTTTGGCATCTCTGATTACGGCGCTTTTGCAGCCGCCGTCACTGTCTTCTTGCTGATACCAGGGCCCGGCAATCTGGCCTTGATTACCTCGACAGGCAAGGGCGGATGGAGGGGCGGTATCGCATGCTGTCTGGGTGTGATGGCTGCCGATCAGGTGCTGATGTGGCTGGCCGTTGCCGGTGTGGCGGCAGTGCTGGCGGCCTATCCTGCGGCGTTCAATGCGGTGCAATGGGTAGGGGCGGCTTATCTGGCCTGGCTGGGCTACAAGCTGTTGACGGTCAAGCCCGGCGATGCACCGGCCATTGATATTCAGCCGCGCCAGTATTTTCGTCAGGGCGCATTGATCACCTTGATGAACCCCAAGGCCATCGTGTTCTACATGGCATTTTTTCCCATGTTTGTGGACCCTGCAAAGCATCAGGGCGTTGTCACCTTTGGCGTGATGGCAGCCACCGTGGCGGTGATTACTTTGATTTACAGCGTCATCGTGGTGACGCTGACGAAGTTGCTGGCAGAGCGTTTGCGTGCCAACCCTGCGGTGGTGAAGTGGCTGGAAAAAACAGCCGGAGTGTTTCTGATCGGTTTTGGCCTCAAGCTGGCCGCCAACTAAAAAGAGAAGTTCAATGGCCAAAATTTTCTGCGTTGCCAATCAAAAGGGTGGAGTGGGCAAGACCACCACCACGGTCAATCTCGCCGCTGGCTTGGCCAAGGTCGGCCAGCGTGTGCTGTTGATTGACCTGGACCCGCAGGGCAATGCCACCATGGGGTCAGGCGTGGACAAGCGCGCACTGGAGCTTACGGTCTATGACGTGCTGCTGGAAAATGCCAGCATCAAGGAAGTTGCCATCAAGTCCGAACAGGTGGGCTATGACGTTCTGGGTGCCAACCGCGAGCTGTCGGGTGCCGAGATTGAGTTGGTGTCGCTGGAGCGCCGCAATGACCGCCTTAGGACCGCGCTGCAAAGCGTGAACGCCGATTACGACTTTGTTTTGATCGACTGCCCACCTTCGCTGTCCATGCTGACCTTGAATGGCCTGTGCTCTGCCCATGGCGTGATCGTGCCCATGCAGTGTGAATATTTTGCGCTAGAAGGCCTGACCGATCTGGTCAACACCATCAAGCAGGTGCACGCCAATATGAACCCGGATCTGGAGATCATCGGTCTGCTGCGCGTGATGTTCGACCCGCGCACCACGCTGCAGCAGCAGGTCAGTGACCAGCTCAAGGAACACTTTGGCGACAAGGTGTTCGACACCGTGATTCCGCGCAATGTGCGCCTGGCCGAAGCACCCAGCTACGGCCTGCCCGGCGTGGTGTTTGATGCATCCGCCAAGGGCAGCAAGGCCTTTGTCGATTTTGCGGAAGAAATGGTGCGCCGCATCAAGAAGAAGTGATGTTTCACGTGAAACAGCACTCAACCCCATACCAATCAAGCGCTTGCAGCTATGACATCTGAAGCATTGAACCCGCAGGATGTCTGGCTGCTTCCGGGTTGGCAGAACTCGGATGCCGGTCACTGGCAAAGCCTGTGGCAGCAGCAATTTGGCTTTCAACGGCTGGAGCAGCACAACTGGCAGCACCCGCTGCGTGGTGACTGGAGCATTCGGCTGCAAGAGACGGTGCTTGATGCCCCCGGCCCCGTCACGTTGGTAGCGCACAGCCTGGGCTGCGTGCTGGTGGCTTGGTGGGCTGCACATTCGCAGGTCGCCAAGACGAAGGTGCGCGGCGCTTTGCTCGTGGCACCCGGTGATACGGAGCAGGAAGGCCTGCGCGGCATACTGCCCGGCTGGTCGCCCGTGCTGCTGCAGAAGCTACCCTTCCCATCGATACTGGTGGGCAGCGACAACGACCCGAATTGCTCTCTGGCGCGGGCGCAGACCATGGCCGATGGCTGGGGCAGCCGCTTTGTGAATGCAGGCGCTGCGGGCCATATCAACACCGCCAGCGGATTAGGACTCTGGGATGACGGCCTCGCGCTGCTCAAGACCCTTTAAGGAAAGATTTCAGCAATGGTGACTAAGAAACCCAAGGGCCTGGGACGTGGTCTGGAAGCCCTGCTGGGCCCCAAGGTCAGCGAAAAAGAAGCAAGCACTGTGAGCGGTGCTGTGGCTAATTTGCCCAGCACACTGGCGCTCAATGTGATGGTGGCAGGCCAGTACCAGCCGCGTACGCGCATGGATGAAGGCGCGCTGTATGAACTGGCCGAAAGCATCAAGGTGCAGGGCATCATGCAGCCGATTTTGGTGCGCCAGCTCAGCAAGGGCGAGCATTCGGGCAAGTACGAAATCATTGCCGGTGAGCGCCGTTTTCGTGCCGCGCATATCGCGGGTCTGTCCGAGGTGCCGGTGCTGGTGCGCGAAGTCCCTGATGAAGCTGCCGCTGCCATGGCGCTGATCGAGAACATTCAGCGCGAAGACCTGAATCCGCTGGAAGAGGCGCAAGGCCTTGCCCGTCTGGTCAAGGAGTTTGGCCTGACCCATGAGCAAACTGCACAGGCGGTGGGCCGCTCGCGCAGTGCTGCCACCAACTTGCTGCGCTTGCTGAACCTGGCTGAACCCGTGCAGACCATGCTGATGGCTGGTGATATCGACATGGGCCACGCCCGTGCGCTGCTGGCACTGGACCGTGCCACGCAGATCACGGCGGGCAACCAGATCGCCGCCAAGAAAATGTCGGTGCGCGAGGCGGAATCGCTGGTTAAAAAGATTGGTGCAGAGTTCAATCTTACGCGCCAGAAGGTCAAGAAGGACGGTAAATCACGCGACGTAAAACGCATCGAAGAAGAGCTGTCTGACCTGCTGACTGCCGATGTGGAAGTGCGCATCAAGAAGACCGTGCGCCGCCAGGGCAAGCTGCATGAAATGGGTGAAATTGCCATTCAATTTGGCTCGCTCGAAGAGCTGAACGGCATCATCGAAAAGCTGCGCGGCGAAGTCTGATTGAGGCTTAAAAAATAAAAAAAGAGCATCCTCACGGATGCTCTTTTTGCATTCAGTACCTGCGCTTTAGCGGCGGTAGCCGGGGTCTGTTTTGTGGAGTTTGCGCAGCAGGGCCGGCCACGCAAACTGGCCGCCGAGCCCACCGGTTTGAACCTTCATCGCATGGGCCACGCCTTCAATGATTTGTGAATGAACCTGCGTCAGTTCACCACCACCGGACTGGGCCGAAATTTGAATCTGGCAAGCCGATTCAAACACGTACATCGAGAGGAATGCATCGGCAATCGTGCTGCCGCAGACCAGCAAGCCGTGGTTGCGCAGCATGAGGAAATTGGCCCCGCCCATGTCTGCCACCAGCCTTGGCTTTTCCTCTTCGCGGAAGGCCACACCTTCATAGCCGTGATAGGCCAGCGAGCCCAGCACAAACGTGCTTTGCTGGCTGATGGGCAGCAGGCCACTCTTCTGCGCCGCCACCGCCACACCGGCACGCGTGTGGGTGTGAATCACGCATTGCGCATCGGCCCGCGCTTCATGCACGGCGCTGTGAATGACAAAGCCCGCAGGGTTTACGGGGAAAGGCGAGTCCATGAGTTTGTTGCAACCCAGGTCTACCTTGATGAGGGATGAGGCAGTGATCTCATCAAACATCAGCCCGTAGGGGTTGATGAGAAAGTGGTGCTCAGGCCCCGGCAGCCTAGCGCTGATATGGGTGAAGACCAGATCGCTCCAGCCATACAGCGCCACCAGCCGGTAACAGGCCGCGAGATCCACGCGCAGCTGCCACTCCTCGGGGCTGACCAGGTGCTGCACGCTGGGGATGCTCAGGCTGGGTGCGGATGTCATGGCGGCTCTCTTTCATCGTTGATGCCTTGAATGTAGAGACTCGCCAAGCTGCAGTCTGTTGGCTAGGTGACAGAAGCGGGAATGAGATGTTGGCATTTCGCCTTGAGCGCATGAATCAAACAGCCGCAGTTTTTAGCCGCTGCGTACATTGCACCCGCCCATAAAAAAAGGAGCTTGCAGCGCAAGCTCCTTATGGTTTTTAGATCGCTTCAGGCTTGAAATCAAGGTAATTCAAGCGCTGATTGCTATCAAAAAAGACTCATTTGATCTGGCCTTGCGACAGGTCCTGAATCATGCGCGCTGCGAGATACAGGCGCGGGGCGATGGTGCTGATCTGCACATATTCGGCATCGTTGGAGTGCGCGCCGTAGCCTGACAGGCCAAAGCCTTCAATCACGCCGCCCTTGGCCTTGAGTGCGGCAAAGGCTGCATCGGTACCGCCGCCCGTGGCCTTGTCCATGACCTTCATGGGCAGCTGCAGTTCCTTGTCGTAAATGCCTTGCGCGTGCTTGGCCAGCTTGAGCGCGACGGCATTGGCCTCCAGCGGTGGGCGGCGCACTTCAAACTTCAGCTCCACCTTGCTGGCGGGCAGCAGCTTGTGGCTGATCTTCTCGCGCATGGCTTTTTCCAGCGCGCCAAAGTCTTCTACGCGCAGCGCGCGGGCATCGGCTTGAGCGGTGGCTTCTGCGGGAACCACATTGCGGTTGGTGCCGGCTTTGGAGACGGTCCAGTTCAGCTTGAGTCCTTGCTCGGGCTTGGACAGATCCTTCATCTGCAGAATCTGGTGCGAGATTTCGTACAGCGAATTCACGCCGTCTTCGGGCTTGGCGCCTGCGTGCGATGCCTTGCCAATCACCTTCAGATAGGCAGAGCCAATGCCGCTGGTGGCCAGACGCAGGCTGCCGTCGGTGCCGCCGCCTTCAAAGCTGAACACGGCATCCTGCTCGGCACCCAGACGCGTGATGGTATTGCGTGCGCCGGGCGAGCTGATTTCTTCATCGCCGTTGATCAGCACGGTCAGAGTGCCGTAGTTGTCTATGCCCAGCTTCTTGAGCAGCGGAGCGATATGCATGATCAGCGCCACGCCTTGTTTGTCGTCGGCAATGCCCAGTCCATAGGCCTTGTCGCCGTCAACGCGAAACGGCTGGTCTTTGAGCATGCCGGGCAGATAGACCGTGTCCATGTGCGCAATCAGCATGATGCGGCTTGTGCCCTTGCCCTTGAATTCGGCGTGCACCATGGGGCCGACTTTCTCGGGCGTGTCATCCAGTCGGTAGATGTCGGTGGGCTCGATCACTTCGGCCTTGGCTCCCTGTGCGCGCAGCTTGCCGGCGATGTATTCGGCAATCTTTTTCACGCCTTCCACATCCTTGCTGCCAGACTCGATGTGCACCAGATCACGCAGCGTATCCAGATAAGGTTGCTGCTCTTTTTTAGCCTGCTCCAGTAGCTCGGCCTGAGGCGCGGCGTGGGCTGCACCAAAGGCCAGTACCAGCGCCAGAGGCAGGGTGCGCAGCAAGGGGAAAGAGGGCATGAAAAGTCTCCTGAAGTCTATGAATAGTGCGAATCAGCTTAGCAGCCGATTAGCGTGTTTTGAGAAGTTGCGTATTGGGATATACGCTAGGCGGGGCGGGTGAAAAAAGCCCTGCAGCGTTCGCGTACAGGGCTTGTGGGGTGCATCTAGCCGGGCCAGTCAATCAGGCCGCTGTCGCCAGAGTGGCTTTGCTCTTTTTGCTGACGCCATCACCCACGATGACGGCCGACACCACAGACAGCATCAGCGCAATGGCCGAGCCGTAGAACACGGCGTTGGTCATCTGATGATCAAGCATGTAGCCAAACACAGGGGCGGCCAGACAGAAGCCCAGATCCAGACCCGAATACACCGTGCCATAGACGCGGCCTGTCGCACCGGGGGGCGCTGCGCGCTTGATGAGCATGTCTCGTGATGGGCCTGCAAGGCCGGTACCCAGACCCGCAAGCGATGCGACCACCACGGCCACCATGGCGGGCAGCCAGCCTGTGCCGACGATGAACAGCAGCAGGGCTGAGCCCAGCATGCAGATCGATATCACCGACTCCAGTCGCTTCACGCGGCCCACCAGAAAGCCGCCAACCACCATGCCGGCTGCGCCGCAGAGCATGTAGCCAGTGACGATCAGTGCGGTGACCGACAGCGGCAGGCCGTACATGGACTGCATGGCAGGGCTGGCAAAGGTCTGGATGGCGCTGAGCGCGCAGGTGCTCCAGAAGAAGAAGGAGAAGCACAGCCACACCGAGGGCAGCTTCATGAAGGCCATGGGGTGCTCTTGTGGGGCGGCAACGGCAGCGGCGGGCTTGTCTGCGGCTTTGATTGCGTCAGCGCGGTCATCCAGCGCATCGCGGTTGAGCACCATGATGGCCAGCACCACGGCAGCATAGACTGCGCCGCAGAAGCAGGCCGTGCGCCAGGAGCCGGTGGCGGTAGTGATGCCCGCCATGAACAGCGGTGCCAGTGCCCAGCCGATATTGCCCGACAGGCCGTGTACCGAGAAGGCATGGCCGATGCGCTGCGGCGATACGCGCTTGTTCAGAATGGTGAAGTCCACAGGGTGGAAGGGCGCATTGCCCAGACCCGCAAAGAACGACGCGGCCAGCAGCATGGCATAGCCCTGTGCCGTGCTGGCGATCAGACCTGCGACAGTGAAACTGCCCAGCGCGGCAAACAGAATGGGGCGCGCGCCAAAGCGGTCTACCGCAAAGCCGGCCAGCGCCTGCCCAGTGCCCGAGACAATGAAGAACAGCGAGACCAGCACGCTGAGTTCTGAATAGCTATAGCCAAAATCCTTGATCAGCCACGGGAACAACGGTGGCAGCAGCAGGTGAAAGAAGTGCGAGGAGCCGTGAGCAAGGCCGATGAGGCCAATCGTGCGCGCATCGCTGCGCAGCGTCTCTGGCGCCTGGTTTTGATGTGTTGTAGAGGCAGGGCGGGTCATATGTCGCATCTTAGGCAGAAGGCTTGCGTCTTGTATGCGATAGTCTGCCAATTGTTATCGCGGGTAAGCCAACCATCATGACCAGCCTTCAAGCGCCCGAGCCGCTGCGCGCGGGCAAAGCCACCGCCTATGTGGAGACGCTGACGCCGCATCTCTATGTGCCAACGGCCGTGCGCCCGGTGCGTGCCAAATGCCGCTGGCTAGAGGCGGATACCCAGGTCAAGCCGCATCGCCACCCCTGGGGGCAACTGGCCATCTCCACCACGGGCACCATCCGGCTCACGGTGGCGCAAGGCACATACATCGTGCCGCCATCGCGTGCGCTATGGGTGCCGCCGGGCATGGAGCATGCGGTGACCATGGTGGAAAGCGCCGATCTGCGCACCCTGTACTTTTTTCAGACCCATGGCCGCTGCGGCCCTGATGTGGGGCCGGAGGAAGAAATCGCCTGGCGGCAATGCCGTGTGCTCAATGCCTCAGACCTGCTGCGCGCCGTGGTGCGCGAGCTGCCCACGGTGCCCGATGACAGCCTGAACCTGTCTGACCAGGACAAGGCGCGCGAGCATCATTTGAGCGAGCTGCTGCTCGATGAACTGCGCCGCGCCAGCGCCGTGCAGCTGGGTGTGAACCTGCCGCAGGACAAACGCCTGCGCCTGCTGTGCGAGGCCGTGCTGGAAGACCCCACGCGCTTTGAAACGCTGGAAGACTGGGCTCGTGACACAGGAGCTAGTCCGCGCACCGTGGCGCGTCTGTTCCGTCAGCAGCTGGAGTGCAGCTTTACCCAGTGGCGCCAGCAGGTGGTGCTGGCCCATGCCGTGAGTCTGGCGGCGCGCAACTGGCCCATTCAGCGCATCGCGGCCGAGCTGGACTACAGCCCCAGCGCCTTCAGCGCCATGGTGCGCCGCACGGTGGGTATGCCGCCCGCTCAGTTCTTTGGCATGCATACGCAAAAGTTATAGCTGCTTGCGATTGATGCACAAGGGCTTGAGGCTTTTTTGACGTGAATTCTTGTGCCGCAGCTCAAAAATATTTGCAGCGGCATGGAATGAAAGAAGCAGCCCTGCGCTCTTTAGCACCATGATCTTCTCCGCCGAGTCGCGCTACAACCAGTGGGTACGCGAGCATTACCGCTTTTTGCTGCGCAGCGCCTGGGCGCTGACGGGCTCGCGCGCAACTGCCGAAGACGTGGTGCAGGACTGCTTCACCAGCGCCTGGCGCTTCAGGCACCAGCTGCGTGACCAGAGCATGGCCCGTGCCTGGCTGTTCCAGATCATGCGCCGCCACGCCTTTCGCCACTTTGATCCTGCGCAACTGCAGGCTCAGCCGCTGGATGAATCGAACGAAGAGAGCGTCAACCACCACGATGCGCTGGATGCGCAGCTGGACGTGGTCAAGGCGCTGGGCCGCATCGCTCCCATTCACCGTGAAGTGCTGGTGCTTTACTACTTTGATGACATGACCACGGCGTTGATGGCCGAGGCGCTGGACATTGCCCCTGGCACCGTGCTCTCGCGTCTGGCGCGGGCGCGTGATGCTCTCAAGACCGCGTTGCAAGAGCCTGCACGCGCAGCCGTTTCCCGCCATAACGACTCTTCTTCCGCCCCCGCTGCGGCCAGCGTGATTCCGCTGAGAAAGCGCACACCATGAAACACCACGACCGTCCCGACGACACCGCTTTTGACCTGCGCGCCCGAGCCGAGCTGGCGCTGGCCTTCGAGCCCGGTGAAGCCCCTGCGTACCTGCTGCGCCACACCCCTTGGTACTCGCGCAGCGGCGTGAAGCGCATGTTTGCGGCGCTGCTGGTGGGAGGCACGGTCACCGGCGGCGTGTTTGCCATGCGCCCGCCAGAGATGGTGCGCTCGGCCATTGAACACGAGTACTACGAGCGCACGCTGCGCGGCCAGTTCATCCCAGAGGCCGAGATCGCCAAACACATGGACTGGCCTGCAGACCAGAAGCTGCCCGGCTACACCCAGCTGATGCGCCCCTGCGATATCGATGGCAGCCGGGCGTATCACCTGACGACCTTTTTTGAAAAAGGCGGCATCGTCACCGTGCTGGCCTTTGACCAGCCCCAGCAGCTTGCCGACGGCCAGGGCTGGTGGGCCAACACCTACTGGCAAGTCGTGCGCTCGCGCGAGGGCCGCCCGCTGGTGCTGATTGCACAGAAGAAACAGGCTCTGGCCGTCGCATCGCGCGCACTGGGTCAGGCCGATAGCTGAACCGTATTCATTCGCCCCACCCTTAACCATAAGTACCGAGGAGACACCATGCAACAACCCACATCTCTGCCCCGCCGCCGCCTGCTCGCTGGTAGCGCCAGCGCTTTGGCCGCAGCGGGTCTGGCCAGCTTCCAGAGTCAGGCCATGGCACAGGCCGCAGCGCCCGCCGCCAAGCCTTTGCCCGGCTATGCCAGCTTCAAAAATGCAGACGCTGTGATCGTGCACAGCTCCACCACCATCGAGACCAAGCGCAGCGCGTTTGGCTCCAGCGTGGTCACGCCCACGAACCAGCTGTATGTGCGCAACAACCTGCCCACACCACCCGAATCCATCGTGGCTGACCGTGATGCATGGGCCGTGCAGGTTGATGGCGTCAAAAAGCCCAAGCAACTGACGGTGCGCGAGCTCAAGACCATGGGTCTGGAGACTGTGACCATGGTGCTGCAATGCTCTGGCAATGGCCGCGCCTTCTTCCCCACCAAGCCCAGCGGTACGCAGTGGACCGTCGGTGCTGCCGGCTGCGTGGTCTGGAGTGGTGTGCCTGTGCGTGACGTGGTCAAGGCCCTGGGCGGCGTGGCCGACGGCATGGTCTATATGACTGGCACGGGCGGCGAAGTGCTGCCCGCAGGTCTGGATTCCAAGAGCGTGATCGTAGAGCGCTCCGTGCCGCTGGCAGCCATGGAAGATGCGCTGCTGGCCTGGGAGATGAATGGCGAGCCCGTGTCGCTGGCTCACGGTGGCCCGCTGCGCCTGATCGTGCCTGGCTACACCGGCGTGAACAACATCAAGTACGTCAAGCAGCTGGCTTTCACGGCCAAGGAAAGCGAAGCGCACATCATGTCGCACGGCTACCGCATCTCGCCCCCCGGCAGCAAGGGTGACCCCAGCCAGCCTTCGGTGCAGGAGATGAGCGTCAAGTCGTGGATCAACAGTCCCATTCCTGAAGACGGTAACCAGGCCGCTGGCTCGGTGCAGATTCAGGGCGTGGCCTTCGGCGGCATGAACGCCGTCAAGGGTGTTGAAGTCTCCATTGACGGTGGCAAGACCTGGAAGCAGGCCCGTCTGGTGGGCCCCGATATGGGCAAGTTCGCATGGCGCCAGTTTGTGCTGCAGGCACAGCTGCCCAAGGGCACTTATCAGCTGGCCAGCCGCGCGACTGACGTCAAGGGCAATGAGCAGCCCGAAACGCGTGGTGAAAACCAGAGCGGCTACAACAACACCAGCTGGGCCGATCACGCAGTGACTGTCACCGTGGCCTGATCGCCGCGTCTGTACCCGTCATGCCCGGTGCCGAGACCTGTGGTGCCGGGCATGCATTAAGCCCCCGATGAATTGCATTTTCCAAAAACAATGATGAAGACTACCTACACCCTCGCTGCCCTGATGTTGACCGCCTTTGTGGGCACAGTGGCACATGCCGATCAAGCGGCCCAGATGGCACGCGGCAAAGAGCTGTTTATGACGGCTTCCGTCCCTGCCTGTGCCTTGTGCCACACCCTGAAAGATGCGGGTACCGAAGGCGCTATCGGCCCTGTGCTGGATGAGCTGCAGCCCGATGCCGCCCGCGTGGCCCGCGCACTGAAGGATGGCATTGGTGCCATGCCTTCTTTCAAGGCCACCATGAGCGAAGCTGACATTGCCGCAGTGGCGCTGTACGTGAGCAAGGCCAGCGGCGGCGCGAAGTAAGACCGTATCAGCCGCGTTCTGCGCCATCCAGCGGCATGGCGTAGATCCACACCTTGTGGCGGCTGTTGCCTTCGAGGCAGGCCGTAGCCTCCACCCCCGGCAGCTTGAAGTCCAGGCTGACCAGCCAGCTGCCGGGCTGCATCTCGGTCGCTGCCTTGACGGCTGCGCGGCCCATGCTCTCGGGCCGCTGGAAGAGGTAGACCAGCTGGTAGCCGCTCCAGTCCGCCAGCCAGATATCGCCACGCCGCACCCGCGCCCAAGGGCAGCGCAGAGCGCAGGCCAGCGTTAACGGCCAGCTCCATTCAAGACCTTGCAAGCGCGCATCTGGCAGCTCGCTGCGCAGTGCGCGCAGGCCGTCTCCCAGGCCACAGCCTGCATCCAGCACCATCGCTTGCTCAGGCAGCTCCACCACCTTTGCCAGACCCTGCAATGCCTGCGCTGGCGTAGGGAAGACGGGCGCATCACGCCAGGCGTTGATGGGGTAGATCAGCAGCAGCAAAGCCAGTGGCAGCAACCAGCCCCACGCGGGCAGCTGGCTGGCGCTGAGCACTACAAAGGACAGAGGAAACCCCGCCGCAATCATCAGCCGACGCCACCAGCTATGGCCCCAGAGACTGGCGAGTGAGCTGACGGCCCCCGCAAGCAGCAGGGCCAGCCACCAGGGAAGGATATGGCTGAATCCGAAAAAAATGACCCATGAGAGCAGCCAGGTCAGCAAGGCGGGCAAAGGCCAGATCAGCGAGGGCAGATGTTTAGACATAGACCTGATATTTACCAGCCCAGAGCATGGACACCCTCTGATATGAGCAGCAAATAAGCTATTGAGAAATCAAATCAATCGCCTGCAGCTATTGATTTTTTGGAGCTTCTTATGCTGCCGCTTTGAGCGATTTGGCAAATATTGTCAAGAATACGTAAAAAGCTGCGCAAACTGCTTCGGTATACTTTTTCGGTTTCACCGGCTGAAAATCAAGGGGAATATTCATGCGCCTGGTTCTACCAAGCCTTTCTTTGGCCGCTCTTGCACTGGCAGGTTGCGCTGCGCAGTCGCCGCAAGACCAGCTTGCACCGACGTCGCCTACCGTGCGTTTGTGCGAAGGCAATAACTGTTCAGATCTGCCGCGCAATGTGGCGACCTTCCGTGGCGAACCCGTCAATCCTGAAGCTGAGCGCCGCCGTCTGGCGCTGGAGCAGAAGGCCGAGTCAGATCCTCGTGCGGCCTATGACCTGGGTCTGCGCTATCTGCGCGGCGATGGAGTGGAGCGCAACAGCTATCAGGCCATTGAATGGATGCGCAAGGCCGGTGATGCAGGCAATGGCAATGCGCAGTTTGCGCTGGGACGCCTGTACCTGCTGGGATTTGAGGAGATGGGGCCGGACCCCGCAGAAGCCGAGGCCTGGCTGTCGCGCGCAGCGGCCAAGGGCTTCAAGGAAGCCAAGCGCCTGCTGCCTCAGGCACAGGCAGCAAAACAGAATGCGCATGCACGCTACCAGGCCATTGAAGACGAGCGCAAGTCCTGGAACACCTGGTACGTGAGCGGACCTTATTACATGACCTGGGGTTCATCGGGTTGGTACTGGCGCTGATCGCAGATCAGTGGGTTGGTTTTTCATTTTTGTTAGAAAGCATCAATATGTCCAAGAAGACAACGCTGCGCCTTGCAGCCATCGCATCCGCACTGGCGCTGGGGGGCTGTGTGACTCCCGGTGGCGGCACCATCTCGACCGGCACAGCGCCCACAGCGGCAACCGGCGCAGCAGGCGGCGCAACCAGCGTGAATGCCAACCCAACGCTGGAGCGCTGCGATGCGCCTCTGGGAACGCTTGCTGTGGATGATGGCCGTGGCAAGGAGTGGTATGCCAGCTTTGGCGCGGCGACCAAGATCACGACCATTGAGCCGCTGATCCGTCTGGCCGTGCAGCAGTCCAACTGCTTTGTGATCACTTCCGTCGGCAACAACCGCACGGAAAGCAAGATGTCCGCCATTACCGACAAGCAGCGCAACTCCGGTGAATTCCGTGCCGGCTCCAAGCAGCAAAAGGGCCAGCGCGTAGCCGCCGACTACTACATGGAGCCTTCGATCATCATCGACAACGACGCCACAGGTCAGCTGATGGCCGGTGTCGGCGGTTTGTTCGGCAGCGTGGGTTCGCTGGTGGGCGGTGCCATGCAGAGCAAGGCTTCGGTGGTGACACTGAGCATGTTCGACATCCGCTCCGGTGTGCAGATCTCGATTTCTGAAGGCAATGCCACGGCCACCAACTTTGGTGCGGCCATGGGTGCGTTTGGCGGCGGTGCCGTGGCCGGCCTGGGCGGCTTCTCGCGCTCTCCTGAAGGCAAGGCTACCGTGGCCGCTTTCATGGATGCGTACAACAACATGGTGATCTCTTTGCGCAACTACAAGGCGCAGGAAGTCAAGGGCGGCCTGGGCCGTGGCGGCCAGCTGAAGGTCGGCAAGTAAGCTCGCTTTGGCGATGAAAAAAGGCCTGCAGACTGCAGGCCTTTTTTCATAGTTTTCGCTTGTCCAGAAAGCGCGGTCAGCTCTGATTATTGAAGCTGAAAAATCTTGCCAGGGTTAAGGATGTTCTTGGGGTCAAGTGCCTGCTTGATGGCGCGCATCATCTGCACCGCGCCCACACCGGCTTCTTCGAGCAAAAAGTCCTGCTTGTGGATGCCAATGCCGTGCTCGCCCGTGCAGGTGCCGCCCAGTGCAATGGCACGCGCTACCAGCTGGTGATTGAGCTGCTCGCCTTGCTGGCGCTGGGCATCGTTATCGGGGTCGATCAAGTAGCCGAAGTGGAAGTTGCCATCGCCCACGTGGCCCACCAGGAAGTAGGGAATGCCGCTGGCATCGGCCTCGGTCACGCACTCCAGCAATGCATCGGCCAGGCGGCTGATGGGCACGCAGGCATCGGTGGTGATACAGCGGCAGCCGGGCACACTGGACACGGCGGCAAAGTAGGCGTTGTGACGCGCCGTAAACAGGCGCGTGCGGTCTTCGGGGCGTTCGGCCCATTCAAAGGCATTGCCACCAAATTCATTGGCAATGTCCTGCACCATTTCCGCTTGCTCTTTCACGCCCGTGGGCGAGCCGTGGAACTCCATCAGCAGCATGGGTTCTTCACGCAGATCCAGCTTGCTGTAGGCGTTGACCATGCGCACGGAATTCACGTCCACCAGCTCCACGCGAGCGATGGGAATGCCCATCTGAATGGTCTGAATCACGGTGTGCACCGCGTTCTCGATGCTGGCAAAAGAGCAGATGGCCGCGCTCACCGCTTCAGGCAGCGGATAGATGCGCAGCGTGATCTCGGTGAAGATGCCCAGCGTGCCTTCGCTACCCACCATCAGGCGAGTCAGGTCGTAGCCTGCGGCGCTTTTCTTGGCACGGTTGCCGGTGCGGATGATGTCGCCATTGGCCGTTACCACCTCAAGAGCCAGCACGTTCTCGCGCATGGTTCCGTAGCGCACGGCATTGGTGCCGCTGGCGCGGGTAGATGTCATCCCGCCAATCGATGCATCCGCACCAGGATCGATGGGGAAGAAGAAGCCCGTATCTTTGATCGCATCGTTGAGCGCCTTGCGCGTGATGCCGGGCTGCACGGTAATTGTCAGGTCTTCGGTGTTAACTGAAAGCACCTGTTTCATGCGACTCACGTCGATGGTGATGCCGCCTTGCACGGCCAGCAAATGGCCTTCCAGCGACGAGCCAGCGCCATAGGCAATCACCGGCACGCTGTACTGGTCGCAGAGCTTGACAGCGTCTTGCACGTCCTTGGTGGACTCGGCAAACACCACGGCAGCCGGTGGTGGCGCGGCAATCGAGCCTTCATCGCGGCCATGCTGCTCGCGTACCGCCAGAGCGGTAGAGCACTGGCCGCCAAAGCGTGCTTGCAGTGCCTGTAAAAATTCTTCGGGAATCGGGCGCTGCACAAATTCAGGCTGCAGCGAGGTAGGGGCAACGGGTGCGTTCATCAGGGTCTCCAGAGGAGAAAAAGAATACCACTGCGCTTGCTCAGGCGTTGTACGTATTGCGTACTAGAAAGGGCGTGCTCAAGTCTGCGCAAGTGTCGATCAGCATGCCTGTTGGGACTAGCTGGCATCGCGTATACGCGACGGTCAAAGCGAGTCGCTGTTAGCTTATAGATAAGTTTTGCTCTAGCTAATGAGAAATGACTGTTTAGCGTTTGAGGGGTGCATGCCTATATTGGGAAGCCTTATGGCGTGCGCTGCAGAGCTCGCTTCAAACCACAAGCAGTTCAGAGGGCGGAGCTATGCGCGATACAGGTCGCAGATCATTCATACAGGGGCTTGCAGGTGTATCGGCGGCATGCGTTTTTGGTGGAGCTATGTCTGCCCGCGCGGTACAGACGAAGCCCTGGCCGACGCGGCCTATCAAGCTGGTTGTGACCTTTCCACCCGGTGGTTCCAGCGATATCGTGGCGCGCGTTCTGGCGCCTCTGCTTTCCGAGAAGCTGGGGCAGAGCATCATCATTGAAAACAAGCCCGGCGCTGGCTCTTCTATAGGTGCGCAGATCGTGGCGCACAGTGCCAATGACGGCTACACGCTGCTGGTCTCCAACTCGGCTGCCATGTCGATTGCGCCTTCGCTGCTGCAAAGTCCCGGTTACGACCCCGTGCGCAGCTTTGAGCACCTGGCTTATATCGGAGCCGTGCCCACGGTGTTCGCCGTTCATCCATCGGTGCCTGCGAACACCTTGAGCGAGCTGGTGAGCTGGATCAAGGAGCAGCCCGCACCTGTTGCCTTTGGCAGTGGCGGCGCGGCCTCGATTGGGCATCTGGTGGGTGAGCAGTTTGCACAGACGCTGAAGCTGCCCATGGAGCATGTGCCCTATCGCGGTGCAGGGCCCATGCGCGCAGACCTGCTCAGCGGCCATATCAAGATCGCCATTGATGCGTTGCCGCAGAACATTGCGTTGCAAAAACAGGGGCGGCTCAAGCTGCTGGCCTTGACCTCGCCACGTCGTGTTGCGCAAGCTCCCGCAGTGCCCAGCGTGGCCGAGCTGGGTCTGGCTCAGCTGGTGTCGGAGAATTTTGTTGGCATATCGGCCCCTGCTGGATTGCCCAAGGCATTGGGCGAAAAAATCGCCACCGCGGTGCGACAGATCAGTGCCCGCGCCGACTTTGCGCAGTCGCTTGAAACACAGGGTTTTGTGATGCGCGACATGGAAGCATCCGCCTTCAGCAAATTGATTGCTGAACAGCATCAGGCATGGGCAGGAATTGCCAAAAAAACCGGTGCTCGACTTTAAAAATGAGAAAAAACGATGACAAATAACAAGCAGATATCTCCTCGAAAGCCGCGTTACGCCGTGGTGCTTTTCGGGCCTGAAGGACAGGGTAGTTTCAATGAGTCCGGCCTGCAGGGAGTGCGTAAGTCCAGGCTTGCAGGGTATGAGGTCGATGTGCTGTGGGTGGCAGGCCAATCCGCACAGCAACGGGCCGAGGAAATGAGCGTGCTTGGCGGTGGCAGCTTCGACCTGATTCTGGCCCACGGCGGTCAGGGCGATGGCCCCGTGCAGATACTGGCTGAGCGTTGGCCCGCACAAGCTTTTGTGGTCACCCAGGGCAGCTGGAGCGCCCCCAATGTGGCGCGCTATGAGGTCTTGCAGGAACAGTCCGCTTTTCTTGCCGGAGTGCTGGCCAGCCAGTGGAGCCAGACGGGCAGTGTGGGGCACTTTTCCGGTGAAAAAGTGCCACCCGGCTTGCGTGGCCGTGCGGCTTACGCAGATGGTCTTAGAAGTGCAGGTTTTCATGGTGATCTGGCCACGCTGTTCTGCGGCCATCAGCATCGGCCCGGCTGGGCGAAAACCTGCGTCTCGCAGATGATCGAGCAGACGGGTCTGGACATTGTGTTTGCCATGATCGACGGCGGTCGCCCCGGTGTCACGCAGGCCTGCCGCGAACATGGCGCAGCGCAGATTGGCAACGTGCTTAACTGGGTAGAGCGTGATCCTGAGGTCTTTGTCGCCTCGGCCATTTGCGACTCGGGTGAGGCCTTGTTCCGCGCGATTCAGGATCATGAGCGCGGGGCGCTGCCAATGGGCGGCTACCGGGCGTTTGGGCTGGAAGAGCCGGAGCTGGTGCGGCTGGAAATGGGCGCACGTGTTACCGCCAAACAACGGGCCATCGTTGAGGAGTGGGCGCATAAGCTGGTGAGCGGCGAGCACCTTATCGAGCTGAGTTATAGCGATGCCGAGTTCTCCTTGCCGAAAGCAGAATTGGTGAGCTGATTGGCATGCTTGAGGCGAGGGTGTTCCATCGGTCAAGCACAATCAAGGCCTGCAACGCATTGATTCAAAAGGATGACTTATGGGCAACCGCCTCTCGCAAATCGCCACTCGCACCGGCGACGATGGAACCACCGGCCTGGGTGACAACACCCGCGTATCGAAGAACAGCGGCCGCCCGCACGCCATGGGCGATGTGGACGAGCTGAACTCCCATATCGGTCTGCTGCTGTGCGAGAGCCTGCCGCAGGATGTGCGCGACCTGCTGGTTGAGGTGCAGCACCAGTTGTTCAATCTGGGCGGAGAGCTGTCCATGCCCGGCTACGAACTTCTCAAGGACAATGCGCTTTTGCAGCTTGATAACGCGCTGGCCCACTACAACGCCAACCTGCCGCGCCTGCTTGAATTCATCTTGCCCGCTGGCACGCGCGCAGCATCGCAAGCCCATATCTGCCGCACGGTAGCCCGCCGCGCCGAGCGCCATGTGGTGGCACTGGAGCAGACCGAAGCCATGCGCCCCGCACCGCGCCAGTACCTGAATCGCTTGTCTGACTTGCTGTTTGTTCTGGCCCGCGTGCTGAACCGTGTGGATGGTGGCGATGATGTTTACTGGAAGAGCGAGCGCCTGGCCAAGAGCCAGGCTGAGTCTGAATAATTGATTGCTATTTAATTCGAAGCTGCTTGCGCTTGTTAATCAATGGTTTCAAGGACTTAATTGCCTGAAGCCATTGAATCAAGAGCGCAAGCAGCTTCTGTTTTAAGAGCGAATCAATTAGTAAGTTTCGAGGTGCAGGCGTCCTTCGCGCTTGAGCTTTGTACCCAATTCATCCCAGCCCAGACCTGCCTGCTGGGCCACATCTCGCAGGGCCAGCACCACGCCTTCTTCCATGCTTTTGAGGCCGCAGACATAGATGTGCGTGTTGTCATCGCGCAGCAGCTCCATCAGGTCGGCTGTGCGCTCGCGCATGGCGTCCTGCACATAGCGCTTGGGTTGGCCGGCGATGCGTGAGAAGGCGAAATTGCTGTCGATAAAGTCTTTTGGCAGGCTTTGCAGCGGGCCGAAATATGGCAGTTCTTGTGGCGTGCGTGCGCCGAAAAAAAGCAGTAATTTTCCGCCTTCAAATTTTCCGCTTTTACGCAGTCTGCGACGCCACTCTGTCATGGCGCGCATGGGCGCACTACCGGTGCCGGTGCAGATCATCACGATGTGTGAGCGCGGGTGATTGGGCATCAAAAAGCTGCTGCCAAACGGGCCTATGACCTGCACCTTGTCACCCACCTGCAAATCACACAGATAGTTGCTGGCCACGCCGCGCACCGCTACGCCTTGGTGATCTTCAACCACGCGTTTGACCGTCAGCGCCAGATTGTTGTAGCCGGGGCGCTCGCCATTGCGCGCACTGGCAATCGAGTACTGGCGTGCCACATGCGGCTTGCCGCTGGCGTCCACACCGGGTGGAATGATGCCCAGAGACTGGCCTTCCAGCACAGGGAATGGCATGGCACCAAAGTCCAGCACGATGTGGTGCGTCTCGTTGTCAAAACCGGCTTCTGTGCAGTTGAGATTGCCGACCACGGTGGCCGTCACCGGTGCCTTTGGCCCGTGCAGATTGGTATAGGCATGGGCAGCCGACCATGGTGGTGTGGTGGCCCCATAACTGGCTACGCGAAATGCATCGCTGTCGGCACTGCTTGCACCGCTGGCAGCAAGGCCTGCCGCTGCGGCAATCACGGCCTGTGCCTGGCTTAAATCATGCATCTCGGCCGCATTGTCACCACTTTGCGCAGCGGCCAGTGCATCACCCGAAAGCTCGGCCGGAAGGCTCTCCCAGCCCAGTTGCTCTTGCACGCTATAGGGCTTGCTGACGGGCACCAAGCGCCAGTTGTCGATGGAGCCCGTGGGGCAGGGCGAAATGCAGTCCATGCAGCCATTGCACTTGTCTGCCATGACGACGTAGTTAGTGTCGTCATGCGTGATGGCACCTACCGGGCAGGTTGCCTCGCAGGTGTTGCAGCGAATGCAGATTTCCGGGTCAATCAGGTGCTGTTTCAGGATGCCATTTTCAACCAGCGTGGTGCTCATTTTCTTCTCCTGACATGGCGTAAAACTGGCGCGATTGAGAGATTAGTTAAACCTGACGTAATCAAAGGCCACAGGCTGGCGATTGATGCCCATGACGGGCGGTGCAATCCAGCCCGCAAACTTGCCGGGCTCCACGCATTGCTTCATCAGCGATGACACATAGTTTCGGTCATCATTGGTTGCCAGCCATTCATCTTTTTTGACCTGCCATTCCTGCTCGTTCACGGGGCGGCCATCAGGGCTGACGCGCACGCCAGCCAGAGCGCCAATCTGGCGGTTAAAGGCTTTGTGCGGAACCGTCAGGCGGAAGTCGATTCCGGCCTTTTCCATCACCTTGTTCCAGCGGCCCACACCAGCATTGCTGTCCTTGATGTAGTCGTCACGCAGCACCTCGTTCAAGGCGTTGAGCATGGGGACTTCTTTCTCCTGCAGCTTGCCGTCTACCACCTCCAGAACCTTGTAATTCTGGTCGTGCAGCTTGTGGTCGTCCTCGCGTTTTCCTTCTTCATAGCGGCCCTTCAAGCCCGAGCTGTAAAAGGTTGCCGCATTGCTCGACTGGTCCGCGCCAAACAGGTCAATTGTTACGCTGTAGTGGAAGTTCAGATAGCGCTGAATCGTGGGTAAATCAATGACACCTGCATTGCGCAGCTGGTTCACATCATCGGTCTTGAGTTCATTCATCATCTGGCAGGTGCGAGCCAGCACGCGCGACACGCCAGACTCGCCCACAAACATGTGGTGGGCTTCTTCGGTCAGCATGAATTTGGTGGTGCGTGCCAGCGGATCGAACGCGCTTTCGGCCAGCGCCGCGAGCTGGAATTTTCCGTCTCTATCCGTGAAGTAGGTAAACATGAAAAACGCCAGCCAGTCCGGTGTTTTTTCATTGAAGGCTCCCAGAATTCGCGGATTGTTTTCATCACCGCTTTGGCGCTCCAGAAGTGCCTCGGCTTCCTCGCGTCCATCACGGCCAAAATGCTTGTGCAGCAGGTAAACCATGGCCCACAGATGGCGGCCTTCTTCCACGTTGACCTGGAACAGGTTTCGCAGGTCATACAGCGATGGCGCGGTCAGGCCCAGATGGCGTTGCTGCTCCACCGACGCAGGCTCGGTATCACCCTGCGTGACGATGATGCGGCGCAGGTTTGCACGGTGCTCGCCTGGCACGTCTTGCCAGACTTTTTCACCCTTGTGGTCACCGAAATGGACGTTGCGATTTTCATCGGCGGGGTTGAGAAAAATACCCCAGCGATAGTCGCGCATTTTCACGTGACCAAACTGCGCCCAGCCTTGTGGATCAACGCTGACGGCGGTGCGCAGATACACATCGTGATTGGTTGATCCTTCGGGGCCTACATCGTCCCACCATTTGATGAAATTGGGCTGCCAGCTCTCCAGTGCGCGCTGCAAGGTGCGGTCGCCGCTGAGGTCCACGTTGTTGGGAATTTTCTGGCTGTAGTCGATGCTGCTCATGGGGGTCTCCTGAATGCTTTGCTTATCAAACGCGATTGAAGTCGAAGCCGGCCTTCTGGCCTGTTCCGTAAAGCTTCAAAGCGCCTTTTTCACCCACGGCATTGGGGCGGTTGAAGATCCAGTTCTGCCATGCAGAAAGGCGGCCAAAAATGCGCGTGGCCATGTTCTCGTGGCTGGCAAAGCGCAGGTTGGCTTCAAGGCCTGTGAGGGCATCGGGTGACATGGCCGCGCGCTCTTCCATGGCGATACGAATTTCATCTTCCCAGTCGATATCGTCCAGCGATGCGGTAACCAGACCGAGTTGCTGCGCCGCATCGCCGTTGAGTGCTTTGCCGACGGCAGCCAGAGCCGCTTCAAGCGGTGCGGATTCTTCGTAAAAGCGGCGTTGCAGACGGCTTTGGTCATTGACCAGCGGCAGCAGGCCAAAGTTGAATTCATCAAGCTGAATGACGGGCTCGCGCTGGGCATCATCGGGCAGCACCAGCATGTAGGCACGGTCTGCGCAGAAGGCCAGCTCGGCCAGCATTCCGGCAAAGCAGGAGCCGGGTTCAATCAGCGCAAACAGCGAGCGCGACGACACATCCAGCCGCGCAAAGGTGCGGCGCAGCAGGCCCAGCGTTTGCTGCACCAGCCAGTGGTCTTTGTGTGCGATCAGGCTTTTGTCTGCGGCCAGCACGGCGGCTGCATCGCCCTCGGTTTTGAGAATCCAGGTGCCTATATCCAGCTCGTTGGTGCGCAGGTGAAGGATGGCGTCATCCAGCTCGCGGCCCATGGCCAGCGGCCACCATGCGGCGCCTGCGTTTTCAATCGCTTCAATGCTGCTGGGCTGCGCGCCCTGCGGGGCTTTGACGGTGAGAGTGGCGCTGCGTTTGCTGCGGTCAATCAGCACGCTGACATGGGTGTAGTTCAGCGCATCAGCAGACGCTTGTCGCTGCAGTTTTGTGAGCTGTATTCCTTTGCCAGATGCTGATCTAGAGCTTTGTTCGCTCAAAGTAGCTGCACGCTGGTTCACGGCCTCGGCAAACTGCGCGGGCTTGGCGATGGCGTCCACCAGCCGCCAGTCCACCGCGCGCTGGCCGCGCACGCCTTCTACGCTGGTGCAGAAGATGTCGGCGAGGTCATGGCGTACATGGCGCTTGTCGGTCACACGGGTCAGTCCGCCGGTGCCGGGAAGCACGCCCAGCAGCGGTACTTCGGGCAGCGAAACGGAGGATGAGCGGTCGTCGATCAGCACGATGTCATCGCAGGCCAGAGCCAGCTCGTAACCGCCCCCGGCGCAGGCACCGTTGACGGCGGCGAGGAACTTGAGCCCGTCATGCTTGGAGCTGTCTTCCATACCGTTGCGCGTCTCGTTGGTGAACTTGCAGAAGTTCACCTTCCATGCGTGCGACGAGACACCCAGCATGAAGATGTTGGCACCTGAGCAGAAGATGCGGTCTTTGCCGCTGGTGACGATGACGGTGCGCACCTGCGGTTGCTCGAAGCGGATGCGGTTGAGCGCATCGTGCAGCTCCACATCCACGCCCAAGTCATAGCTGTTGAGCTTGAGCTTGTAGCCGGGGCGTATGCCGCCGTCTTCGGCAATGTCCAGCTTGAGCCGGGCCATGCTGCCTTCCACTTCAAATGACCAATGCCGGTACTGGCTGGGCTCGGTGCGGTAATCGACGACGGGTTGCTGCTGCATGCTCGGCTCCTGCTGAGATGAAAGATAGTGCAGTTGTTGAATCGGTGCTGGCACAATTATGCAGATTCAATCCAAAAATGCACGCCGGTTTAGGCACTATGTTGCATGTGTTGCGATTTCTAAGGGAAATCCTTAGCGCCATACATATCGCCTTCGTCGCGCAGGATTTCAAGTGTTTTTGGCTTCTAGCGCTTGCCAATAAAGCGCTAATAGCTATTAATAAATGAGTAAATAGACGCGTGGCTGAAAAATGATTGAACCCAGTACACGCGCTGGGCGATGCGCTGCTTGCACAATGGCTTCACCATGCTGACCTATGCAGATATCCAAGCCGCCGCGCAGCGCCTGAACGGCGCAATCCTTCAAACCCCTTTCGTGGAATCGCGCACGCTCTCGCAGATTACGGGTGCGCAGGTCTATCTCAAGTTCGAGAACCTGCAGTTCACTGCATCCTTCAAAGAGCGCGGTGCGCTCAACAAGCTGCTCATGCTGACCGATGCCGAGCGCGCCCACGGCGTGGTCGCGATGAGCGCCGGCAATCATGCGCAGGGCGTGGCCTATCACGCCCAGCGACTGGGCTTGCGTGCCGTCATCGTCATGCCGCGCTTTACGCCAGGCGTGAAGGTTGAGCGCACACGTGGTTTTGGCGCCGAGGTGGTGCTGCATGGCGACACGTTGGCCGAGGCCCGCGCCCATGCCTACGAGCTGGCGCAGGCACAGCAACTGACCTTTGTCCACCCTTATGACGATGAAGCCATTGCCGCAGGCCAAGGCACGCTGGCACTGGAGATATTGCAGGCCCAGCCTGATCTGGACACGCTGGTGGTGGCCATTGGCGGTGGCGGCCTGATTGCCGGCATTGCCACGGCGGCCAAGGCCATCAAGCCCGGGATTGAAATTGTGGGTGTGCAGACGCAGCGCTTCCCCTCCATGTTCAACGTGGTGCGCCACAGCGACCTGCCCATGGGCACATCGACGATTGCCGAAGGCATTGCCGTGACCCAGCCCGGCGTTATCACCCAGGAGGTGGTGCAGCGCTGTGTCGATGATTTGCTGCTGGTGGATGAGGGCGATATCGAGCAGGCCGTGCTCATGCTGCTGGAGATCGAAAAAACGCTGGTTGAAGGCGCAGGTGCAGCGGGCCTTGCGGCTTTGCTACGCCATCCCGATCGCTTCAAGGGCAAAAAAATTGGCCTGGTGCTGTCGGGCGGCAATATCGACCCGCTGCTGCTAGCCGCCATCATCGAGCGCGGCATGGTGCGCTCTGGCCGTCTGGCACGCATCCGCGTCAGCGCTCGTGACATTCCCGGTGTGCTGGCTCAGATCACGGCCACCGTGGCCGGTGCGGGTGCCAATATCGAAGAAGTCCACCACCAGCGCGCCTTCACCATGCTGGCCGCGCAGAACGTGGAAATTGAATTCGTTCTCCAGACCCGCAACCAGCCTCATGTGGAGCAGGTGCTGCAGGCGCTGCGGGCCACAGGCATGGAAGCGGCCCTGACGTGAGTCGGACCGCTGTCATTCAGGTTTGCAGGGGCGGGGCTTTCTTGAGCAGTGGCGTCAGCAGATCCATGGGCAAGGGGAACACCACCGTGGTGTTCCTGTCCGCGCCGATCACGGTCAGTGTCTCCAGATAGCGCAGCAAGATGGCCTGCGGCTCCTGCGCCAGCACTTTCGCCGCCTGGAACAGTTTTTCCGAAGCCTGCAATTCGCCCTCGGCATGAATTACCTTGGCGCGGCGTTCGCGCTCGGCTTCGGCCTGGCGCGCAATCGCCCGGATCATGGATTCGGTTAGATCGACTTGCTTGATTTCCACATTGGAGACCTTGATGCCCCAGGTGTCGGTTTGCGCGTCCAGCGCCTGCTGAATGTCCAGGTTCAACGATTCGCGCTCCGCCAGCATCTCGTCTAGCAAGTGCTTGCCCAGGACGGAGCGCAGCATGGTCTGCGCCAGCTGGCTGGTGGCCTCCAGATAGTTGACCACCTGGATGACTGCTTTTTCGGCATCCACCACACGCAGATAAATAACGGCATTGACCTTGACCGAGACGTTGTCGCGCGAGATGACATCTTGCGCTGGAACCTCCAGCACTACGGTGCGCAAATCTACTCGGACCACCTGCTGAATGCCGGGAATGATGAAGATCAGCCCCGGCCCCTTGACCTTCCAGAAGCGCCCCAGCGTAAAGACCACGCCGCGCTCGTACTCACGAAAAATCCGGATGGAGACGGACAGCAGGCCGATGACTAGCAGCAAGACGATCAGCCAGAACAAAAAAGAGGCAGTCAGCATATTGACCATCCTTTCGGAGATGGACTTCGCTGCCGCGCGCAGGCCTTGCACACTGTCTGTGCCGGGCATCGAATCGTCCACGGGTTCAGCATATTCCTATGCACCAGCAGTGCGCTTCTGTCTGCGCATGGCCGACATCAAAGCAGTGCTGTTCGCCTCTGCTGACTCCTGCGCAATGAGAACGAAGCCGCTCGCATCAGCGTCCACGAGCTTGTGCGGCTATGGCTTTCCCTGAGCATGGGCCCCAAGGCTGTGCCTAGAATGGACGCAGAGATTGCTTGTTTCAACGCCAGCTTCAGGAGGAGCATTGATCACATGTCAGATGATTCCGCAGTGACCCACGAACCACTCGATGCGGCGGAAGCCGTGGTGCCCTATATCCCTGTCATCATTCCCGCCGCTGGTGCCGTGATGATGTTTCTGCTGGCCTTCATCGCCGTGAACATGGCCTAGCCATTCCAACCTTCCTGTACAGAACCCCGCATGGCGGGGTTTTTTTATGGCAGCGCAGGTCATGGATGGATACATATGTGCATATATTGATGCTCATAATGCATAGATATTGCCGGTGATTTGCTGACAAATCGATGGCCTCTCCCTAAAATCGATCTCCCGCTGCCATATAAAACAAGGCAGTTTTGACTATTTCAGACGGATTTCAGCTGCTGACAAGCGCTAGGAAAGTCGGCAAGACGCCTTCAAAAGCCTTTTTTCAAAGACGCAGTCGCCACAGTCCACAGGACTGCTTCTTTGAAAAACTGGTTTTTTAATTGAAGGACTTCCCCATGAACGCCGCTGTGCAAAGCCTGAACATTCAGGCTCCTGAATACGTCAAGAACCCCAAGCTCATCGCTTGGGTGGCCGAGATGGCTGCGCTGTGCAAGCCCGCCCAAATTCACTGGTGCGATGGCTCGCAAGCCGAATACGACGTCCTGTGCCAGCAACTGGTGGACGCCGGTACTTTCAAGCCCCTGGCCAAGCGCCCCGGCTCCTTCCTGGCCTGGACCGATCCTTCGGATGTGGCCCGCGTGGAAGACCGCACCTATATCTGCTCCGCCAAGAAAGAAGATGCCGGCCCCACCAACAACTGGATGGAACCTGCGGACATGCGTGCCACGCTGAACCCCTTGTTCGACGGTTGCATGGCTGGCCGCACCATGTATGTGGTGCCTTTCTCCATGGGCCCTCTGGGTTCGCCGATCGCTCACGTGGGTATCGAGCTGTCTGACAGCCCCTATGTGGCCGTCAACATGAAGATCATGACCCGCATGGGCAAGGCCGTGTACGACGTGATCGGCACCGATGGCGAGTTCGTGCCCTGCGTGCACACCATCGGCGCACCTCTGGCCGCTGGCGAGAAGGACGAAACCACCTGGCCTTGCAGCAAGACCAAGTACATCGTTCACTACCCCGAAACACGCGAAATCTGGTCTTACGGCTCCGGCTACGGCGGCAACGCCCTGCTGGGCAAGAAGTGCTTTGCACTGCGCATTGCCTCGACCATGGGCCGCGATCAAGGCTGGCTGGCCGAGCACATGCTCATTCTGGGCGTGACCAATCCCGAAGGCAAGAAGTACCACGTGGCTGCCGCCTTCCCCTCGGCTTGCGGCAAGACCAACTTCTCCATGCTGGTGCCGCCCAAGGCCTTCGACGGCTGGAAGGTCACCACCATCGGCGACGACATCGCCTGGATCAAGCCGCAGGCCGATGGCTCGCTGCGTGCCATCAATCCTGAAGCCGGCTACTTCGGCGTGGCTCCCGGCACCAATATGCTGACCAACCCGAACTGCATGTTGAGCCTGGACAAGAACGTGATCTTCACCAACGTGGCGCTGACCGATGACGGCGACGTGTGGTGGGAAGGCCTGGAAAAAGATCAGGGCAAGCTGCCCGATCATCTGATCGACTGGCAAGGCAAGGACTGGACGCCCCAGATCGCCAAGGAAACCGGCGCTAAGGCCGCTCACCCCAATGCCCGCTTCACTGTGGCTGCCACCAATAACCCTGCGCTGGATGAAGCCTGGGACGACCAGAAGGGCGTGAAAATCGACGCCATCATCTTTGGCGGCCGCCGCTCGACCACAGTGCCACTGGTCACCGAAGCGCTTGACTGGACCGAAGGCGTGTACATGGCTGCGACCATGGGGTCTGAGACCACCGCCGCGGCCTTTGGCGCGCAAGGCGTGGTGCGCCGCGACCCCTTCGCCATGCTGCCGTTTGCTGGCTACAACATGAGCGACTATTTCCAGCACTGGCTGGACATGGGCGCCAAGATTGAAGGCCAGGGCGCGACTCTGCCCAAGATCTTCACCACCAACTGGTTCCGCAAGAACGCCGACGGCAAGTTCGTCTGGCCCGGCTACGGCGAAAACATGCGCGTGCTGAAGTGGA
>ERZ724504.158-NODE-158-length-38070-cov-5.204156_pt1 | contig 38070 bp, 42 predicted proteins | sample MGYA00376037_ERZ724504 | MGnify/ENA primary metagenome ERZ724504 (study PRJEB28724, sample SAMN07190888) | wastewater metagenome | isolation source: influent of sewage treatment plant in Hong Hong | place: USA: Christiansburg, Virginia | collected 2016-03-01 ... | reverse complement strand
ATGCCATGCTGCTTGTTCTGATGCGGTGGGTTCAATCTTGTCTTGCATGTTCAATCTCCCAGAATGAGAAAAGCCCGCTGCTGCGGGCTCAGATTTGTTCGATAAGGGCGCTGATCACATCGCGCGCTACGGGTGGACATACGGCATTGCCGAGCAGGTGCACGGCCTTGTGATGCTGTGGTGGTAGCTGGTAATTGACAGGAAAGCCCATGGCGACACAGCACTCGCGTGCCATCAACATGCGCATGCGGTCACCGTCGATCAGTGACCAGCGGTCTTTTGTCGTGATGGTTCCTATGGGCCTGTGCAAACTGCGGCCCGTAGCTCCACTGCCGCTGCCGTAATACGGCGCCAGGAATCGATGCCCATGAGCAGCGCGACCGGACGCGACACGGGTCAGGGTGCGAGGCGAGCGGCCCGGCTTGTCGATTGCGCTCCAGTTGCCCGCATTGAAGTCGATAAAGCTGGCTGCACTGACATGTTCATGGCGCTCCAGCTTGAGCTGCAGTGGTGCCTTGCTTCGCGTGGCCACTATGAACAGGCGTTCCCGGTGCTGGGGCACTCCATGGTCAGCAGCATCAACGATGTGAGGAGAAAGCTTGTATCCCAGCGCTTCCATGGCCATTTGCCACGCCGGATAGAGCGCCCAGTTCAGAAACTCGGGCACGTTTTCAATGACAGCTCCCACCGGCTTGTGATGCTCTGCAGCACTGACAACGGCCCAGGCGGTGCTGCGGCTCGCATCATGTTGTGGGTTGCCGTGGGCTTTTCCGCGCGCTGGGCTATGACCCTGGCAGCAGGGGCTGGCCAGCAGCAAGTCATGTTCGGGCACATTGGCCCAGTTGGCCTGGTGCAGGTCTTGACACAGATGAGCGGCGTCGGGGTGATTGGCGGCGTGATATTCGACAGCCAGCGGCCAATGATTGGCGGCCCAGACGACTTGCACGCCGGCCATGGCTGCACCGGTGCTGAATCCGCCGGCGCCGGCGAAGAGGTCGATTGCTTGCATAGGGCTCCAGAAAGCAAAAAGCCCGCTCAGTGGCGGGCCTTGGACCGGTGAAAAGTGGCTCAGGCGGCGTGCTTGAGTGGCTGGATGGGGTTGCTGAGCACGCGCAGATAGCCTTGGCCCTTGAGTGTGTTGCGGTAGCAGTTGATGACCGTTGCCTCAAACTCGCGGGCTACTTCTTCGCCGATGGCGGAAATGCTTCCATCGGAGGCGATAACGGCGAGCTGGCCGGGCTGGCCATTGATGGTGACCTGCGGCAGGGCGTGGCTGACGGCCAGAAAGCGGATTCCGGGGAGGGCACCGGTGATTTGTTCTCCAAGCATGGTCATGCTCCTTTCTTTTGCCCGCGCTCGATCTCTGCAAGTACGCGGTTCATGGTCTTTTCTGCGTTGATCATTTGCTGCGGACTGCTCGCGTCCATGATGTCGCGGGCGTGCTGCAGGCCTTGGGCCACGGCTTGGATGCCGGGTCCGTCGAATCCCCATTGCTGGGTAGAGTGGTAGCGCTCGCGCAAGCGGGTCATGGCGTCGTGTGATGGTTCAATCAGCTTCGCCAGGTGCTGGTCAATCTCGCCGGCGCGGGCCATGGCCAGATTCAGCGTCTTGCCCACGCGCACAAAGTCATCCTCTGAAGCGCTGCCATCCTTGAGCCGGGCAAAGGCATCCAGCGTCTTGATGTGCTCAGCCGTGGTGTCTCCCGCTTCGTATGGGCGGCAGTGATTCAGCAGATGAATCTGGTACATCGAGGCCGTTCGGTGTGTGGGCTTCTTGCGATTGAACTTATCTGCTCGGCGGTCGGCACGGTTCATGGTCTGGCCTTTCGAGCGCTAGGCAGCGGGAGGCACAGGTTGTAGTGCGCCAGCCAGTGCATGGCAGCAGGGGTTTTGAAGGGGTACGGGCAGCCAGCATTCACGCTGAGGCCGTGCGTGTAGGCTTCGCGGGCCTCGCGCTCTACGGTCTGCTTGCTGACGGTGGCCGCGCCGCCTGCCCAGGTGGTGGCCAGCATTTCAGCCATGGCTGAGCTCCTTGATGCGGGCTGGCACCATGGCGCAGTGGATGACGCTGGCATGGATCTCGCTGCGCGGCGGGCGGCAGTTGAGGGTGTGCACGCGGGCGCGCTCCATCTCCATCACTATGGCTGCACCTGGCACCAGTTCCTGCTGGTGTTCTTGCCAGAAGCGCTGGGCAGAGCTGCCTGTCCAGGTCACGCGCCAGGCTTCGGTATGGTGTGGGCCGATGCGGTCATAGATCAGCAACTGCAGTTGAAACGCACCACAAGCCGCTGTGCTGGCCTGCGGCGGGGTACGGCTGAGGAAAAGCGTGCCGGTGTGGCGCATAGCGGCTCCTTTCAGAAATGAAAAAGCCCACGCGGCGGGTGCCGGTGGGCTGTGGTGTGAATCTGGCAAGCGTCTGGCGGTGCTTACTTCTTGCGGTAGGCGCTAATTCCTGGGTTGTGGCTTGCGCCGGTTTTAAATTTCGTAGCACGCAGCGCATGCTGTATCTCGGTTTAAAAGTAGTTCTCTATGGAAGCGCTCGATTTCAGTGCACGAGCTGCTTTGCTTTCCATAGCGCGTAGCAGGCTGCTGCGCTGGCGATCAAAGTGCTGCAACTGGTGCAGCACGGCGTCTATCGAATGCATCGGCAGGTGATTCCTTGACGCATGTGCCCCAGTTCATCAAAGCCCATGTCGAAGGCCTCGCGGGCGTTGCGGGCCAGGCGCTCAATGGAGATTGCGCCGCAGCTCAATACAAAGGTGAGCATGGCGGGGCCTCATCAAACAAGGGCAGGGTCAGGTGGTTCGTCGTGCCGGCGCGCACGCGGCGGATCTGCATGATTTGCGGGCGCTTGCGGCGGGCCCGGGGCGTTGCGGCCTCCATGGCAGCCTGCGCGGCCAGGCGCTCGCGGGCCTTGGCAAAGGTGTCGGCCAGATTGGTGCTGTGCGATGCGCGGTACTGAAATGCCGAGCTGGTGCAGGGCACGCTGGGCAGGGTGATGCGGGCTGCTTGCATGGTGGTATCCGGTGGGTGAAGAAAAGCCCGCGCTGCTTGCGCAGGGCGGGCTTCGATAGGGTTGCGGGTGACTACTTCTTGAACTGGGCCTTGATGCTGCTCCACATCGCGCTGAGCGTGCGGTGCTTGGCTCCCAGCCAGAAGCCGAGCGCAATCAACGCAAAGGAGTAGCCGCCCAAGATCACGTCAACCATGGCTTAGTCGGCGATGGCTGCCAGGATCAGCTCAGCCGTCGATGCAAATGCATCGGCCTCGGCCACGGTCTTGGCGTCCACGATGTCGAACTTGGCGCCGGTCAGGCCGTCATCCAGGCTGCGCAGGTAGTTGGAGGCCCCAGCGTCATCGCCCACCTGAATGAACAGGATAGTGAGTGCGTCGTCGGTTTCCTGGCGGTTGGCTGCTTCGATGATCACCTTGGCTGCGGCGGCCTTGTCATCGGGTTCGCCGTCGGTGAAGACCACGATGAAGTCCTTTTTGTCGGACTTGCCGGCCAGCTTCAGGGCCTCGGTCAGGGCCTCGGCCAGGGGCGTGCCGCCGCGAGGCTGGTTTTCGGCAAAGATCGCCTTCACCGTGTCGGCTGTCACGCCGGTGTGAGAAACGATGCCAGCTCCAGAGAACAGCACCACATCGATGCCGTCCGAATCCAGCTTGCCCACGTCGCGGGCGAAGGTCATGGCCGACTCTTGCACTGCCTCGTAGCGGGTGCGCGGCGATCCGGCTTTGACGGGTTCAGCCATGGAACCGGACTTGTCGATTACGACCACGAAGTCATATTCAGACAGGCGGGCAATAGCTTGAGCGATGATTTGGTTCATTTCAGTTTCCTAGTTTTCCGGAGAGAGGGCGCTCCAGATTCGCCATGAAAAAAGCCCACGCAGTTGTCACTGGATGGGCTTGGGGTGAAAAGTGCCGCTGCCTTGCGGCGTGCCGGGGGAAGCAAATAGGAGGGAGGGCGGAGAGCCCCGGCGCGGCGAAAACTAAAAAGCCCGCGAGACGGTGTCTGGCGGGCTGTGTGAAGAGGTCTGTGCTGTGGTTTACACCCTGCAGTTTGCGACAGGGGTAAATATGTCGTGTCGTGAGAACACTTTTATTTCCCAAAACCGTTCCCGCAAACTTCCCTTGCTAAGGTCTTGGGCGGTTTTGGCAAGCATTTGGCACAACTGGCGCATCTCATCAACGGATCCGTCGGTGGTTACACGAATGCTGGGTGACTTAAAAGGTCCGGGTTGTTGGTCAATGCTGCACAGTCCTGCTTTTTTCTCTTTGATGAAGTCGCATATGACGCGGGCAGCATCGAATGGCTCTACGCGTTCTTCTTGCCTGGGTTGAACAATATGGTTCTCAATTGGCTTGGGTACGACTGGCTTGGATTTAGCAATGCTCGGCCGAGGTGTAGGGCGTTCGCTCGCTGGTGGTGTGATGTCCTTCCCATCCAGCGTCTCCGCCTTCAATGCGTCAACCGGGCAATTGCTGGCCGTCTGCAGCGTGATTATTTTTTGATTCGGCATGGTGCATCTCACCTGCGCCCATGAGGGGTTGGCAGCTGCGAACGCCAGAGTAATGGCGGCCAGTGTCTGCTGGCGTTTTTTCATGTCTTCTCCCTCATTTGTTGGGGGAGGTTTTAGCACACGAAGCAAACCAAAACTTTCTGCTCAAGGCAAACCGGCTTTGATTTGCCCTGTATTGCACAGAGCAATTGCGCAGAGCGCTATCAGCCCGATAGCACTCTGCACTTCAACCGTTACCGCGCCACGGTTGCTGATTTTTGGCGCTGCACACTCGCAGACCTGCGAAGTGCTTGATGCAGACCACTGCTTTAAGCCTTGGCACACGCCGTTCAGGGCATGCCCGGCGTGCTCAGCTCAGGGAGCAGTGATTTACCCGTCTTTGCGCAAGCGCCTGCAGCGGGTGGGAGCAGATTTCCGATGGCATCGCGGCGCTTCGCAGCGGGGCGTGCTGGACACATTTATCCGTTGGCATGTTTAAAGGACCGGGGCTTGCCCGGTCGATGCCGTGGTGCCCATCACATTGCTGCGATGGACGGACTTTAGTTTACTTAAGTTTAAAATGCAAGCGTGCTTAATTAAAAACTTTAGTTCGCTTATCGAAAGCGTTTTTCAACAGCGCGAACAACGCCGACGATGCGCATGTCTGATGTGAGTGATTTCAAAGGGTAGCGGTCGTTCAAAGGCTTTAGATACCAGTCCGATCCGTCTTTGATTAACTGCTTGAATGTTGACTCTTCGCTCCCGTTCTTCACGACAACGAAGTCGTTTGGTAGTGGGTCGAGTTCTGGCTCAACAATGATGACCATTCCTTCCTTGAAGTCAGGCTCCATGGAGTCGCCTTCAATGCGTAGAGCAAATGTGTATTGCTTGACTGGGACTGCAGTGGGGACACGTTCTGTCTCTGTATCCGAGTTGTTGTAGTTATCCACGAATTCTTTGAAATTGCCTGCTTGAACACTCGACAGAAGTGGAACGTTACCGCCCATATTTGGGCCAGCAGTGACATTGGTTGTGTCTGCTGCCATGCGCGGACCCTGGCCAGTTGCAAGCCATACGGCGCTGAATCCGGTTGCTGCCTGTATAGCGGCAGCGGAGTCGGATTTAAGTTCTTTGGTGTCTCCGCTTAGCCATTGAGTTACCGCACTTTGAGATTTTTTTGCAGCTTTGGCTATCTCAGTGCGGCTAAAGCCAGCGTCAACGAGTGCTTGGATTCGGTCTTTTAGGGCCATAGCTAATTAAGCCACCTAAACACTTTAGGTTGCTTTCCTTAATTACTTCAGCATGCTAAAGTCGAGCTATGAAGAAATCTCTTGCGCTCGACCTGCTAGGTGGTACGGCCGCGTCAGTAGCGCGTGAGTGCCGCATTTCGCCTTCTGCCGTGTCTCAGTGGTCAGAGGACTTGACTAAGGACCAGACCGACCGTGTTCAGGCCGCGCTCTGGCGAAAGCATTCCTCTGGCTGCGAAAACGATATTCGTTCCGTCCAGCCTCAGGAGGCGAGCAATGCCTAACTATCAATGCGATGCATCAGCTCGCAATGCGGAAAGCTGCAACCGCTGCTCCTCCAGCAGCACCCGCACGGCCTCTAGCTGCTCTGCTGGCGTTCCTGCTCTTTCCAGCCGCTCCATCTCTTCCTCCGCTGCAACGATCTGCTGCACCTGGATGGCTTTGATCTGCGCAGCAGGCAAGGCCCGAGTGATGGCCTCCAGCAGCGTGGCCTGTGCGATTGCGTGGCTGTCGACTGTCTTCATCACACATTCCTTTGTGGAGATTGACCGTGGTTGAGCCATCACCAGTTCCTGGCGAATGGGTCGGGCTCACTTCTTCGGCGAGTAGCGGCGGGGGGGGCGAATTCAACTTGGACTCTGGTATTGCAGCCGCTGCAGCTGCACATGAGTCCTTGGATGCGCAGGATGCTCTTGTGCTTGCGAATGTCGAGGCACGGCTGACAGAGGAAGTGCTCGGGCTCATCGCTGCGCTCAACCAGTTCGGCGGGCGGGCGCAAAGCATAGGCATAGAAATCCCCGACGCTGCCCACTTTACGAAGTTGGTAACGAGCTTTCTCGGACTGCTGGGCTTCCAGCTCGCGCACGCGCTCGGTAAGGGATTGGATAAGCCCATCTTTTTCGATGATGGCGCCGAGTACTTGCGTGAGCTGAATCTGTGCTTGAGCGATTTTGTCCGTGAGGTCGATCTGGATGGTCGCCGTTTTCTGGCGGTCGCGTTCATCGACGAGCAGGCGGGTGAGTTGAGCGGCTCCTGTGACGGAGCTGACCAGTGCTGAGATATCCATTTATGCCCACCTTCCTTGGTGTTGTTGGTAACGGTGTTGTAGCCGCCATCGTACTCAAGGTACGGGTGGGCACCTTTTTGAGTGCTGGCCCGCGTGGTCTGGTGCGTTGAGGTTTCCATGCGATCAAGTGTCTCTGTATCCCTCCAAGAAAAACACGGCGAATTTGAGGCCGAGGGCCACATCCCCGCTGAAACCGACGTGATCGATGCGGCCTTTCTGATTGCGAACCATCACAAGGGTGGTGTGCGTGATCTGGCTACTCGCATGGGCGTGAGCCCCAATGTTCTGCAGAACAAGCTCAACCCCAATATCAGCACCCACCACCTGACGCTCAGGGAGGCCATGGCCCTGCAGGTGATGGCGAACAACCCGGCCATCCTGCACGCGATGGCCGCGCAACTGGGCTACACCTGCACGCCTGCTATTCCTGACCAGTCCGGTGGTGACCCGGTGGAGGCCTTCATGGCCATGCAGCGTGAGCATGGGGAGTTCACTGCCTCTGCTGCCGATGCGCTGCAGGGCAATCACACGCCCAGCCGCAATGAACTCAAGCGCGTCAAGCACCAGGCCAACGAGCTGATGGCGGCTGTAGGTCATCTGGTGGCAACGGTTGCATCGCGTGTTCCTCGTCGCGAGGAGAGATGATATGCGTATTGAGATCAGTGCTCGTGTGCTGAATCAGGCTGAGTTGCTTACCGCTTTGCATGGTCTCAGTGGAAAGCAGGCTGCACAGGCTTATGCCAAGGCACTCAATGACACAGGTTTTGAGATTCGCCGGGCTATGCAGGATGAGATGCGCGCGGTATTTGACCAGCCTACTGACTACGTGCTGCGCAGTCCGCGGGTTCGGATGGCCAAGCCTAATAGCTTGAGCGTAACGATTGAGCCCGCTGATATCGGTGGTAGAGGCATTGACCCGCAAAAGATTCTGAATGCCCAGACATGGGGTGGGCGCCGCCGCGACAAGCGCAGCGAGGCAGCACTGCGTCGGGTGGGCATCTTGCCTAATGGCTTTCAGGTGGCGATTCCAAGGCAGCCTTACCCGGGCACTGGTGATGGAAAGGGGAACCTCAAAGGTTCTTTTCTGGTTCAGATCATCAGTTATTTCCAAGCCTTTGGTGAGCAAGGCTACCGCGCCAACATGACGGACAAGCGCAAGTCGGCAATCCAGAAGGGCAGCAAAAAATCTCAAGGCCGTCGCTACTTTGTGGCCTACGGCAAGTTGCGCAGTGGTGCGCGTACCACTGCCAAGGGCGACTTTGATGTGCGCACTTCACACCTGGCGCCCGGCATCTGGGCGGCTAGCGGTACGGGTGGTGCGGATGTGCAGCCAGTGCTCATGTTTGTGAAGGCGGGTCAGTACGTGACGCGCTTTGATATGGACAAGGTTGCCAAGCGCGCGGATGCAGAAGCCTATCTGGAGCGGCGTATCCGTTTCCGCCTGAGAGAGGTGGCGGGCGTATGACATCAATGAATAAAGCAGTGAATTTGAGCGCAGGCGCAATGCCTTGCGCTGTGATATCAGGAGGTTTGACCATGCAGCAACCTAGCTCCACGACTGTGACCGGTCGTGATACCAGTGCCGAGGCTTTTGCTGCCTTGGGTAATGAGACCCGCCGCCGTTTGGGTGAGCGTCTTTATGAGTCGCTGAGGCACGCGCACCAGCACGGCAGCCGCGACATGAGTCGCCGTGAGTTGCGTGACTATCACCACCAGCAGACTAAAGAGTGGCTGGAGCTGAGCAGTGTGGCCAGCACGGTGAATGGTCTGCTGGCGGCAGGGCGTTTTGAAGAGGGCGAAGCGCGCATGTGCAGTTTGTCCTCGCGCCAGCGAACGATCAAGCCGGTGCGCTGCAAGGCGCGTCAAGTGGCTATTGGCTGATATCTGACTGGTCAGGCACATGAATCACTACCCACACCATATTGGCGACTTCAACAATGCGACGCGCCATTTAACGTTCGTTGAACGGGCGTTGTACCGGGAGCTGTTGGATTTGTATTACGACACAGAGCAGCCGTTGAACCCGGACATGGACAAGCTGGCGCGCCGCGTGCTGGCGAACACCGATGAGCTGCGGCAGGTGCTGCAGGGCTTGCTGAATGAGTTCTTTGAGCTGCAAGACGATGGCTGGCACAACGAGCGCTGTGATATCGAGATTGCTTCGTATGCGCGAAAACAAGAGCAGCAATCGCTTGCTGGGAAAGCGTCAGCAGCAAAGCGCAAGGTAAGAAAGCCAGCCCCTCAAGCCCCTCAAGCTCCTCCAGTTCCGAAAGCTGAAGAGGGCGGTGATGGTGCTGTGTCGGGTGGCGATGCAACGACCGTTGAACGGGCGTTGAACGGACGTACCACCAACCAGAACCAGAACCAGAACCAGAACCAGAACCATATCGACGACGGCGAGGGTGGGTGTGCTGATGCTTTTGTGCCTGCCAAGGAGGCTGAGTGGGTTGGCGTGTTTGCAGAGTTTGGCGTTGATGTGGATCACACCAGCATTCACGATCGCAAGAAGTTCTGGCCACTGGCCAATGGCTGGTGCACCAACCGTGTGACGGTGGGGCAGATGCGCCGTGCTGTGGTGAAGGCACGAGGTGAGGCGAAAGAGTCGATCGCCTATCTGCCTGCCTATGTGGATCGTGTGCTTGCTTCGGCATTGGCGCCTGCGCGAGCTGACCGTTCTGAAGTGAGTTTTGCCAACCGCCATCAAGGCGAGGGAGTGATTGCGCTGTGATGAATGACATGAATCGCCAACCGGGCATGCGCTCAATTTCTGATTTGGTGGGCTCTACAGTGCACCGGCCACCGCTGTCCAAAACTTCTGAGTGTGGGCGCCATGGTGAGTACATCTCGTTGTGCCACCTGGGGAGCATCTGGCTGGGTTGCCCGCAGTGCGCGGCAGCAGAGCGTGAGGCTGAACAGCAGCGTGATGAGCTGCAATCGCGTCAGGCACGTGTGGGCCAATGGGAGAAGAAGTTGGGCCGCTCAGGCATCCCTGAGCGCTTTCGTGATCGCACGCTGGATTCGTATGTGGCTGAGCACTCAGGGCAAGTCAAGGCGCTGGACTTTGCACGGGACTATGCCCAAGACTTTGCCCGGGTGCGCAAGTCAGGGCGCAGCGCGATCTTCATGGGCAACGTTGGCACTGGCAAGACGCACCTGGCTGTGGGCATTGGCCTGCAGGTAATGCAAGAGCATCAGGCCAGTGTGCTGTTCGTTTCGGTTGGCCGTATGGTGCGCATGGTCAAAGACACCTGGGCGCGCAACTCCGGCGTGAGCGAGAGCGATGTGGTGGCCCAGATGGTGTTCCCTGATCTGTTGATCGTGGATGAGGTGGGGGTGCAGCAGGGCACTGAGTTCGAGCGAAACGTGCTGTTCGATGTGTTCAATGAAAGGTATGAGCAGCGCAAGCCATCGCTGTTGCTGACCAACTGCAGCTTGGATGATTTGAGCTCCAAGTATCTCGGTGAGCGTGTGGTGGATCGCTTGCGTGAGGACGGGGGTGGTGTGTTGAAGTTCTCGTGGGACAGCGGTCGCCGCGATGTGGCCCGGGGTGCGATCTGATGCGGGGCGTCATGCGAAAAAAGGGTAAACCCTTTGACTGCCTAAAAAAAAGGCATCTTGAAACGAGCGGGTCCTCCCCGGCTTCCTTCGAAGCGGGTAATTCGCGCCGCGTTGTCGGACTGTTGCGCAGTGTTGCTAAGGGGGTTAAGTGAAGGTCCTGCCTTACTTTGATGCTCCTATTTCGCAAGCGGAATTTGCGCAATTGATCGGGGTCAGTGAGGCCCGTGTGAGCCAGCTGGTGACCGAGAAAGTTATCACCCGAGGTGAAACGGGGCATGAATGGCTGCTGAGTTATTGCGAGCGTCTGCGTGATCAGGCGGCGGGTCGTGCTGGTAGCGATGGTGCAGATCTTGTTTACGAGCGTGCCTTGCTGACTCGCTCTCAGCGTGAGGCGCAAGACCTCAAGAACCAAGTGGCTCGAAAACAGTTTGCGCCCATCGGCCTGCTGGCTGATGTGCTGGGCCTGGCCAGCTCGGCCGTGGTTGATCACATGGACCAGATCGAAGGGCACATGCGCAAGGCCTACCCAGATCTGCCCTATGAGGCGCTGGTCGTGGTGTTGCGAGTGATGGCAGGGGCGCGCAACGAATGGATACGTGTGACTACAAAACAGATAGCAGAGCAGATCGATGGTCTGGCTCAGGACTATGAAGACGACGGTGTCGACAGTGATGAGGAGGGTGCTGAGTGAGTGGTATATCCAAAGAGGCCATTGAGGCCATCAAAGCTGCTGCCTTGCTGGGTTTGTCCAGCATGCGAGCTGAGGCACCGCAAACCCTGTCGGAATGGGCCGCTGAGCATTTCCTTCTCGCTGGTGAATCCAGCCACCAAAAGGGCGGCTGGGTGGCCTGGCCCTTTCAGATCGGCATTCTGGATTTCATGAGCGATGACCGTATTGAAGAACTTGCGGTGAAGAAATCCAAACGCGTGGGCTATTCGAAGATGATCACCGCCTTCATTTGCTACAACATCGCGCACCGCCGACGCAAGCAGGCGCTGTGGCAGCCTACAGATGATGACCGGGATAGCTTCGTCAAGTCGGAGATTGAGCCGCTGCTTGACCCGGTAAACGGCGTGCCCGCTGTCTTGGCCGCCCGCAAGCGCGGCAGCCGTATTGAAGAGACCATCAAGTACAAGCCATTTCGGGACAGCGTCTTGCACCTGCTGGGCGGCAAGGCGGCGCGGGCCTATCGACGCATCACCGTGGCGGTGGCCATTCTGGATGAATGGACCGCGTTTGATCAGACCATCGGTGCCAGCAAAGACAAAACAGCGGGCTCGCCTGGCAGCTTGGCCAAGGGTCGACTGGAAGGTGCGCCATACCCCAAGTTTGTGGGCGGCAGCACGCCGGGCATCAAAGGGTTGTGCCACGTCACTCGCGCCTGCGAAGATTCTGAGGATGAGGTCGAATACCTTATTGAATGCCCTCTCTGCCGTGTGGAGCACCCGCTAACCTGGGGTGGCTCATCTGTGCTTCATGGATTCAAGTGGGAGCGTGGCAAGCACGACACCGTGCGCCATGTCTGCCCGCATTGCCGTGAGTCCATCACCCAGGCCGACTACATGCCCGGCGGGTGGCCTTTGGTTGGCGCCTGGGTTTGCCGCCGCTCTGGCCGCCGCATCGGTGCAGACCGTGTCTGGCGCGATGCTGCCGGTGAACCTTGCCGTCCGCCGCGTACGCTGGGTGTGCATATCTGGGCCGCCTATAGCCCGCAGCGTCCCTGGTCCACCATTGCCGATGAATTTGAAAAAGCCGAGCGCGCTTTGAAAGAGGGTGATGCCGGCCCCATGACCAGCTTCACCAATGAAACGCTGGGCGAAGCCTGGGAGCTCAAAGGTGAAGCCGCCGACGAGCATGCCTTGCAGGCCCGTGCTGAACCCTATCTGCTCAAGACCGTGCCTATGGGCGGTCTGCTGCTTACCGCCAGCGTGGACGTGCAGCACACCTGGTGGGACATCAGCGTGTGGGCCTGGGGCCGGGGGCTGGAGAGTTGGGTGGTGGATCACCACATTATTGAAGGTAACCCGGCCAATGAAAGCGATTGGGAGCCGGTGACGGCTTATCTTCAAAGCCGCTTCAGGCAGCTGTGGAATGGCAACACCATGGGCATCACGGCCACCAATGTGGACAGTAGCGACCAGACACAGGCTGTCTACAACTGGGTGACGAAGGCGCAGAACGTCATCCCCAATCTGCGCGCCATCAAGGGCCGGTCAGGCATCGCACTGGTGGGCCCAGTCACCCTGCAAGAGATCAACTATCGCGGCCGCAAAATCGCCCGCGGCATCAAGCTGTGGAATCTGGGCGTGGATAACGCCAAGGACCTTCTGCTGGGTCAGCTTGGCATCAAGGAGCCTGGGCCTGGCTATCTGCACTTCAGCCATGAGCTCAAGCGAGAGTGGTACGAACAGCTCACCGCAGAGCACCGAGTGCTGCAGCGGGTCAATGGCAAGGACGTGTTTCGCTGGATGAAGCGCCGCCAGCGTAATGAGGTACTCGATTGCCGCAACTACGCCTTGCACGCGGCTATGGCCCAGGGCATTCACAAGTGGTCGGATGCCAAGTGGCTGCAACTGGAGCAGGCTGTGCAGCCTCCCCGAGATCTATTCAGCCCACCAGAGCCAGAAGCTATTTCGGTGGCGGCGGTGCCTGTTGCAGTCACGCCGCCCCCAATTCAAACATCACCCATAAATCCTGTGGCTTACCACCGGACTGAATCCTCATTTGCTAGTGACGACTGGAGCAGCAGACTATGACCAACAACACAATGACAGCTGGCCAGGCGGAAGACACCGTGCTTCAACTGCAATACGACCTGGTTGAGATTGCCCGTACTGACCTGGGCATGCATGAGGTTGACGCTTCCAGAATTGCGGCCGCTCTGGTGGTGGGCCTGCGCAAGCGTTACGGTGGTGAACGCCTCGGGCGTCGTGGCCTCTACATACCCGCACCCAGCAAGCAAGAGCGCAATGAAGCCATCCGCCGCGACTTTGACGGCACCAATGGTGAAGAAGTCATGAAGCGCCACAGCATCACGCGCAGCACGCTTTACCGTGTGATCGGTCGGCGCAATGGCATTGGGGTTTGCAGTGCAGCTGCCCCTAAATAGTCCCATCCCTTCCCATGACTTGGGACGCAAAGCCTCGTAGCTTCGCTCCATTATTCGCAGAGGAAACCATGGCCCTGACCCCACAAGACCTTGACGCGCTGGATGAAACCATCGCCAGCGGTACGCTGACTTGCACCTTCAATGGTCGCACTGTCACCTACCAAACCACGGCTGCCTTGCTACAGGCCCGGGCGCATGTAGCTGCCGTCCTCCGATCCCAGGCGGGAAGCCGTGGCCCCACTTTTGGCGGCACTTCCTATGCGCTGGCCGACTTCAGCACAGATTGAAAGAGCGCCTATGTTCAACCCTATCGATAGCCTCACCGCCTGGTTCAACCCCATGGCCGGCGTCAAGCGTGCACAGGCTCGTCAGACGCTGGCGCACTACGAGGCCGCCAAGCCCGGGCGCTTGCGCAAGGACCGCAACAAAAACCCTGGGCCCAATCAGCTGGTGGAGCGCAGCGCCGTGGCCCTGCGCAACCATGCGCGTTACCTGGAGCGCAATCACGACATCACGCGCGGCGTGCTGCGCACTCTGGTCAACAACGTAGTGGGGCCGGCGGGCATTGGTATCGAGCCCCAGCCTCGCCGCATGGATGGAAGCATTCACACTGAATATGCAACCGCGCTGCGCAGCCTGCATCGCAAGTGGTGCCGGCGCCCTGAGGTCACGGGAAAGATGCACTGGGCGCAGTCAGAGCGCATGATGGCCTACACCTGGTTGCGAGATGGCGAAGGGTTTGCGCAGCAAGTGGTGGGTCCGGTGGCGGGCTTGCAACATGCCACGGCCGTTCCCTTCAGTCTGGAACTGCTCGAGCCAGACTTCATCCCCATGAGTTTCTCAGACCTGAGTCGCAACATCCGGCAAGGCGTGCAACTCAATTCCTGGGGGCGCGCCACGGCCTACCATTGTTTCAAGCGTGACCCGCGCGAGGCGGGGGCCTGGGTTACACCGGCTGACCTCAAGATCGTGCCGGCTGCCAACATGCTGCACGTCTCCACCATGGACCGCTTGCACCAGGTGCGCGGCATCAGCGAGTTTGCCAGCGTGTTGACGCGGGTGGAGGATCTCAAGGACTACGAGGAAAGCGAGCGAGTTGCGGCCAAGATCGCAGCCAGCATGGGGGCCTACGTCAAGCGCATCCCTGGGCCAGATGGATATGAACCGCCGTCTAGCGAAAAGCCTCAAGAGGCACGCCAGCTGCGCATGCAACCGGGCATGATCTTTGACGGTCTGCAAGTGGGTGAAGAGATTGGAATGATCGACACCAACCGCCCCAACCCTAATCTGGTGGCGTGGCGCAGCGGGCAGTTGCGGGCCTATGCGGCAGGCGTGGGCGCCAGCTTCAGCAGCATCAGCCGCGATTACAACGGCACCTATAGTGCACTGCGTCAGGAGCTGGTTGAGCAGTGGGTGCACTATGCCGTGCTGACCGATGACTTCGCTGGTCAGTTCAGCCTGCCGGTCTACGAAACGCTGGTGCGGGTGGCGCATCTGTCTGGCGTTCTCCCCATTCCCAAGGATGTTATGCCCGGTACCGAAGCGGAATGCCTGTTGGTAGGCCAACAGATGCCATGGATTGATCCCCTCAAGGAAGCCACGGCCTTCGAAAAGCTCACACAGGCCGGCTTCACTAGCGAGGTGGAAGTGATCCGCCGCCGGGGTGGCAATCCGCGTGAGGTGAAAGACCAGATTGCCGAATGGCGCAAAGACTCCGATGCGCGAGGACTGCGCTTTAGCAGCGACGCGGCCAACACGAATAATCCCGCGCCGGATAAAAGTGATCTGGAACCAGATGATGAGGACGGCGCCACACCGCAAAAACCTGCGCAATGATTCGAAAATAGTCCCATTTCTTCCCATGAAATGGGACGGCTAAAACCAGAAACTGCCTGCATTCCGCCCTTGAGGCGACAACGAATGCAGGCAGTTTTTTTATGAGCACATCGCAAAAGTGGTTCGCCATTCGCCGCAAGACAGCGCAGGCTGCCGCTGCGGCGGGCGTGTTATCTGCTGCCGAGATCCTGATCTACGGTGACATTGGAGAGTCCTGGTGGGATGAAACCACCAGCGCCCGAGATTTTGTGGCCGAGCTGCAAGCGCTCGATGTGCAGGCCATCACCGTGCGCATCAACAGCCTCGGCGGCAGCGTGCCAGATGGTCTGGCCATCTACAACGCCATGAAGCGCCACCCGGCCACCATCACGACCGAGATTGATGGCATGGCTTTCAGCATTGCAAGCCTGATCGCCCTGGGTGGCGACAAGGTCTGTATGGCTGAAAACGCCGTGTTCATGGTGCACGCCCCTTGGACCTATACCGGTGGGAATGCCGCCGAGCTGCGCGCCACAGCGGATCAGCTCGATACCTGGGCAGCAGCCATGACAACCAGCTACGCCCGCAAGACCGGCAAGGCTGCTGAAGTCAGTGCCTTGCTGGCCGATGGCAAAGACCATTTCTACACGGCAGCCGAAGCGCTGGCCATGGGCTTTGTGGATTCCATCACCGACGCAACGCCAGCTGTTGAAGCAGCGCTGCGCGATATGCCCGTTTCCCGTTACCGCTCTCTGCCCGCAGCTGTGCTGCGTGCGGCGGGCCTTCCTGCGGCTGCCGCCGCGCAATCCGCCCCTGAAGAGGACTCCATGAAGAAAAACCGCATTGCACACGCCGTGGTGCAAAACGCCATTGGCGCGTCCGGCGCTGCAGACGCTGGTGGCGGAAGCGCCGCCACAGTATCTGCTGCTGCCTCCAATACTGCCGCGATCACTGCTGCTGCCCTGGTCGCAGATCAAGGTCGCCGCTCTGGCATCCGCAGCGCCTTCGCGTCCTTTGCGGATCGCCCCGGTGTCGGCTCTTTGATGCAGCAGTGCGAAGACGATCACTCGGTCACGCCTGAAGCAGCTGGCTCCAAACTGCTCGCCCATCTCGGTTCGCAGGCTACGCCCATTGCAGGTGCTCACATCTCCACGGTGGAAGATGAAACCGACAAGCGCCGTGATGCCGCTGTCAATGCACTCATGGTGCGTGCAGGCCATGCCACCAAAGAGCAAGTTTCCGCCCAGGGCTCCAACCCTTATCGTGGCATGAGCTTGATTGAAATGGCGCGGGCCTCGCTGGAAGGCAAGGGCACCAGCACCAAGGGAATGGACAAGCGTGAGCTGGTGGCCGCATCGTTCACTCAATCCACCAGTGACTTCCCCATTCTTTTGCAGGATGCCATGCACCGCATCTTGCAAAGCAGCTACGCCCTGCAGGCGCTTACCTGGCAGCGTTTCTGCAAGCGCGGTCAAGTGTCGGATTTCCGTGCGCACCATCGCCTGCGTGTGGGCTCGCTTGGCAATCTGCTGCCCAAGAATGAAGTGGGCGAGTACAAGAGCGTTTCAATCCCCGATGGAGAAAAGACCAGTATCGCCGCCGCCACCAAGGGCTACATCATCAACCTCTCGCGCGAGATGATCATCAACGATGACCTGGGTGCATTCACCGACCAGGCATCTGCCATGGGTCGTTCCGCCGCCCGCACTGTGGAGGCTGATGTTTACGCACTGCTGGCACTCAATAGTGGTCTGGGCCCGGTGTTGGAGGATGGCAAGACGCTGCTGCATGCTGCCCACGGCAACATCATTTCCGCAGCTGCAGGCCCCACTACCGAATCCTTCCAGGCATTCCGCGTGGCCATGGCCATGCAAAAGGATGTGTCTGGCAATGACTTCCTGGATTTGCGCCCCGCTGTCTGGCTGGGCCCCGTGGGGCTGGAGGCAACTGCCAAGTTGATCAATGAGGCGCAGTACGAGCCCAGCACCGGCAAGAACGCCCTCACACCCAACGTCAGCCTGGGCATGTTCCGCGACATCGTCGGCAGCCCCCGTCTGAGCGGTACCCGCCATTACGCGTTCGCAGACGTGAACGAAGCCGCTGCGATTGAAGTGGCTTTCCTCGATGGCATTGATTCTCCCTATATGGAGCAGGAAGACGCCTTCAATACCGATGGCGCGCGCTTCAAGGTGCGACTCGACTACGGCGTGGGCGGTCACGACTGGCGCGGTGTTGCAACCAACGCGGGCGCCTGAGCGCCTGGCTTGCTCAATTAGCTATCAAAGGAGTAGCAAACATGTCCAAAAATCATGTGCAGCCCGGCAAGGTGCTGGACTTTGTGAACGATACCGGGGCAGCCATTGCCTCCGGCGATGTGGTCAAGGCGGGGGCGCTGCTGGGCGTTGCACTGAAAGACATTGCCATTGGTGCAACCGGCTCCGTAGCTGTGGATGGTGTTTTCACTGTTCCCAAGGTCGCGGGCACTGCTATCACTCAGGGCGCTACCGTGGTGTTCAAGGCGGAAACCAAGGCCTTCACTGTGGGTGCTGCGGCGACGGGTGATGTCTCAGGTGCATCGGCGGTGGCCTTCAATACGGCAGCTTCTGCTGACACCGTGGTGAACATCAAGTTCACCGGTTGCCCCGGCACCATCGCGGCCTGACGCCATGCCAGCGCTGGACCTGTTCAAGCGAGCACACGACCGCGCCAACGCGGCCGTGCTGCGCCACCTTGCCAATGCCAGAGCAACCTGGCAGGGCGGCGCTGAGTTCGGTGTGATCTTCGATATCGATGGCGAAGAGGTCTTCTCTGACGCGGTGACAGCGGTACGTCACAGCGTGTCTTTGTGCGTAGCCAATGCTTCGGGTATTGCAGAGGGCAGCACTGAGCTGGCAATCAATGGCCAGTCATGCCGCGTAACTGGTGCTGTAGTGCCTGACGCCAGTGGCTGGGCCACCTTTCCCATCGCGTTGACGGAGGCTTCCCATGCTGTCCCTTGAGACTCTGATTGCCAAACGCCTGCGAGATCAGGGGGAGTTTGTGGGCTGGTCTGTGCGCGAGGGCTGCCAGGACACTGATCGCCGCTCTGTCCCTGCAGCGGATGTGCGTATGGGCGGTGTCTCGGTGCCCCAGGTGCGCAAACCCGCTGCCACGCTGCAGCCGGAATGGGCAATCACTTTGGTGGTTCGCCGTGGCAACGAGGCTGCCCAGCAGTTGGATGCAGCTTTGTCTGCGGCCATTGCAAGCCTTCACAACTGGCGCCCCGCTGATGCCGCTGGGCGCGGCTGGACTGAGCTGCAGGTGGCGCGCGTGCTACCTGCTGACTTTGTCGATCTGGCCCTGGTTGGCTACGAAATCACTTTCACCACAGCGGCCGTTTTCCACGGTCAGCCCTGATCAATCCATTTACGGAGCATTTCTATGCCCATCATTCACGCCAAAAGCGAATACCTGATCCCTCGTGGCCGAGCCTACTTTGACCCATACGATGCCAGCGAGCGCCTGACGGGGGAGATCGATCTGGGCAACTGCCCCGGCATCAGCCTGAGCATTGAGACGGAAAAAGCGGAGCACTTCAGCAGCCAGACCGGCCTGCGAGAAAAGGACGGCAGCTGGGTGGTGCAGGTGCAGCGCACAGGTGCAATGCAGTGCGACAACTTCAGCCCAAGCAATGCGGCCTTGTGGCTGACTGGTTCGCATGAGATCAAAACCCAGCTCGCCACGCCCGTCACCGACGAAGAGCGCACCGTCTTGCCTGGTCGCCAGTACCAGTTGGGTGCGACGGGCGCCAACCCATTGGGCGTGCGCAACGTCACCGACATCACCGTGACTGCAAAGACAGGCGGCACGGTGTACGTGGCAGGTACTGACTACAACGTGGATACCGAAACGGGCCGTGTGCAGATCATCGTGGGTGGTGCCATTACGGAAGCCACTGCGGTGTTGTTTGGCTACAAGCCGGTGGCGGGCAAGTTTGATTCCGTCAAGTCGGGTGCCAAGTCCGAGTTGACCGGTGCGCTGCGTGTGGTTTCTGACAACGCTGCTGGTGGCAACCGTGACTGGTATCTGCCCAAGGTCACGCTGACAGCTGGCGGTGACCTGACCTTGATTGCCGAAGGCACCGATGTGGTGGTGATGGAGTTTGAGATCGAAGCCCTCAAACCTGCCAATGCCGAGGCCATCTATTGCGATGGCCGCCCGGTAGCGAACTAACTCCTACAAAACATCTACCGCCCGACTTTGTGTCGGTGCGGTTTGCAGTGTGGCCCGCACGGCCATAGCGCAAACCGTAGTACTTACTCATATGTCATTCAAACCCATCCAGATCGTAATCAATGCCAAGGACAATGCGTCTGCGGTGTTCGGCCGTCTGGAAAGAAATGCCAAGGCCCTGGGCCTGGCCATCGTGGGTTATTTTGGCATCAAGGCCTTTGCCGGCGGCATCCAGGGGGCGGCAGAGTTTGAAGCGGCCATGAGCCGTGTGAAAGCTGCGACGGATGGCACGGCGGCTGAGATGGCTGCGCTCACCAAGGCCTCTCAGGACGCGGGCAGCAATACCAAGTACACCTCGGTGCAAGCCGCTGGCGCGTTAGAGAACTTGGCCAAGGCGGGTTTGAGCGCCAACGATTCCATCAAGACGCTGCCAGCAGTGCTCGCCCTGGCCCAGGCTGGTGATATCGAGCTTGGCACGGCAAGTGAGTATGTGACCAAGGCCGTGATGGGTATGGGCCTGGCATTTGACGATGCCGGCCGCGTGGCCGATGTGCTGGCCAAGGGCGCCAACGCCACCAACACTAGCGTGGATGGTCTGGCTCAGGCTCTGAGCTACGCAGCGCCCGTGGCCAACTCCCTGGGCCTGAGCCTGGAGAGCACGGTTGCCATTATTGGTAAGTTTGCCGATGCGGGCATTGACGCCAGCCGGGCCGGTACCGCGCTTAACTCCATCCTGAGCCAGTTTCAGAATCCGATGTCGGCGTTTCGCAAAGAGCTGGGTGCGGCCGGCATTGTCACCACCAACTTTGAAGAAGCGCTGCGTCAGCTGGCAGCCAAGGGCAAGGATGGCGAGAAAGCCATCACTGCTATTGGCTTGGAGGCGGGGCCTGCGCTGCGTGCGCTGCTCAACCAGGGTATGGGCTCGCTCGATGAGCTGACGGGTAAGCTCAAGGATGCGGGTGGTAGCGCAGAGGCTACCGCTAAGATCATGAGCGACAACCTGAATGGTTCGCTTAAAAGTCTCTCCAGCATCTGGGGCACCGCCATGAAGGCGCTCAACACGCCTGTGCTGCCGGTGGTGCGCAAAGGGGTGGATGAGCTCACGGCTTCCATTCGCCGTGGCATTGAAAGCGGCACGATTGCCAAGTTTGGCCAAGCCCTGGCCACCGCTTTTGAAAGCGGGCTCAAGTACTTCCAGGCTTTTGCTGCCAACTTCAACTTTGATGCGGTGATCTTGCGCATGCAGGTATTTGCCAGCGAGACGGGTGAGACGCTTCAGCGCGTGGGCTTGTACGCTTCAAATGCGGGCAATTCAGTGAAGCTTGCCTGGGGCGTGATGACGGCTGGCGTCAATGGCGTCATGGGCGTGATCTACAAGGTGGGCGAAGCCTTTGCCGGCGTGGCCAGCAATATCCAGAGCGGGCTGGCCTATCTATATGAAGGACTGTCCAAGATCACGTTTGGCGCCGTCTCCCAGGCATATGCCCAGGCAGCAGCAGAGGTGCGCTTGTCGGCTGGTGCAACAGGTGCGGCCGCAGATGCACTGGCGGAAAAGTCTAGGGCTGCATTTCTGGCCATGGCCGATGGTGCCCAGACCGCACGGGATGGCTGGGGCGCACTGACTGGGACAGTTGGTGAAACGGCTGCCGCTGCTGAAGGTTCCGCAGAGCAGTTGCAGGCAGTGGCAGCAGCGATCGAGGCAACAGGCAAGGCTGCTTCTAAGGCCGCTAGGGAGGCTGCAGCCAAAGCTGAAGCAGATCGGATTGCTGCCGAGTCGATCAAACTACTCAAGACGGAATATCAGCAGTTGATTGCCAGCGGCAATCTGGATGCGGCTGGCCGCAAGCTGCAGGAAATAGACAAAATTCAGCGCAGCTTGGCCGGTTCTTCCGCCGACGCCGCAAAAGCTACGGCTCTGCTAGAGCAGGCCTATAAAGACTTGGGTCTGACTACTAATGAAGATCTGCAGCGCATGGCAGATCAGGCGCGTGCTGCATTTGATCGCCTAGAGAAAGATGGCCAGCAGCCCCCGATGCGTATTGCCGAGGCCTGGAAGTCCATGGCGGACAAGGTCATTGCCGCCAATGGCGGTATTGCACCCGAATGGCTCAAGACCCAGGCGGCCGTCAAGGGCTACGTGGTGGAGCTCGATGAGGCTGGCAAGGCGGTGGTCAACACTGACCGTGCCACTCGCAAAGCCACCAGCTCCATGGCTGCTGGTTTCAACGATCTCAGCAAGTCTGTGCGCGGCGCTGGCAGTGAGCTGGATCGTTTCGATGGTCGCCACGGCGGTGGTCGTCCTGGTGGGGCGGGGCCGGATCGCGGTGATGTAGGGGGTGGTGGCGGTTCGAGAAAAGGCCAGTCATTTGAGGACGTGCTTGGTCGTCCGCCAACCGCCGAAGAAAAGCAGGCGCTGGCCAATGGACTCTCCCCGATGGATGTTCTGGCAGGTGGCTCCCTGGCCGTGCGCAATGCCAACACCAAAGGCTCTGACTCGGTCATGCAGCAGAAGTCCGGGTCGCTGTCGCTGGTGCCTCAGTTCCAGAGCCAGAAAGAGCTCGATGCCTGGTGGGACCAGTGGAAGACGCAGTACTCCAAGGACAACCCGTTTCTCACCAAGGCCCAGGGCCAGCTGGGCATGTACCAGTACGACCTCACCGAGTTTGCCGTCAAGGAAGCGCGCAAGGGCATTGATCTGCAGCAGGCCGTGGCCAAGGCGCGCGAAGGCGAGGGGGGTCGCAAGAAGCCGGAATCTGTTCCGCTGAGCAAAGTCCCTGCAGGCTACGGCATGCCTTCGCAGTCTTCCCCTGCGCAGCCACCTTCTCCTGCTCCGGTCCCGCCGCCGCCACCTGCTGAGATCCCTGTGCAGCAGCCAGTCATTACCCATCGTCATGAATTCAATATCGGCGGCAGGCAGTTGTCTGTGGGTACCGATGCTCAAGGCAGCGAGCAGATGCAGCAGCTGCTGCAGGCGCTCGAGCGAGATGCCAATTTATCTGGAGGGGTTCGCTGATGGCCGGCCATTCTTTGAACGGTATTGAGTTGCCACGCGGCATGTTGTGGGTCGATGAATTCAACTGGTCCGCCGTTTCCAAGTCTGTGGATCGAAGCATTACCGGCGCTCAGGTGATCGATGTCTCGCTCCTTATCGCTGGCCGACCCATCACCTTGCAGGCGGTGGAAACGCAGGGCTGGATACGGCGCACCACATTGCAGCAGGTGCAGGCACTGGTGGATGAGCCTCAAGGCGAGTACTTGCTAGTGCTGGCAGATGGCCGTGAATTCCGGGTGCAGTTTGCTGCCTCGGACCCCATTGCTGCAGCGCCTATTGCCCGGCCTGAGCTGCCCAGCGATATCCATCCCTATGTCGCCACGCTGCGGCTGATTACTGTTTAAGCGAGAGAAATAAATGCCCATCAAGCAAGGCGATATCCAGCTGCTGGCCAGCCGCGTCATGGACGACGTGCCCGAAGGCGGCGGCGGCCCGTCTGCCACCGTCATAGAGGATGGTGCAGAGAACGCCATCATGCCGGACATCTCCGAGATGGACCGTGCCACGGGCCGCGCCAACATGCGCCAGGTGCATGTGGCGGTACGCACCGACGACCGCGACACCTACCAGGGCAGCAACGTCATTGTGGCCAAGCCGCCGGCCGATCCCAATGTGTCCATCACCCTGTTTTCTACAGGCGGTGTCTATGACACCAGAGCCCAGGCTCAGGCCCGGCTGGAGGCCTATCTGAACAAGGGTGCCGAGTGGTCTGGCTATCTCTATGAGAACCACATCAAGGGCCAGCGGGTCATCCAGATCTTCCAGCGGCCGGGGACCGAGCTGCCTGCCGTGGGCAAGACCTTGGTGCTGGTGGGCAATGAAGGTCTGAGCAACGAGTATGAGCAATATGTCCGGGTGATTCGTGCCACCAGCATCGAGCGCAGCTTCACCTATGACAACGACAAAGACTTCAAGGCCATGGTGGTGACCCTGGAGTTGTCCGACGCGCTGCGCTACGACTTTGTCGGCTCGTCTGCTGGCCGCACCTTTACGCGTCTGACCTTTGCGGCCCGCGTGCGCGACACGCTGGTAGCCGATGCGGGCAGCTATGTGGGCGTAACGCCGCTGCAAAAGGCGGTTGCCCTGGGCGACTTCACCATTCTTGCCAAGACGATCATGACCCAGATCGTGCCCTCGGCACAAAGCGAGACGCCCATCCCGGCCGCCATTCCTTATGCAGCGGCCGGCTTGCCTGTCTCAGCCGCCGAGGCCGTGAGCTTCAACACCGACCAGGCCTGGAGCACCACCACCAGCATGGCCCTGCCGGGCGGCTGTCTGCCAGGCTCGCTCAGCATCGTGGTGGGCGGTGTCACCTTCACCGACAAGGGCGGCATTCTGATGTCGGGAACCCAGCAGGTCGGCCTGGTCGACTATGCCAATGGCATCGTCACCTCCAGCTCGGGCAGCTATGGCGGCAGCAAGACCATCAGCTACCGGCCTGCCGCCTTTATGCAGCGCATGCCCCAGTCCAGCGAGATCCGCATCACGCCCGAGACGCGCAGCCAGTCCTATACCGGCTTCATCACCCCGATCCCTGCACGTGGCACCTTGAGTTTCAGCTACCGGGCGCAGGGCCGCTGGTATGTGCTGTCTGATGCGGGCGACGGCGCACTGCGCGGCAGCGACTCCAGCTATGGTGCCGGCACCTATAGCGCCGAGAGTGGCAGCTTTGTCATCACGCTGGGGGCCTTGCCCGATGTGGGCAGCTCCATCGTCCAGCACTGGGGCGTGCCCACGCAAGAGACCGTGCAGCCTGCTGTCGATCTGCTGATCAGCCAGACCATTGCGCTGCCACTGCCTGCCGGTCAGGCGCTGTATCCGGGTGCTTTTGAAGTCAAATGGCTGGACGGCGCCATCCAGCGAAGCGCTACGGCCACGGCCGCCTGGCAGTTGCAGGGTGATGCCACGGGGGAGGTGCGCGTGGGGCGCAGCGAGTTGCTGTTTGCTCCCAAGCTGCTGCCCGCCGTGGGCACGGTGCTCGATGTCACGGTCGACACGGCCCCTGCGGTCGAGGTGAACCTGCAGCACCCCTCGCGCAACGGCCAGGGCCGCCTGGCGGTCTCTGCCGGCCAGGGTGCGCTTGTGCCCTATACGGTTGAAGTCGAGTGGAACACCCTGACCGACCAGAGCGTGCTGGGTCTCTATACCCGCGACCAGCTCAAAGAAATGGGCGTGACGCTGGTCGATCCCACCCAGATCGCCCGCGATGACGGTGCCGGCAAGCTGATGCTGGGTGACACCCAGGTGGGGACCGTGACCTATGCGACGGGCGCGGTGGACTTCATGCCCGATGTCACCATCAAGATCCCCAAACCCCATTACTCATCCCATCAGGTCAGTGGCGGTGGCTTCTCGGGAGACGCGGCCAGGTACCGGCTCAACTATGAAGGCATCGAGTACCTCAATGCGCCTTCGATCTATCCCAATGACGAGAGCGGCTATGTGAAGCTGCGTTTCAGGACCACGGGCAGTGCCACGCGCAGAACCTTGCAGGTCACGTTTGCTCCCGAGTTTGACCTGGTCACGGGCGTGCAGGCCCCCGTGGTGCCGGGCTCGGTGCTGCTGATGCCGGCCAGTGGCCAGCCTTGGAGCGATGATGGCCGGGGTGTGCTGCGTGTGTTGACGGCAGGCGGGTTTGTGACGCGTGGCTCCATCAACTACGCCACCGGCCGAGTGGCGCTGACCTCGTGGATGCCTGGAGATGCCAACCAGCTGCATCGAGTGGGCTGCATCACCAACCTGGGCGATGCGATTTCCAGCGCCTATGTGTTTCGCACGGCGGCGGCCCCGCTGCGTCCCGGCTCGCTCACGGTGCAGGTTCCCCGTGCTTCGGGCGGCTCGCAGAATGTCACGGCGGGCATTGACGGCACGATTGCAGCACCCGGTGTGGTGGGCACGGTGGACTACGAAACCGGCCTGGTACGTCTGGGCTTTGGTGCTCTGGTCACGGCCGCAGGCCATGAGGACCAGCCCTGGTTCAACCCGGACAACGTCCAACCCGACGGCAAGATCTTCAAGCCCCAGCCCGTGGTGGCCAGTGCACTGCGCTACTCGGCGGTGGCTTATTCCTATCTGCCCATGAATGCCGACATCATCGGCATCGATCCGGTGCGCCTGCCCAGCGACGGCAAGGTGCCCATTTTTCGTGCAGGTTCGCTGTGCGTGGTGGGTCACACCAAAACCAGCAGCCAGCTGGTGGTCAGCAACAACCAGACCATCAACCTGGCGCGTACACGCCTGTCGCGGGTCGCCGTGCGGGATGCCGACGGTAAAAACCACCTGACGGGCTATACCGCAAACCTGGAGGCCGGCACCGTCACCTTCACCGATGTGTCCGCCATGACCATGCCGCTCACGATCGAGGACCGCATCGAAGACATGGCCACGGCCACCGACGTGCAAATTTCCGGCGAGATCACCTTCAACCGGGCCTTGACCCATGACTTTCCCAAAGACGGCACCTATGTGTCCAGCGCCTTGCAGGCCAGCGATCGCCGCGCCCGCGTCAGCCTGGTGTTCGCCCAGCAGACCTGGATCGATAACGTCTGGGTCGATGCGCCCAATGGTCCCGTGCCACCCGCCAAGTACGACCAGGGTGTTTCTCCCATAGAAATTACCAACGCCGGCGGCAGCACCGAGCGCTGGGTGCTGCAGTTCACCAGCACCACGCAGTTCCGGGTGATTGGCGAGCATGTGGGCGTGATTGGCACGGGCGACATCAATACGGTCTGCGCCCCCGTTAACCCGGCCACGGGCAAGCCTTATTTCACGATCGATCCACTGGGCTGGGGTATCGGCTGGGCCGTGGGCAACATCCTGCGCATCAACACCGTGGGCGCTCTGTACCCGTTCTGGGTGGTGCGCACCATCCAGCCGGGGCCCGAGACCGGCATCGAGCACAACTTCTCTCTTCTGGCCCGTGGCGATGTGAACCGCCCGCAGGCCGACTGATTACCGATTACTGATTCCTGATTCCTGATTCGGAGATAAAACAATGGCATCCCCCGTAGATACCTCGGTCAAGCATTTTTATTCAGCCATGGCAGGGGCCCCCACCGTGTCCGGCACGGCAGGTTCGCTCATCTCGACCCTGGACGCCTGCCTGGTCACCGGCTTCGGAGCCAAAGCGGTGGACAGCGGCACCATCACGGGCGGCGTCTGCCGTCTGAACTTTGCCAGCGGCGTGAGTGCGGCCAAGCAGGAGGCGGTGATCCTCGTCTCGGGTGCCATGCCCGCTGCCCTTAACGGTGAGCAGAAGGTCACTGCCGCAGCAAATGGCTGGGTGGAGTTCAAGACGGCCTTGCCTGATGGGGCTGTGACCGGCTCGGTGAGCTTCAAGATGGCCCCGCTGGGCTGGGAGAAAGTCTTCACCGGTACCAACAAGGCTGTGTATCGCCCCGCCGATCCTGCCAGCACACGCCCATTCATTCGCGTGGATGACAGCAACGCCGCTTTCGCCCGCGTACAAATGTACGAATCCATGACGGATGTAGACACGGGCATGGGTGTGACGCCGGCCATGGCGGGCGGCTGGTACTGGCACAAGTGGAGCGGTGCAGCGGCGACAGCGACGTATTGGCTGGTGATCGGCGATTCGCGAGGGTTCTATTTCTTGAACAACCTGAGCTCCGCTACGGCGGCGTCACAAGGGGTAAGTGCCGCGACCAGCCGATATGCCGGGGATTTGAACAGCTACCGCAGCGGGGATGCCTGGTGCGCGATGCTGACAGGGAGCAACAGCGCGTCTTACAACAGCGTTACCGGATGCGTTTTCTCTTCGTTATCCAGTGGGTTCCAGTTAATGCGTGCCAGTACGGGGATCGGTGGTCCTGTCGATTGCAATCGCTTGGTTTTTGGGGGTAGCAATAGCATTTCTGGTGTTGACGGCACCAGCGGCTCTTTCCCAAGCCGAACAGACAACGGACTGCGTTTGTCGACGATTCAGATCACGGACGGGGTGTCGAGCAACGGTCCAAGAGGTGAGGTGCCAGGAGCGTTCTACTGCCCGCAATCTGGCGTTCCGGTAGCTATTGGCGCAGATGTCGTGTTGACACAGGGTACGTCACAGTTTGCAGGAAAGACAGTGCTGAGCCTTTCGGTGGGAGTCCCTAACGGATCATCTTCGGGTATCGGCTTCTTCGACGTCACCGGCCCTTGGCGCGAGGGCTGACCCATGGCATACAGCATGTCACTGCTCGGGCTGCATGTGCTCAAGGGCGGCAAGCCGCCGCCTCAAGGCTTGGCAGCTACACCACTGATAGCCGCGCCAGGGCGACTGATGGACACCGAGTTCGGTGGCCTCTACCGTATCTACGGCACCGTGGCCCGCAAAGGCACGCCTGCCAATGTGCCCCTCAAGCGCCGCGTGCGCTTGCACCGCAGCAAGGACGGCTATCTGGTGCGCGAGACCTGGAGCCAAGCCGACGGCAGCTATGAGTTCAAAGAGATCAGTGGTCGCTATGAATACGACGTGATCGCCTGGGATCATGAGATGCAGGACTTCTCGACCGTGGCCAATAACCAGCTGGCGGAGGCCATGCCATGAGCGAGGCACTGCCCGATGTGCCCGAGTTCGAGATCTCGGCCGCCCACGCCCTGGCACGCCTGCAGGCCACGCTGGCCTTTGCAGACTCGGGTGCTGGGCCAGCAACCATCAAACTCTATGACGCAGCCGAGCAATTGCTGGTCACCCTGACGCTGACCAAGCCCTGCGGCCAGATCACCGAGGGTGGCTCTCTGCTGCTGACCCAGGCCAATAGTGGCGGGGACATGATCCTGGCCAGCGGCCAGGCCGCCACAGGCGTCTGGGCTACCAGCGATGGCAAGCTCATTGGCCGTGGCCAAGTCACGGATGAGGCTGGCCAGGGTCACTTCAAGCTGTTGGGTAGCACCGGCACCCAGCTCTACGCCGGCGGCAAGGCCATCCTGGGCGAGACGCGGATTGACTGATGGCAAGCATCGACCTTGTCTTTAACAAGCCGTGGAAGACCGGGAACCCGGTTGACCTGGTGTTTGGCGATGACGGCGGCTCGGGCACTTCCGATGCGCACCTGGTCCTGGCCGCGCGCATGCCGGGTCTGCGTGCCCGTGCCCGGGTCCATGTGCGCAAAGATGTGGTCGGTGCTGGCCGCATGCCGGGTGTGCGCTGCCAGGGGGTCGTGCGCTACAACACTGACACCCCACGCCCGGTGGTGGCTGACGTAAAGGCCATGGCGCAGCATGCTCAGGCTGTGGCGGCAGGCTGGACTTCTGGCTGGCAAGAAACGAATGCACTTCCCGTGGGCTGGACCTCTGCCGCGCAAGATGCTACTCCCCTGCAGCATCAGTTTTGGGTGGCGTGGCAGGAAGCCCAGAAGCAAAGCGTAGCGATGCTGGGGCGGTTTCAGCAGGCGCAGCCACTGCCCGGCGCAGCGGTACAGGCCCGCTTGCAAGAGTCTCAGGGTGTGCGCGTTGGCTTGCAGGCCATGGCTGAGGATGCTGTGTCCACGCGGGCTGGCTGGCGGGTGCGGTTTGAGGAAAGCCTGCGTGATCGTCGCCTGCTGCTGCAGACATCGGCCCAGGATGCGCAGGGCTTGCCGCACATGCTGACCACGGGTGCAGGCCCCGCCCAGGTGCTGCACACGAGCTTTCTGGCCCGGTACCAGCAGGCCATGAAGCCTCCAGCAGGTCGCTCGGAAACCAAGCCGCCAGAGCCAGAAAAGCCCGGCTGCTATGAGCAGCTCGTGGGCGGCCCCATCCCCTTGGTGTTTTGCAGGTCCTGGGCTGCATCGGCCGATCTGCTGTTCATGTGCTGCAAGTCCGCGGGGCCTGAGCCGCAGCCCCAGTACGTCATTCCTCTGCTGCCCGTCTATATGCAAGTTCATCACCTCACGGCGCATCTGCTGCCAAGCCTTGAGCCCGTAGTGCTCACAGACGTCACCATTGCCGCAGACGATGACAGCTATTGCTGGAGCCTGTCTGCCAATGGCCCCGAGCATCTGCTCGATCAGCTCGCGCCCGTGGGCGGTCTGCCGCAGAGATTGCAAGTCGGCATTGACGGCATGCAGTTTGTCTTTGCGGTGACCAGCACGGCGCGCAGTCGCGCGTTTGATCGGCGCCGTGTGGCGGTGCAGGGCATCAGCGTCACCGCCATGTTGGGCAGCCCCTATATGCCCAAGCGGTCCTGGCTTTCCACCTCGGTGGCCACGGCGCAGCAGCTGCTTGTTGCGGCGCTTGAGTTCTCGGGCGTAGGCCTGGACTGGCAGATTCCCGACTGGCAGGTGTCCGCCGGCGCCTGGAGCTTTCAGGGCACTCCCTTGCAGGCCGTGCTGCGCATGGCCGAGTCGGTCAATGCTGTGGTACGTAGCCATCGCACAGCCGAGCAACTCATTGTTGCGCCGCGCTACCCGGTGCTGCCGTGGGAGTGGGGCGCTGCCACGCCCGATGTACAGATGCCTGCGGCCGTCATCGTGACGGACGAGCTGCGCCCCGATCCGCGCGCCGAATACAACGCCATCTATGTGGCAGGCGGTAGCGTGGGTGGTGTGCTGGGTCATGTGGTGCGCGCGGGCAGTGCCCGCGACAAGCTGGCTCCCCAGATTCAGGACGACCTCATCACCCATGCCGACGCCGCCCGCATGCGCGGCAGCTGGGTGCTGGCCGCCAGCGGTAACAAGCTGCAGCACAGCATCAGCATGCCCGTGCTCACGGGCGGCACCAGCCCCGGCATCTTGAATCCTGGGCAACTGCTGGAGGTGGCCGACACCGATGGCACCTGGCGCGGCCTGGTGCGGGGTGTCAGCGTCAGTGCCGCCATGCCCAGGGTTCGCCAGCAAGTCACTGTCGAAAGGATGGCGGCATGAGTACCAACCTCTACAAGCGTCTCAAAGACCTGCTGCCCGATGACCCCGTCATAACCGGGCAGATCAACGCCGTGTTTGCCGACGGCACCGCACAGATCACGCTCGAAGACGGAGTGGGCCAGCTGCGTGTGCGCAATCCCCTGGGTGTCGCCAGCGGTGCTCGCGTCTATGTGAAAGGTGGGGTTGTTACAGGCACTGCGCCTGCCATGACCTATGTGCTGATCGAAGTTTAAAGAGGAGAGGGAATGGATGACTACGGGGACGAACTGCCGGCGGTCACGCGTCAGCAAATTAACGAGCGATTTGACCAAGGGAGTGAACGTATGGCCGCCATCGAGCGCGATTTAAAGCAGGCAACGCAGGAGCTGCGCGAGCGCAACCAGCAAATGGCCGAACTGCTGGAATTCTTCACCGCCATGAAGGGTGCCTTCAAAGTTTTGAACTGGGTGGGCAAAGTGGCCAAGCCGCTGGCCGCCATCGTCATGCTGGGCGGTGCCTGTGTGGGGTTCTGGACGGCAATCAAAGGGGGGGTAGGTCGATGAAAGAAGCTATCCGCAATCGCCTTCTGGCGGCTGCAGCCAGCATTGCCATGGGCGCAGCTGGCGTGGCTGGGTATGTCGATACTCATCCCAGCGCCGAAGTACGCCTGGCAATGGAGCTGGGCGCTCATTTTGAGAGTAGTGGCGGTCACATCGGCACACCTTACGTGGATAAGCTGGGCAAAGGCCAGCCGCTGACAGTGTGCAATGGCGTGACAGGCCCCGAGGTGGTGGCCGGACGCTACTACACGCCAGAGGATTGCAAGCGCATCGAGCTGCCCAAGTACCTCGCGGCAGAGAAGGCGGCAAAGCGGCTTTTCAAGCACTGGGGCACCTACAACGTATGGGTGCGCGCGTCGTTTATCGACATGATCTACAACTTGGGCGAGCCCGCAGTGTCCGGTAGCAGCATGCTCACACTGGCCAATGCGGGCAACTTGGCAGCCGCATGTGCACAGATGCCGCGCTGGGTATACGGCACCGTGGGTGGCCAGCGCGTCGTGCTCAATGGACTTGTTGACCGGCGCCAAACCACTGGTGAGTTGTGCTCAGACTGGGGGCGTGATGGGCATTTCAGCGCTGGGCTATTGGCGCGCGGGGAGGGTGGCGCATGAGCGGGCTATCTCGACTCTGGCCATGGCTCGCCCTTGCCCTGGCTGCGCTGGTCGCACTGCAGTCTCAGCGGCTGGCCAGCACTCAGGTATCGCTGGCTGAGCTGGAGAATTCACAGTCAAAACAAGCTGCAGCGCAGGCAGAACAAGCGCAAGCAGCTACAGAAAACAAAGCAGGCGCGCTGCTGCAGCATGCCTCAGGCCAACAGGAAAATACCTATGACTTCACGCAAAAACTGGCAGCCCTGGAAGTGGGCCGCGCTGCTGATGCTGTCCGCATTGCAGGCCTGCAGCACGACATACGCACCGCTGCCACCCGCAACGCCCAAGCTGCAGGTGACGCCGCTGCCTGCAGAGATCTCGCAGATCAGCACCAGCGACTCGCAGCCCTTGCTGGCGAAGGCGCGGGCGTGGTTGGGCAGCTTGTCGGACTGGTCGAGCGCAGAGATGCCCAGGTCAACGCCCTGAAAGGGCAAGTAGTGGTTGATCGAGATTTGATTGATCGACTTCAGTAGCAGGCGTCAATCAAGCGCGAATTGCTCGCCATCCACCCAGTTGCCCGCTTTGTCTACTCGCAGCCAGCGCGAAGTGCCACCTTTGCCAACCAGCATCAGGTCAATGTCATAGTCGCGCGATTTTGGGGTGTGGTCTGGTCTGATGCCGTGGTGGTAAACAACGATGCGCTCGAAGGTGTCAGCGATCAACTGGCGTGCTTGAAGCCGTGTTTCAATATCTTGGGCTTCAACGCCTGAGGCTAGTGCGCGCCATTTTTCATCAACGCCTCTGATGTCTAGGCGGGCATGGTGAGCAAGTTCTCGTTCTGACGCGCTGAGTTTTTTTTCAGCTGCTTCCAGTTCTGCTTCAAGCTGCCTGGCTCTCCTAGCGAATACCAAGGGTGTTCCCTCATTGGTGGATGCAAGCATGGCGTCAGTCAGTTTTTCAAGTTGGCCCTTGATGGCCTCCACATCTTGCCTGGCTTGGAGCATTTCTTGCTTTGGGGAGTTGGTGATGCTTGGGCTAAACAGTGCTTGCAGATTCATCATGTCCGAGCAGTAAGACATGATCGCTTTTTCTACAGGTGCGACGCTTGTGGAGCCGGGTACGTTGCACCCTGTGCTGTACGCCGCAGCGGATGCGCACAGGAGTCGTCGATACCCATCACGGATACGTCCATCTGGGAGACGTTTTTTGGAAGCAAGGTTTTGCCCTGCCATGGGGCGGCCGCAGTAGCCACAATAGGTGACGCCAATGCCTGTAATGATATGTGGCAGTTCACCCTTGATGCGGCGACGACCGGAATTGCTGACCACGCGTTGCAGATCCTCCCACTCTGCCTCGGAAAGCAGTGCAGGGTAGTAGTCTCGCAAGAGGTAATCTTCCCCGTCCACGCTTATTGGTTTATGGCCAGCGAGTTGAGGCATCTTGGTTATGCGATAGACCTGCAGGGTTTTGTTGCCTGAGCCTTTTGAATAGATACGCAGATTCTCGGAGTCCAGGGTCTGGATAATGCGCATGCCGCCGAACCCCTGTTTGTAGAGTTCAATGGTTCTGAGAACTGCACGTGCGGCATCAGGGTTGGTGTCCCAACTCAGCTCAGCTTTTCGCTGGAGCCAGAATGGATCGTGCCCTTGCTCGATTGGGCCACGGTAGCTGCCGTCAATCCATTTTTCGCAGAGTCGGCGCACACTGGCCTTGACGCGTTTGCTCTTGGTGTCGGACTCCTCGTGGGCGCGAATCATCACAAGCAGGCTGTAGACCAGATCCATGGGGTTTTCTTTCAGCCGTTGTCGGCTGTAGGTCTTCCCGTCGCTGGCAGTGACCACTGTGATGCCCGCATTTACAATCTGGCCTAGTTGCGCTTGGGCCTGGAGTGGTTCGGCGCGAGATAGACGGTCAAGACCCTCAACAATTAGCACGGATCCATTGGGAACGCGCCCGTCCTCTACAGCTCGGAGAAAGACTCCCAATGCCCCCGATTTGATGTGCTGCTGGTGATAGGCCGAAAGGCCTTCATCCCTTAATGACAGGCGATTGTCCAGTTCCAGGTCATGCTCGGCTGCCCACTTGGCTGCATAGGCCAACTGGCGGTCTGTGCTGCCCCCAGCTGATTGCTTTGGGTCTGAGAACCGCAAATAGCTATATACCAAACCATTTTTTGCAGATTGCCCCATGACTGAAACCATTCCCCAGAAAGATAAAATTCCTCGTATAGGTATGGTATCACTCGGGTGTCCTAAAGCGCTGACCGACAGCGAACTGATCCTCACGCAATTGAGCGCCGAGGGCTACCAGACCTCCAAGACCTTTGAAGGTGCTGACTTGGTCATCGTCAACACCTGCGGTTTTATTGATGATGCCGTCAAAGAAAGCCTGGACACCATTGGTGAAGCACTGGCTGCCAACGGCAAGGTGATCGTCACCGGTTGCCTGGGCGCCAAGGCCGGTAAAGAAGGCGGAGCCACCATGGTGGCTGAAGTGCACCCCAGCGTGCTGGCTGTAACAGGCCCCCACGCCACGCAAGAGGTGATGGACGCCGTGCACGCGCACCTGCCCAAGCCCCACGACCCGTTTGTGGACCTGGTGCCCGGCAGCCTTGGTGACGCGGGCATCAAGCTCACGCCTAAGCACTATGCGTACCTGAAGATTTCTGAAGGTTGCAATCACCGTTGTACTTTCTGCATCATCCCCTCCATGCGCGGCGACTTGGTTTCGCGCCCGATTGGCGATGTCTTGAAAGAAGCCAAAGCGCTGTTTGAAGGCGGCGTCAAAGAGCTGCTGGTTATCAGCCAAGACACCTCCGCCTACGGCGTGGATGTGAAGTACGTCACCGGTTTCTGGGATGGCAAGCCCGTCAAGACCCGCATGCTGGAGTTGGCCGATGAATTGGGCAAGCTGGCCAAGCAATACGGCGCGTGGGTTCGTATGCACTACGTGTACCCATACCCCACGGTTGATGCCGTGCTGCCGCTGATGGCCGAAGGCAAGGTCTTGCCATACCTGGATGTGCCGCTGCAGCATAGCCACCCTGATGTTTTGAAGCGCATGAAGCGCCCCGCATCTGGCGAGAAAAACCTCGACCGTATCCGCGAATGGCGCAAGATTTGCCCAGAGTTGGTGATTCGCTCCACTTTCATTGCTGGCTTCCCTGGCGAGACCGAAGAAGAGTTCGAGCACCTGCTTGATTTTATTCGCGAAGCGGAAATTGACCGTGCAGGCTGCTTTGCCTACAGCCCGGTCGAAGGTGCTACCGCCAATGAATTGCCCGGCATGCTGCCTGAAGATGTGCGCGAAGCGCGCCGCGCCCGCTTCATGGAAGTGGCGGAAGAAGTCTCCACTGCGCGCTTGCAGCGCCGCGTGGGTCAGGTAATGAAGGTGCTGGTTGACAAGGCCATCAGCTTGGGTAAAAAGGGCGGCGTAGGCCGTACCTATGCGGACGCCCCAGAGATTGACGGCGTGGTGCACATCCAGCCGCCTGAAAAAGCCAGCAAGACCTACAAAGTGGGTGATTTGATCAGCGTGCGTATCGTTGGTACGCAAGGGCATGATCTGGTGGGTATTCCCGTCTAAGTGCCTGAAAGCAGCCTCTTTGCAGGCTCCATCAAAAACTCAAAAGGGCCGCGTTCTGCGGCCCTTTTTGCATCTGGGCTTTGTCAGTGGTGTTCAGTTGAGTTGTGAAGTCTTTGACTGAGGCGAAACAGGCAGTTGCAGGTCGTGCAAGTTAAAAGCATCTTGCTGGCGCAGTCATGAACGCAAAAAAACACCTGTCGATTTGACTAGGTGTCGTAGCGTCGCACATGCTCAGAAATTTTTCTATGAAGATGACCTCTTGTCTACAAAGAGGATTTCCATCGAAAGGTGACGAACCTTACCTCGGCACTGGTTTCACAGTTAGGGCTGCTTGGTTCCCCACCTGACCCGGTTGGCCGCTTCCCCATGCGAGGAGGCCCGTCACCGCTGATTATAGGATGAAAAGACACACTCTGAAATCTCATTACATGAGATTTCAGGTGCAGCCGTGTTGACATGCCCTTGCCCCGTAGAATTGAAGGCTATGTCTTATTTAGTGCTTGCTCGTAAATACCGGCCCCGTACCTTCTCCGAAATGGTGGGGCAGGAGCACGTGGTTCAGGCCCTGACCAATGCGTTGACCCAGCAGCGCCTGCACCACGCCTATCTGTTCACGGGCACGCGTGGCGTGGGCAAGACCACGGTGTCGCGCATTCTGGCCAAGTCGCTGAATTGCCAGGGTGTGGATGGCAATGGTGGAATCACTGCAACTCCTTGCGGAATATGCGCTGCATGCACTGAAATCGATAGCGGGCGCTTCCCTGATTACACCGAGCTGGATGCCGCGTCTAACCGTGGGGTGGACGAGGTGCAGAGCCTGCTGGAGCAGGCGGTCTACAAGCCGGTGCAGGGGCGCTTCAAGGTCTTCATGATCGACGAGGTGCACATGCTGACCAATACGGCGTTTAACGCCATGTTGAAGACGCTGGAAGAGCCGCCTGAATATCTGAAGTTTGTGCTGGCCACGACCGATCCGCAAAAAGTGCCTATGACGGTGCTTTCGCGCTGTCTGCAGTTCAACCTGCGACCCATGGCCCCTGAGACGGTGCTGGAACACCTGACGCAAGTACTGGCCAAAGAGGTGGTGCCTGCTGAGCCGCAGGCATTGCGGCTGCTCTCGCGTGCAGCGCGCGGCTCCATGCGTGATGCGCTGAGCCTGACCGATCAGGCCATTGCCTTTGGCAGCGGTCAGCTTCAGGAGGCTTCGGTGCGCCAGATGCTGGGCAGTGTGGACCGCAGCCATGTGTTTCGCCTGATTGATGCGCTGGCGCAAGGCAATGGCCGCACAGTGGTTGAAACTTCTGAAGAGTTGCGCCACAACGGCTTGTCGGCTGCTTCTACGCTGGAAGAAATGTGCGCTGTGCTGCAGCGCATGGCGGTGCTGCAGGCCGTGCCTGATATGCCACTGGACGCCAGCGACCCGGAAGCCGCTGAAGTCGATCGTCTTGCGAGCCTGATGCCGCGTGACGAGACGCAACTGCTCTACAGCATCTGTCTGCATGGTCGTGCGGAGCTGGGTCTGGCTCCCGACGAATATGCGGCGCTGACCATGGCGCTGCTGCGGCTGCTGGCTTTTAAGCCTGAAAATGCCGAAGCCGGCACGGCTGAAAAAAAAACTCCAGCGCTGAGACCTAGTCGTCCGGTTGCTATTGCACCGGCTGTTGAGCCCGCAGTGCTGCCGGCTCCTGTGGCTATCGCACCTGTTGCTCCACCCGTGCACCCGCAGGTGGCAGAGTCTCAGTTTGCCTCTGAAGTTTTAGCGTTAAAGCAGCCTGACCCCCATACAAATCAAGTGGATCAAGCTACTGTATTCGTAGCTGATCCTGTGCTCGCTCAGCCTCAACAGGCAGTGCCGGACAACGCTCCTGCCGCCGCGCTGGACGTGCCTCAGTCGATTGCGCCGGATGCTGCTGAAGTGCCCGCTGTAGCGACTGAAGAGCTCGTAAATTCAGAAGAAGATGCTTCGGAATCAGAGGAAATGGCTGATCCAGCCGATGTAACAGACACTCCGCAAGACGTGGACCCCAGCGAAGCCGCCTGGGCTGGTATGCCCGAAGAGGGCTGGGCGGATGATGGTCGCTGGAGTGATGACGCTGATGTGGATGTCGGCCAGCCCATGAACGCCATGCCTGCGATGCCTTCTATGGTGCAGGAAGAGCCAGCTGTGCAGGAATCGGTCGGTGGCTATGCCAGTACCGCGCAGGATGTTGCGCCTGTAGAGCGCACGGCCGAAGGTGATCTGTGGCAAAACGTGGTCGAGCAATTGCTGCAGACTGAAGCCGTAGCGGCGCTGGCGCGGCAACTGGCGCTGCAGTCGCAGCTGATTGCCCGTGACGGTGATTTGTGGCATTTGCGGGTCGATTCCAGCTCTTTGAACCAAACGGGCTCACGCGATCGTCTGCGTGCTGCGCTGGAAGCTGCTGGTCATGCGCGACAATTGCAAGTTGAGCTGGGCCCGGTGACCGATACTCCGGCACGTCGACTGGCATTCGAAAAGAAAACGCACCAGCTGCTTGCTGAAGACATTGTCAAAAGCAATTCGCTGGTGCAAACCTTGAGGCGAGACTTTGGCGCGAAAATCGTGCCTGGCAGCGTCAAGCCCCTATCCATTCAGCCTGAATAAGGCGTTTCAACAAAAGAAGGAATTCACATGTTCAACAAAGGACAACTCGCCGGTTTGATGAAACAAGCCCAGTCCATGCAAGACAACCTGAAGAAGGCTCAGGACGAGCTGGGCAACATCGAGGTCGAAGGCGAATCCGGTGCTGGTCTGGTCAAGGTTGTGATGACTTGCAAGCACGACGTCAAGCGCATCACCATTGACCCCAGCCTGCTGGCTGAAGACAAGGACATGCTGGAAGACCTGGTCGCTGCCGCCTTCAACGCTGCTGTGCGCAAGGCTGAAGAAACTTCCAGCGAGAAGATGGGCAAGATCACAGCCGGTATGCCTG
>ERZ724504.155-NODE-155-length-38658-cov-5.973370_pt1 | contig 38658 bp, 34 predicted proteins | sample MGYA00376037_ERZ724504 | MGnify/ENA primary metagenome ERZ724504 (study PRJEB28724, sample SAMN07190888) | wastewater metagenome | isolation source: influent of sewage treatment plant in Hong Hong | place: USA: Christiansburg, Virginia | collected 2016-03-01 ... | reverse complement strand
CTCACTTGGCCTTTTTCAATCTACGAAAATTGCTATTCGTACTTTAATTAACGATATTTTTTCATCGCACATCAACACATGGTTGTACAAAAAACAGGATCCGCATGAATACCCAACTACAGATGAATGTACAGAAGAACATCGCCCTCGTTGCCCACGACCACAAGAAACAAGATCTGATTGGATGGTGCGAGAAACACCACGAGGCACTCAAGCCCCATCGTTTTTTCGGTACGGGGACAACTGGACAACTCATCGAAAATGCACTGGGATTCAGTGTCCACCGTTTTCAAAGTGGTCCTTTGGGTGGGGATCAACAAATTGGTGCAAAAATCGTTGAGAACGAAATTGATGTGCTCATCTTTTTTTGGGATCCGTTGGAGCCGATGTCGCATGATCCAGACATCAAAGCGTTGTTACGCCTTGCTGTGCTGTGGAACATTCCCACGGCAAGCAACATCACCACGGCTGATTTTTTGATTACCAGTCCTCTGTTTATCAGTGAATATGTACGTGTTTTACCTGACTTTACCAATTATCGCAATCGTTTGGCCGCTTCGTCTGATGTGGAGATTGCTTCAAAATAAGCTTTAAAAAATAGGGGGGTGATGGGGTACTTAACGCACAAAGCAGTCTGTGCGTGCCTCGATCCCTTGTTGTTTTCACCGCAGGATTTTTTGTGCGGAATGCATATATGTTTCATTTTATTTGAAACAATTTAAAATTGTGTTACACTGCCAACCATGCAACTGACTAAATTTACCGATCTGGGTTTACGGGTGTTGATGTATTTGTCTCAAAATCGCAGCCCACAAACGATCATGATGAGCGAAATATCCGAAGCCCTGAATGTGAAGCACAGCCATTTAATCAAAGTGGTGACGTTTCTCAATAAGCAAGCGTGGATACAAACCGTACGTGGGCCGGGCGGTGGCATGCGCCTTGTGGTTGAGCCCAGCCAATTGTTGATGGGTGATGTGTTGCGTGTTTTAGAAGGCAGCAGCACATTGGTCGATTGCATCAAACCCACATGCCCTTTGTCTGGATTGTGTGGGCTGAAAAGTGTGTTGGATGAGGGGTTGGAAGCTTTTTATCAGCACATGAACACACACACATTACAAGATGTTTTATTGCCGCAGACGGTTCAGGCGATATCGGTTTTACACCATCGATACGCGAAAGCGGTGTGATGCTTTGCATCCTTTTTTTTGATTAAATTGTTTCATTTAAAATGAATCAATTTAATCAGCCTTTTACTTTTTTAAGCCTAGGAGCAACAATGATTTCCAATCAAGCACGACCTTATATTGAAGCCAGTGTCCCTGTGTTACAAGCGCATGGCTTGGCCATTACCCAAGTTTTTTACAATAACATGCTGTCGGCTCACCCCAATTTGCGTCATTTATTCAATGCGGGCAATCAAGCGAGTGGTGTCCAACAGCAGGCGTTGGCAGCGGCGGTGTTTGCGTATGCGGCCAACATTGACAATCCCGATGCACTGGCACCCGTGGTCAGTCGCATTGTGCATAAGCACGCTTCGTTGGGCATCACCAAAGCGCATTACCCAATTGTGGGGGAGCATTTGATTGGCGCGATAGCGGAGGTGCTGGGTGAGGCGGCTACCCCTGAGTTATTGGCGGCATGGGTTGAGGCTTATGGTGCGTTGGCGAATGTGTTGATTCAAGAGGAGGATCGTTTGTATGCTGAGAAGCAAATTTTTGCCGGTGACATGATGCGTGTTGTGGTTGCCAAACGCGTACAAGAGAGCGAAGAGGTGGTTTCTTTTTACTTGGAAAAAGAAGGAGGCGGTTCACCAGGTGGGTTTTTACCTGGGCAGTACATCAGTGTCAAAGTATTTTTGATGGAAATGGGTTTGTCTCAAATGCGTCAATACAGTTTGTCCGATTCTCCTGAAAAGGATTATTGGCGAATCAGTGTGAAGGGTGAGCGCGGTGACTCGATCAGCCCAGATGGTATGGTGTCGAATTGGTTGCACAACCACCTTGAGTCTGGCGACATTTTAGACATCAGCCCTGCTTATGGGGACTTTACACCTGATTGTGCATCGAATGAAGCGATTGTGTTGTTGTCAGCGGGGGTGGGCATCACACCGATGTTGAGTGCTTTGCATTCGATCGCACACATTCATCCAGAACGTCGGGTGATTTTTGCACACGCAGCATTGCATGTTGATCGACATGTGCATGAACATGAGGTGAATGAATTGGTGAAGGGCATGCCGAATACGCAGGTGCATTATTTTTACGATGAGTTTGATGCCGACGGTGATTCTTTATATGCGGTACAAGGTCCCATGACTGTGGCATCCATTTGGGATTTGTCATTGGCTGAGGCTCAGGTGTACATGTGTGGTCCAAAAGGATTCATGCTGATGATGCGCAATCAATTGATGGACATGGATGTGCCTTTGACCTCAATACACCGTGAAATCTTTGGCCCCGATTTATTGGAAGATTTGATGTGATTAAATGCACCGTGTTGTACGGTACTCAAGTGGGCTGCGCACCATAAGCGGTGCGCAAGACCGCACTGAGGCAACGCAAACCCTCCTGATGGCACAGGAGGGTTTTCTTTGTCTTTTCCCATCAAATACTTTACATCAACAACGCGTTATAATGCGGTATCTTTACCTTTATCTTTATATTCAGAGAAACGCATTGTCATGACCTTATCGAACCCTTTACTTGATTTAACTGATTTGCCACGTTGGCACGACATCACACCTGCGCATGTCAATGAGGCTGTAACCGATGTTCTAAACGATGCCCGCGCCACATTGGCTCAAGTGGAAAGCATCAAGCCTTCAGACGCCACATGGGACAATTGCATGATGCCTTTGAATGATGTGATGGAACGCTTGTCGCGGGTGTGGGGTGTGGTCAGCCATTGTCATCATGTCATCGACACGCCAGAATGGCGCGAGGCTTACAATGCCCAGCTTGAGGCGGTGACTGAGTTTGGCACGGTGCTCGGTCAAAGTGATAAATTGCTGGCGCAACAGCAAGCATTCACCCAAAGTCCACGTTGGGAGGCCTTGACGCCAACACGCCAACACATTGTGACCAATGCCCTGCGCGATTTTAAATTGTCAGGTGCGTTGTTGAACGATGTGGATAAGGCAGAGTTTGCACAACTGCGTGCGCAAGAAGCGGCATTGCAAGCAAAATTCTCAGAAAACTTACTGGATGCAACCAATGCATACGCTTACTTTGCCAATGACGTTGAAGTCATGGGCATCCCCGCTGAAGCACAAGCTGCGATGAAAGCAGCGGCACAAAAAGATGGCAAAGAGGGTTATAAAATCACCTTGCAATTCCCATCGTATTTCCCTGTGATGCAATACGCAGAAGACCGTGCGCTGCGCGAGAAAATTTACCGTGCGAATGTGACGCGAGCAAGCGAGTTGGGTGATGCGACTTTGGATAACAGCCAAATCATGGCTGACATTTTGAGCACCCGTCAGCGCATGGCGGCTTTATTGGGCTATGCGCATTATGCTGAAGTCTCTTTGGCGACCAAAATGGCCGAGTCGGTTCGCCAAGTGACTGATTTTCTATATGATTTGGCATACAAAGCACAAGCTTCGGCAAAGATTGACATGGCGGCTTTACGCCTGTTTGCTGCGGAACATCTCGCTCTCAGCGAGCTGGAGGCTTGGGACATCACCTATGCCAGTGAGAAATTGCGTGAAGCACGTTATGCTTTTTCTGAGCAAGAGGTGAAAGATTATTTCCCTTTAACTAAAGTGTTGAGCGGCTTGTTTTATGTGGTTGAGCAATTGTTTGGCGTGCGTTTTGTGAAGAAAAATGTGCAAGTGTGGCATGCCGATGTGCAATTTTTTGAGCTTAAAAATCAGGCCGATCACGTCATTGGCGGGGTTTATTTAGATCCATTTGCCCGTGAAGGCAAGAATGCGGGTGCTTGGATGGATGAAGTGCGTGCCCGTCGTGTGCAGGCTCAGCAGGGACATGCCGTGCAGACCCCAATTGCACACATGGTGACCAATTTCACACCACCATTTGAAGGGCAAAACTCAACGTTGACGCATGATGACATCATCACCTTATTCCACGAAACGGGGCATGCCTTGCACCACTTGTTGACACAAGTGGATGATCTGGAGGTGGCCGGCATTCGTGGGGTGGAATGGGATGCGGTTGAGTTACCGAGTCAGTTCATGGAAAACTTCTGCTGGGATTTCGATGTGTTGAGTCGGATGAGTGCGCACATCGATACGGGCGCAAGTTTACCGCATGACTTATTCGATAAAATGCTCGCTGCAAAAAACTTCCAATCGGGATTGCAAATGCTGCGCCAAGTGGAGTTTTCATTGTATGACATGAAACTGCATGAGCAATTCACTGCTGATGCCCAGCAGTTGATCAATGGTTTGATGGACAGCATTCGTGAAGAGATTGCCGTGGTCAAGCCGCCTGAATTCAATCGCTTTCAGCACAGTTTCAGCCACATTTTTGCGGGTGGCTACAGTGCGGGGTATTACAGTTACAAATGGGCTGAGGTGTTGTCTGCCGATGTGTTTTCAGCATTTGAAGCCGCTCAAGCTGAGGATGCGCCGCTGCTCAACAGCGCTTTGGGTCAAACGTATTGGCAGAACATCCTCGCTGTGGGGGGCTCTCGACCTGCGATGGCCTCATTTAAAGCTTTTATGGCGCGCGAGCCCAATGTGGATGCATTGTTGCGTCACAGTGGTTTGAGCACTTCAGCTTGATTTTTTATGGTTCATCGCACAGTAAAGCTCAACTCGCAATGAAGCCCAACTGTACGCTTGTTCAAAACAAAAACGCTTTTGTTTTTGTTTGAGCGGAAGCCGTATAAAATTTAGAAAAATTCAAAATAAGCCCAAAAAACATTGGGCTGTTCGAAAACTTAACCTCAACGCAATAAGAAATAGGAATCCATATGAATGTAGACATGTTATACGCCAAAATTCACCGCGCCACGGTCACGGGTGCGGAGTTGAATTATGAAGGCTCCATTTCAATTTCCCCCACTTTACTGGCTGCAACTGAGCTTTTGGTCAATCAGAAAGTTGACATTTACAATTGCAACAATGGTGCGCGTTTTTCGACGTACGTCATTGAAGGCAAAGAGCAGGAAATTTGTTTAAATGGTGCTGCTGCACGCCATGTGCAGGCAGGAGATAAAGTCATCATCGTGTCATATGCCAGCATGGATTTGGATGCCGCGAAAACACACCAACCAAAAGTGGTGTTCGTTCATGACGACAACAGCATCAAAGACTTGCATGTCGAAAAACATTCGACTGTGGCATGATGTTGATTGAATGATTTTGAGATTAACGATTTTGAAATTGAAATATTTTGATCGACTCGACATAAAGAAACCCCAGCGATGTGCTGGGGTTTCTTTATGAGGATGTGGGACTGAAGGATCACATGCCCAGTGGTGCATTTGAGCCGAAAGCATTCGCTCGGCTGCTTGGTGCGCTCACACGACGAGCGCCATTAAAGCGTGCGCTCCAATAAGAGTTGTTCATGCTGTCAAAGCGCACTGATGAGCCAGATCGAGGTGAATGAATGAATGTGCCATTGCCCACATAAATGCCCACATGGGAGGCGGCAAAACCACGGGTGTTGAAAAACACCAGATCGCCTGGACGCATGTCCGACTGGCTGGCCACACGTTCACCCACTTGGCTTTGAGCCGCAGCCACACGTGGCAACGTCACACCCACTGCATTTTGAAACACGTACTGCACATAACCACTGCAATCCAAACCTGTGGTTGGAGAAGTGCCACCAAATCGATATTTAACCCCAACCAAATCCATGGCACGGCCAATCAATCGTTCAGAAAAAGAATCATTTGCAAAAGCAGCCACGCTGCCAAAAGTCAATGATGCACCTGTGGCCAATGTCATGATGGCGCGTAGGGTGCGTTTTAATTTTAATTTAAAAAACATTTAAATCCTATTTAATTCAAACAGTTACTTCATTTGTGAACCGTCTCAAGTTCGTGAATCACTGTGTTGGGCATTAGGAAAAGGGTCGTTATTAGTATAGGTAACCTTTATGCACGTTTTTAAAACCAATGGGCATTGTACCTGTGGCTTGAAGTGGTGTCAAATAAGGGCTTGATTTATAAGGAAGTTGAAGCTGCATAAACAAACGGATGCCATCGGCATCCGTTGTACAAGTGAGGCTGGGCTTAGGCTGTTGGAACATAACCCGATGCGGCATCGGCACCATCGCCGAAGAAAAATGCTTCTGCTTGTTTCAACAGGTATTGGCGTGCGCGTGGGTCAAGCATGGAAAGGCGGTTTTCGTTGATGAGCATGGTTTGATGGTTGAGCCATTGAGACCAACCTTCCTTGGATACATTTTCAAAAATGCGCTGACCGAGTGCACCAGGGATGGGGGCGAAATCTAAACCTTCAGCTTCTTTGCCGAGGCGAATGCATTGAACTGTGCGTGACATAGGTGTTCCTGTTTAAAATATAAGGGGTGGTTTGTGCGTTAAAAAGTTAATGATGGGTTGGTGGGCTGATTGTTCAGCGGTGATCAACAGACCTCACCCAAAATTTTATCCAATTTTCTTAATGAAAATTTGAGATTTACGTTGCCAATTGTACATGCGTTTTTTATCTGAAGGCAAATCGTCCACATTGCCCGCCACAAAGCCATGCTTCAAAAACCAGTGTGAAGCGCGTGTGGTGAGCACAAACAGTTGAGTGACACCTTGTTTGCGGGCACGTTTTTCCATGTGTGCCAAAATGCGCTCGCCCAAACCCATGCCTTTCATTTCTGGGTCGATCGAAAAACAGGCCATTTCAGCCATTTTTTCTTCAGGGAATGGATATAAGGCCGCGCAGCCGAGAATCATGTTGTCGTGTTCGACCACGCTGAAGAACGGCAATTCAGATTCCAGTTTTTCACGGCCGCGGGCGACGAGGGTGCCGTCTTGTTCCAACGGTGTGATCAATTGTAAAATCCCACCAAGGTCGTCAAATGCCGCCTCTCGTAAGGTTTCCAGTAGGTTTTTGGTGATCATTGTGCCCACACCATCGTGTTGGAACAGCTCCAGCAAGAGTGCACCATCGGTGTCAACTGGGACGATGTGTGCACGGGGAACGCCGCTTTGCACTGCAACCCAAGAGGCCGTGAGGCACAGGCGTAAAAATTGACCCAGAGGCATCTGTTCAGCCATCGCGCGGGCTTGTTCAACGTCAATTTCAGCGATTGCAGTGTTGTCTTCATCGACTAGGTTTTCATGTGACAAAAGAATCAATTTGTCTGCATGCAATTGGCTGGCCACGGCAGCGGCAACTTCAGGGGTGGACAGATTGAATACTTCACCCGTGGGAGAGAAGCCCAAAGGCGATAAGAGCACCACTTGCCCTTGTGCCAATTGATTGTGAATGGCGTCGCGATTGACTTTGCGTACCACACCTGCATGCAGATAATCCACGCCGTTGAGCACACCAACGGGTTTGGCAGTCAGGAAATTGCCAGACACCACATTGATCGATGAGCCTGACATGGGTGTATTGGGCAAGCCTTGGCTGAACACCGCTTCAATTGACAGGCGCAATGCGCCACAAGCCTCTTTGACGGCTTCGAGGGTCTCCACATTGGTGATTCGCACCCCATTGATGAACTCGCTTGGGATGCCGCGCAAACTGAGTTGCTTTTCGATTTGAGGACGCGCACCGTGAATCAGTACAATTCGCATGCCCATGGCCTTGAGCAAACTGACGTCGAATACCAAGTCCTCAAGGCGGCCTTGTTCGATCAGCTCACCACCAAATGCGATGACAAAAGTCTTGTCACGAAACGCATGGACGTAGGGCGCTACGTCCCGTAACCATTGGACAAACAAAGCTGGATTGTCAATCAAAGACGGCGTGGTTTCTGTGGTCATGGGCGTCAATAAAATATAGGGTTAAAGAACGCGAATTGTACCGCAAAAAAACAATGGGGGCTGTTTCGAATGTGGTGGCGACTGACGCTGGTGCGAGATTGGGGGATTTGGATGGTTGATGTGAGACAGTGTTGCATCACAATATTGGTTTAATATTGGCTCAAATGGTGTGTTAATGATGTATTTCAATGTATTGTTTGTGTAGTGTTTGGTGCAGTGAATGGAGAAGGGCGGCGGTGTTTGTCAAAGCCCCTTCGTCCCATTCGCTCTCTTTCTACGGTGTGGCTCTTTTTGAGCAATCAATTAATATGACAATGGAAGTGCGTATGAATACAGTAAATGCGGTGTCCAGCGATTACAGGGTGCGAGATGGCACGCGTTTGAGGTTGACACATTTTGTTCCAAATGACGCAGCTTTGGAGGTTGAGGGTAAAACTGAACACGGTGCTGTGCTGCCACCACTGTTGTTGGTGCACGGCTATGGTGAGCACATGGGGCGATATACGGAGTGTGTGGCAGTTTTACAACAAATTGGTTGTGATGTGTGGGGGTATGACGCACGTGGGCATGGGTTGTCGGATGGTGATCGGGGTGTGATGCACCGAGATGATGCGTTCGTGGATGATTTTATCGAGCTGTTTGAGTGGGTCAAACAGCTCACGGGGCAAACGCCTGTTGTCATTGGTCACAGCATGGGCGGTTTGGTCGTCGCATTGGCGGTGGCGCAGAAGCATATCAAGCCGGCGGCATTGGTGCTGTCATCGCCCGCCTTGCGCGTGCACATGGGTTTTTTTCAAAAAGTATTGTTGGGTGTGGGGTTGTGCTTGTTTCCAGATCGAGCCTTGACACCACCGGCGGTCGATCCCATGTATTTGTCACATGACGCAAGGGTGGTGTCACAGTATCAGACCGACCCGTTGGTGCATCGAAAACTAAGCCCTCGTATGGCCAATTTTATTTGCACGAGAGGCGAGCAGGTGCAGGCGCATGTGGAGGCGTTTGACATGCCCATTTTGTTGATGTACGCAGGCAATGACCATGTGGTGGATGCGTCTGGTAGCGATGCATGGGCTGCACTTTTGGAAACTCGTCAGTTAAACAGAGGCATGCAAATCGATGCCCATGCACTCACGATTCATTGTTATCGCAGTGCATACCATGAAATTTTTAATGAAAGCGAACCTGAACGCACACGAATATTGGCGGATTTAACAGAATGGTTGACGGATTTGGTTAAAAAAACGTGAATTTATGATTGAATTCGCGTAAAATGGTTGGGAAAAGCACGGGCTGGTTGGAATCCAATTGAATGCCCGCACAACACGCCTTTTCAAGGCGTGTTTTTTATTGCTTCAAGACAACGTGATTGTGTTCGAACAACCGAATTGATCGGCTTGTATGCGATGAATCGCGGTCATTTTGAGGCGTGCAGCCAAGCCCATTGTTCAGTGGGTGTTCCGTTTGCAATGAAAGATTTTGATGAAAAAAAACGCTTGGGTTTTGCCCGATCAAGTCGCTGACGTGTTGCCGCGCCAGGCGCGCACACTTGAAGTTTTACGTCGCGGATTGTTGGATGTGTATCGCCGTCATGGTTATGAGCTGGTGATGCCACCATTGGTCGAGTACACCGATGCCCTGCTGGACGATGCCGACGATGATTTGGATTTGCGCACAGTGAAGTGGGCCGATGCGGCGACAGGAAAAACATTGGCGATTCGTGCGGACATGACTCCGCAAGTGGCTCGGATTGACGCCCATCTGTTGAATCGTTCTGGTGTGACGCGCTTGTGTTATTTTGGCAGCGTGTTTCATGCCCGCGCGTCTGGGTTGTTGACTTCTCGTGAGCCGATGCACATTGGCGCTGAGCTGTATGGGCATCAAGGTTTAGAGGCCGATGCTGAAATTCAATCGTTGCTGTTGGCTTCTTTGCGTTTTTGCCAGTTGCCTGGTTTGCGTTTGGATGTGTCTCATGCACAGATTGTTCGGGCGTTGTTGGCGCGTGCACCGCATTTGCTGGAGAACCAAGAGGCCGTTTATGTGGCTTTACAGGCCAAAGACACCGCAGCTTTGAAAGAACTGACCCATGGCTGCGATGATGAAATTTGCATGGCTTTATTGGCCTTGGTCGATTTGTACGGTGGGGTTGAGGTGCTGGAACGCGCGCGCGCCACTTTGCCGAGTTACCCTGAAATCACCACCGCGTTGAATGAGCTGCAAGCGTTGTCGACGTTGGATAACAGTGAATCAGTGCAGTTTGATTTGGCTGATTTGACGGGTTATGATTACCACACGGGTGTGATGTTCACCGCTTATTGCACGGGCATGCCGAATGCGATTGCGCGTGGTGGGCGTTACGATCACATTGGTCAGCGCTTTGGTCGCGCTCGCCCTGCAACGGGTTTTTCTTTGGATTTGCGGGAAATCACTGAGTTGCTGCCTTGTGCGCCTGCCGGTCAGGCGATCAGTGCGCCATGGACGATGGATGTGGCTTTGCGTGTGGCTGTGGCTGAGCTGCGTGCGGCTGGCGAAGTGGTGATCCAAGTGAGTGAACATCAGGCGCATGAAGAGGATGCCTTTGTCTGTGACCGTGAGTTGGTGCTGGATGCAGGACAGTGGGTGGTTCGGGTGCGGTAAGGTAAGAGTCATAAGAGGCATTAAGTTGGGTGAGTGTCCATTGCATCATGCATGGATGGTTAGAATGATTTTTTTGGTTGTATGCAAATTTTTTGAGGCTTTGCCGCATCAAGTTTCTAATCAAACCAAAAAAAGTGGAGTGTACTTTTTTTAAGGTTTTTCATTATGTTAGCAGCGCAACAGCAGGGCAATGTCGTCGTCATCGGTACCCAGTGGGGTGATGAAGGCAAAGGCAAGATCATCGATTGGTTGAGTGAAACCACACAAGGCGTGGTGCGCTTCCAAGGGGGGCACAATGCAGGTCATACTTTGATCATCAATGGTCAAAAAACAGTGCTGCGTTTGATTCCATCAGGCATCATGCACGATGGTTTGCCTTGCTTTATCGGCAATGGCGTGGTGTTGTCACCCGAGGCTTTATTTAAAGAAATCGATGAACTTGAAGCCGCAGGCGTGAATGTGTGCAACCGTTTGTTTATTTCGGATGCGTGTACATTGATTTTGCCGTATCACATTGCCTTGGATCAGGCCCGTGAAGCCAAAAAAGGCGATGCGAAAATTGGCACTACAGGTCGTGGCATTGGCCCTGCTTATGAGGATAAAGTGGCTCGTCGTGCGTTGCGCGTACAAGACCTGTTTAATCCAACGGTCTTTGCAGCCAAGCTCAAAGAAACGTTGGAATATCATAACTTTGTGTTGACTCAATTTTTGGGCGCAGAGGCGGTTGATTTTCAAAAAACTTTGGATGATGCATTGGCTTTCGCCGATCGCCTGAAACCGATGGTGAGGGATGTGTCTGCTGAATTGTTTGACATTCAACAGGCTGGTGGTCGTTTGTTGTTTGAAGGTGCGCAAGGCACTTTGCTCGATGTCGATCATGGCACCTATCCTTTTGTGACCAGCAGCAACTGCGTTGCAGGCGCGGCAGCCGCTGGTGCAGGTGTGGGGCCAAGTAAATTGTCGTATGTGTTGGGCATCACCAAGGCTTACTGTACTCGTGTGGGCTCTGGTCCTTTTCCAACGGAATTGTACAATGCCGAAGGCATGAACGATGCCAGTGGCAAACACATGGCCGAAGTCGGCAAAGAGTTTGGTTCAGTGACGGGTCGTGCCCGCCGTTGTGGTTGGTTTGATGCCGCCGCATTGCGCCGCTCAATTCAAATCAATGGTGTGTCTGGCGTGGCCATGATGAAATTGGACGTGCTTGATGGTTTGAAAGAAGTGAAGTTGTGTGTTGGCTATTCGATCGATGGTGTGAAATACGATTTATTGCCACGTGGTGCAGATGATGTGGCGCGTTGCGAACCCATTTATGAAACATTTGAAGGCTGGACAGAATCTACTTTTGGCGTGACCACGTGGGATGGTTTACCGCGCAATGCGCAAAAATATTTGCGTCGCATCGAAGAAGTGTGTGGCGTACGCATTGACATCGTGTCAACGGGGCCTGATCGCGTTCACACCATCATGATGTGATGCCGCTTGGTGCGCTTTGAGAGGTGCCAATATCAAATCAAAAACCCCAACTGTGTGTTGGGGTTTTTTAGTAAAATAATGTTTTTTTACAACCATAGGGAAAATTTATAAATCATCCAATGGGTGGTTTGTGGATTTATTTTATTTTTCTTGGGTTTTGTACGGGGTTGGCTTTGGCCGCTTTGCTTCACTTGTAAGCAAGTGAAACTGTATGCAAAACAGTGCTGTATTTTTTTATCGAAACATATGAAGCATATGAAATGTATCGACATTGCACTGATTGTTTCCGTTCAAAACCTCTAATTTTAATGATCGCAAAGCAGGACTTGCTTTGCGATGACCTTATAGAGGGCAACATGCAAAAAACAACTGAAACGGACTTGTACGTTGATTGGCAAGGTTATCACCGCATGATTGAGCGCTTGGCTTTGCAAGTTTATGAATCAAAATGGGACTTTGATGTTGTCTTGTGTTTGGCACGTGGTGGCTTGGTGGCAGGTAATGTCCTGTGCCGTATTTTTGATAAACCGTTGGCGGTGTTATCCACCAGTTCATACCGTGAGTCGGTTGGCATGAAGCAGGGTGCATTGGATATTTCCAAGAACATCACCATGACCCAAGGTGAGTTGGCTGGGCGTGTGCTGTTGGTGGATGATTTGATCGATACTGGGGTCACACTGGCCGAGGTGAAAGAGCATTTGAGCACCCATTATCCAGCCATCACAGGCGTGCGTTCGGCTGTCCTGTGGCGTAAAGGTTGGGCGAAACAAGAACCTGATTATTGCGTGGATTTACTTGATAACAGCCCATGGATTCATCAACCCTTTGAAGCGTACGATGCTTTACAGCCCCACATGCTCAGCGCGTGGCTGAAAAAAGATGCGGCTCAATCAGAAAAATAAATAAGGACAAGTCATGACTGAAGCGCAGTTTTCAGAATGGGGATTTTATGTCGGCGTTGGTGGTTTGTGCGCTTTGATGGTTTTTATTGTGTTTAAATTGGCACGTGACAGCAAAGCGGGTCGATTTGGCACCATTATTCTGTTATTGGGTTTGGTGCTGGGGGTGTTGGGCTTCTTATTGAAAGGCATTCTGTCCCTAATCATTGACAAATAAAGACATAAAATCGAAATAAAATAGGCCGTGCATCATGCACGGCTTTATTTTTGCACCAAAATCGTGCGTTTTAAGCTTTACTTGTGCGGAATGCATCGTGCATAATGGATTAATAGTATTTCTTATGAATGGAATGCTTTTGTGTTGATGCTCAGCACCTAGAATCACCTTTTTTATTATAACAAAGGATGCCCATGACGATGCCCAACCACTTTTACGATGAAATGAATGCCGATGCGGGTGTCCGCGAGCACTATCAGGCGATGGAGGCTTGGCTCAAAGCACAAACTCCTGAGCATTTGGCCGATAAACGCAAGCAGGCCGATTTGATGTTTCATAAGCTTGGCATCACGTTTGCAGTGTATGGCGAGGAGTCAGGCGCTGAACGTTTGATTCCATTTGACATCATCCCGCGTATTTTTCCAAAAACGGAATGGCAGCAGCTTGAGCAAGGTCTGCGTCAACGCGTGTTGGCATTGAATATGTTTTTACAAGATGTGTATCACGATCAACGCATTTTGAAAGAGGGCTTGATTCCAGCGGAGCGAATTTTGGGTAATGCGCAGTACCGTCCCGAAATGCAAGGTGTGGATGTGGCGCGGCAGATTTATTCGCATATTTCTGGCGTGGACATCGTGCGCGCAGGCGAGGGCGAATTTTACGTGCTCGAAGACAATTTGCGCGTGCCTTCAGGCGTGTCGTACATGCTCGAAGACCGCAAAATGATGATGCGTCTGTTCCCTGAATTGTTCTCCAAATACAAAGTCGCGCCAGTCGCACATTACCCCGACTTGCTGCTCGACACCTTGCGCAGCGTCGCACCGAACGGCATTGACGACCCGACCGTGGTGGTCATGACCCCCGGTGCGTACAACAGCGCGTATTTTGAACACGCGTTTTTGGCGCAGCAAATGGGCGTGGAATTGGTTGAGGGCAAAGACATGTTTGTTGATGACTTGCACGTTTACATGCGCACCACGCGCGGGCCGAAACGGGTGGATGTGATTTACCGTCGCATTGATGATGACTTCCTCGATCCCTTGGCCTTCCGTCATGACTCGGCTTTGGGCGTTCCTGGTCTGCTCAACTGCTACCGCGCAGGCCATGTGACCTTGACCAATGCGATTGGCACGGGCGTGGCCGATGACAAATCGATTTATCCGTTTGTGCCCGACATGATTAAGTTTTACCTGTCGGAAGAACCGATTTTAAACAATGTGCCGACCTATCAATGCCGCAAACCTGATGAACTGAGTTATGTCTTGGCAAATATGGACAAATTGGTGGTGAAGTTGACTCATGGTGCGGGTGGTTACGGCATGTTGGTCGGCCCCGCTTCGACCAAAGCCGAAGTGGATGAGTTCCGTGAAGTGGTTAAAGCCAAACCCGATCAATACATCGCCCAACCGACCTTGGCATTGTCGACCTGCCCGACGTTTGTCGACAGTGGCATTGCACCGCGCCACATTGATTTACGTCCATTTGTGTTGTCGGGTAAAGAGGTGCAACTCGCACCCGGTGGCTTGACCCGTGTGGCTTTGAAAGAAGGCTCGCTGGTGGTCAACAGCTCACAAGGTGGTGGGACTAAAGACACTTGGGTATTGGAGTAATCGAAAAAAGTGTAAGTCTACTTTTTCGGTTTATCAAAAATGAATAAAAATATTTCCAAAGAAGCGAGAACATCTCCTTCATGGAAAAGCATAATGTGAGGTCAAAATGTTACTCAGCCGAACCGCCGATCACCTGTACTGGCACGCTCGCTACATTGAGCGCGCAGAAAACACCGCGCGCATGTTGGGCGTGAATTATGAAACTTTGCTCATGCCACATGCGCCGCAGCAGGCGATTGAGTTGTGGAGTGCCATGCTCGGTTTGTCTGAGCTGGAGCCGTTGTTTAAAGAATTGTACGGTGAAATCACCACGCCGAATGTCATGCGCTTTCTCATCACGGATCAACGCAATCCTGCATCCATCATCTCTTGCCTTTGGGCTGCGCGTGAAAATGCACGTGCTGTGCGCGGGACGTTGACTTCTGAAATGTGGGAGACGGTCAACACCATGTGGTTGGAAACACGTGAATGGATTTCAACCGATAAAGCCTACACAGAAGCACCTGAATATTTGGAATGGGTGAAAAATCAGTCGCATTTGATTCGTGGTGTGGCGGTTGGTACGATGTTGAAAGATGAATCTTTCAATTTCATGCGCATGGGCACTTTCATTGAGCGTGCGGATAACACGGCACGTTTGCTTGACCTGAAATTTTTTGAGCGCTCGGAGCGCAATGCAGATGAATTGGGCATGGATCAAACCGATGACTTTTATCATTGGGCATCGTTGTTGCGCTCCGTGTCGGCGTTTGAGGTCTATCGCAAAACCTATCACGATGTGATCACGCCTGAGCGTGTGGCAGAGTTGTTGATTTTCCGTAAAGAAATGCCCCGTTCTTTGGCCGCGTGCATCCATGAATTGGTTAAAAATTTGAAGTATGTGCGCAATGATTACTCGGCAGAAACAGAACGCCTTGCAGGGAAAATGCTTGCTGACCTCGAATATGGGCGCATTCAAGATGTGCTTTCGGGTGGAATTCACGCCTATTTGACCGAGTTTTTAGAAAAAGCTTACAATCTAGGTAATCAAATCAGTCATGAGTTTTTGGTGCCTTTGAATTCGACGCGTGCGGCTTAATGGTGAATCAATGTGGTTGCTTTGATTGATGATAAACAAGCTGACTTTTTGAATGGACCTTATGCGCTTCGAAATTATTCACCGCACCCGCTACGATTACGATGATCCTGTGTCGTATTTAATTCAATTGTTGCGGGTCACCCCGCGCAGTGGGGCTGGGCAAAATGTGGTGAACTGGAGCATTTCTGCGCCAACGCGTTTACAACAGCAGATTGATGCTTTCGGTAACCGCACCCACATCATGACGATCACACAGCCCATCCAACATTTAGAGGTGTCGGTACAAGGCGTGGTTGAAATTGCCGAAGATGCCAGCAGTCACCGATTTAAGGCCGATGGTTTGTCGCCATTGGTGTACACCCAAGCCACCCGTTACACGCAGGCCGATGCGGCATTGACTGAGTTGGCGAACGAGTTGTTGAATTTTGGCAAACCGACCGAAAACGATTTATTTAATTTGATGAATGGGATTTACAGCGGCATCCGATACGTCACGGGCTCGACCAATGTGTCGACCACCGCATCTGAATCCTTTGCACAGGGCATGGGTGTGTGTCAGGATCATGCACATGCTTTCATTGCGTGCTGTCATGCGGTGGGTGTGCCTGCGCGTTATGTGAGCGGTTATTTAAACACAGGCGATGTCGGGCATGTTGCCAGCCATGCTTGGGTGGATGTCTACACGCCCAATCACGATTGGTTGAGTTTGGATGTCACCCATCAATGCGTCACGGATGGTCGCCATTGCCGTTTGGCCATTGGCCGCGATTATGATTCTGCTGCGCCCGTGCGGGGCAGTCGTTTTGGTGGCGGTGTGGAGCGTTTGGATGCGCATGTGTTTGTCTCGGCGCAGTATGATGCACAGCAATAATATGGTTGAAGGTAAAGTCAATTTATCTTTATGAATGTAAAAACCCCCAGCGTTTGCTGGGGGTTTTGCTTGTGGAGGATGTATTTAATCGTCCGCCGTGGCACTGATTTTGTGAATGCTCAAATCAGCACCCACAAATTCATCCTCTGCATCCAATCGGATGCCGATGGTGCGTTTCAATACATAATACACCAACGTGCTGCCCGCCACGGCAATGGCGATGCCCATCAATGTGCCGATCAGTTGTGCCCAAAAGCTCACACCGCCGAGACCACCGAGTGCTGTTTGTCCAAAAATACCCGCTGCAATGCCACCCCATGCACCGCACAAGCCATGCAGTGGCCACACGCCCAACACATCGTCAATCTTCCAACGGTTTTGCGTGATGATGAACATGTGAACAAACAATGCACCAGCAATCGCACCAACCAACAATGCAGCAATTGGATGCATCAGATTAGAACCAGCACACACAGCAACCAAGCCTGCCAACGGGCCATTATGGATGAAACCGGGGTCGTTTTTGCCGATGATTAAAGCGGCCAATGTGCCACCCACCATGGCCATCAATGAGTTCACGGCCACCAAACCAGAGATGCCTGCGATGCTTTGGGCACTCATGACGTTGAAGCCAAACCAGCCGACTGTGAGCACCCAAGCGCCCAACGCGAGGAAAGGAATGTTCGATGGCGGATGTGCGGCCATACGGCCATCTTTGGTGTAACGACCACGGCGTGCCCCGAGAAACAGCACGGCCACCAGTCCCATCCAACCACCGACCGCATGCACCACCACTGAGCCTGCGAAGTCTTTGAATTCTTCGCCAAACATGGCTTTGAACCATGCTTGCACGCCCAAGTTGCCATGCCAGACAATGCCTTCAAAAATTGGATAAATCAAACCGACCAATAATGCCGTGGCCATCAGCTGTGGCGCGAAGCGTGCACGTTCGGCGATGCCGCCTGAGATGATGGCAGGAATGGCCGCAGCGAATGTGAGCAAGAAGAAAAATTTAACCAGTTCGACACCATTGTTTTGGGTCAATGATTCGGCATTGCCAAAGAAATGAATGCCATACGATACGCCATAACCGACAAAAAAATAGGCGAGGGTGGACACTGAGAAATCCACCAAAATTTTGACCAGTGCATTGACTTGGTTTTTTTTACGCACAGTGCCTAATTCTAAAAAGGCAAAACCAGCATGCATTGCCAGCACCATGACTGCGCCCAGCAACAGAAACAGCACATCCATGCTGGTTTGTAACTGTAAAAACTGACTGACGCTTGCAGCACCATCTTGTTTATTCACGTTTATTCTCCACATGTTGAATGGCCAAGCACGTTGATTGTGGCCATGCTTCTTTTGAGTGCAAAAAAATGAATGGTACTACCGATTTTGGTGCGGTTATTTGTCCAAATTGGTTCAAATATTGATTTTTTTGGTGCGATTGATTGAAAATGGTGCAAATTAAGCTGAAACCTTTTGTTTTTGCACCAAAAGGTTAATTTAAATCAGGGTGTGCATCAATTTGATGCGTCCCCTATACAGGATTCATGCCTGTCTGGCTGTGAGGGGTGTCGTTTAACGATCGTTCAAATTGTTTTTGATGGGGGTTTCGGGTTCGGCATCCACAAATTTGACCGCTTCATAACCTGCAATGCCATCGGTCAATGTGGAAGCGGGGTTGTCATTTTGCAATGAGCCCAAGCCTTTGAGTTCCAACTGAAAGTAGATTGAGTTGTTGGCGGTGTTGGTGCTGTTTGAAATGGTGCGTTCACCCACCAAGCGAAACACCCAGCAGTCTTTGGCGTACTCGATGCCAATCAAAGCATCAGACACGCGGGTGTTTTTGAGGTCATAATTGATGCGTGCCACGCCGTACAGTGATTTTGAGATTTTTGTCAAAGGCCATTGGGTTGACACATACACGCTACGGGTCGGGGTGGTCAAGACACTGTTTTTATGAAAACCGACATTGATGACCTTTTTGGGTGCGGGTTGCCAGCGCACGGTTAAATCTGTTTTTAATAATTTGCTGCTGTCAAAATTATACTGCGCAAAAGAATCCAGCCAAAAATGGGGTGCAATTTGGCCTGATGCTGAAAGCAAAAGATCAGATTTGCGTTTGGTGTCCACTGTGCCACCCGGTAAGGTAACGTGCTGCTCGCTGAAATAGTGTCGTTGCGCGGCGGTGATTTGGAACAGCTGCTCACCTGTGTCTTGAGCCAACCATCGGCTGGTCACGCCCAATGTGGCTTGATTGGCTTGGGAAATGCGGTCACGGCCCGTAAACAGATTTTCGCCATAAATGTGTGACAAGTCAAAGTCAGCCAACGCGGAATCAAAATTCCAAATGCGGCTTTGGTCTTTATAAGGCGTGTACAAGTAATACAAGCGTGGTTCGAGCGTTTGAATGGCAGGGCGACCCAGCCATGAGCTGTTGCTGCGTTCAAACACCAAACCTGAGTCCACACTGGCGATGGGTAGAACGCGTGTTGCACTTGCATCGTAGCCGCTGGCGACGCGTGATAAGTCATATTTTGTGGCATACACACCTATTTTGGGAGTGATGAAACCCGCTGCACGTCGGTATTCATAACGCACGCTGGGATAGGCCACATGACGCCAACCTTCAGCGTAGTTGGTGTTTGGATGTGTAAAGTGAGTGCTTTCAATGTCTGCGTTGGCAATCCAGTTGCCCCAGCGTTTACTCCCCGTGACGGTGATTTGTGGTTCAAAGTCATAAGGCACTGTGACGCTGTTTGTGCTGTCTTGTAAGGTTTGGTTGGTCTTTTCACGGATGCGTGCGGTCCAATTGTCCTTGCTGTATTGAACTGCATATTCGCTCGTCAAGATGCGATTGGAGGCATTGGTGTTTTTGGTTGGGATGTCGTCGAGGTACGAATTATCCGACGCACGTTGTGCATCCATCCAAGCCGACCACACACCACCTCCCAAGTCACCCGATACGAGGTGTTGTGCACGCCAGTAAAAACGACTGCGGTCGGCGACGCTGTCATAAGGCAAGTAATTGCCTGACAGCATCCCCGTGCCGTATTTGCGGGTCATATAACGGTACTCGCCGCCCAGCTTGACGCCGCGTTTGGTGGTCACGCCTGGATACACCGTTAAATCATAATTGGGGGCGAGGTTGAAATAGTAGGGGATGGTCAAATCCATGCCCGATGTACTGGAAATGCCCATCGTTGGCGACAAAAAGCCAGAACGTCGGCGATTGCCCAAAGGGAATTGCATGTAAGGTGTGGCCAAAATGGGTAAATTTTTAAACACCAACACAGCACTCGTTCCTTGTCCCAAGTCGTTGTCTTGGTCAATCATCAACGTTTTGCTTTTCAAATACCAGTCAGGGTCTTCGGCACGGCAAGTCGTGTAGTAAGCCTCTTGCATCAACGCACGGCGGCTGGACAGCAGAGACAATGATTCTGCTTTACCACGACCCTCTGTGGCACTGATGGCGTAAGTGGCTTGTGTGGCTTCGGCTTTTTGCGTGGATAAATTGTAATGAATGACACTGCCTGTGACCTCATCACCCGCCGTGTTGCGCAACACCGCATGGCCTGTCGAGGTGACTTGCTCGCTCGGGTAATCGTAATTCACCACATCCCCTTGCATGCGCATGTCGTTGCGTGCAATGCAGGCCTTGCCTTTCAAGATGATGTTGTCATTGACTTGACCCGTTAATGTGTTGGCATCGGCGATGGTGTTGTCTTTTGGGTATTGTTTAACTGTGGCGGTGCTGAGCTCATCGCAATACGGCAAGGGATTGCTTGGGCTGTGTGGCAAAATCACTTTGGCTTTGGCATCTTTGCTGGGGCTGTCACTGAGGGCAACCGCACGCGCAGTGCCGATGGCCGAAGGCACAGGGTCTTGTTTCGCTGTTTCGATGCTGACCTGCGCGTGCGCATTGATTGAAGCCGCCGTGAGCAACGCCATGGCCATGCGCACGTGTTGGGTCAAAGGCTTCATCAATAACGACGGGTGGGGTTTTTTCAACATAACGGTCATCAGCAATAATCATCAATGGTCAGTCATCGCCTGCAAAAGCGGACGGTCGGTCAGGACGTGACAGTAAGTGTAAGAACGAATGCATTGGCTGCATGGAATCAGGTAAAATGCAGCGATTTGATGGCGCAAGGCGAACCGATCGAATGTGCAAAACAGTTGCAATTGTACCCGATAAAATTTGCTGAGGCGGCGTAACTGTACAATGGATGTGTGATTGCCCATCGATGACTGCATCATCCTGTGTCCATTTTATTTATCCATTTATTTATTTTTTTCTACAGAATCGAACGTGAGCCCAACATGAGCACTACTTTACCCAACGATGATCGCACCGCAGCCCTCGCCCAGTGGTTGACCACGCTACCCGCTGAACTGGGCATCCTCCACACCAGCTTGTCTGTGGCCTCTGCCGATGCCAGCTTTCGCCGCTATTTTCGAGTTGAAAGCAGCAACGCCGCACATCCCACACTCATCATCATGGACGCGCCACCCTCACATGAAGACTGCAAACCGTTCATCCACGTGGCCGAGTTGTTCGGGCGCAGTGGCGTGCATGTGACGAAGATCTTGGAACAAAATTTAGAATTGGGCTTTTTGCTGCTCACCGATTTGGGCAATCACACCTATTTGTCGGTGTTGGAGCGTGACCTGAACCAAGCCGATGCGCTGTACCGCGATGCCCTGACTGCTTTGATCAAATTGCAAATCGCCAGCACGCCCGATGAATTGCCTGTGTACGACCGCGAACGCCTGCTCAATGAAATGATGCTGTTCCCGCAGTGGTACCTTGGTGTGCACAAAAATTTTACTTTAACAGACGCACAAACCGCTCAGCTCACACACGTGTTCAGTACACTGCTTGACAACAACCTTGCGCAAACACAAGTGTGGGTGCACCGCGATTACCACAGTCGCAATTTGATGTTGATTGACGACAACAACCCCGGCATTTTGGATTTTCAAGATGCGGTGTACGGCCCGATCACCTATGACCCCGTGTCTTTGCTGAGAGACGCGTACATTGAATGGCCTGAAGCACAGCAAATCGACTGGCTCGTGCGCTACTGGGAGCAAGCGCGTAAAGCAGGGCTGAATGTGCCTGCAGCATTCGATGAGTTTTACAAAGACTTCGAATACATGGGGCTGCAACGCCACCTCAAAGTGCTCGGTATTTTCGCTCGCTTGTTTCACCGCGATGGCAAATCAGGTTACTTGAAAGATTTGCCTTTGGTCTTGAAATACACCCGTCAAGTGGCTGCGCGCTACCGTGATTTCGCACCCTTACTGCACATTTTGGATGCCGTTGCTGAAGAATCAGCGGATACGACTCAAGTCGGCTATACATTCTAAAAGGTAAAAAATGATTCAAGTCGCCATGATTTTTGCCGCAGGGCGCGGCGAACGGATGCGTCCGTTGACCGATGTCAAACCCAAACCATTGCTCGAAGTCGCGGGCAAACCGTTGATCGTCTGGCAAATTGAAGCCATCGCCAAAGCAGGCATCGCCGACATCATCATCAACCATGCATGGCTCGGCGAACAAATCCCCGCTGCGTTGGGTGACGGTTCGCAGTTTGGTGTGCGCTTGCATTACTCCGCCGAAGGCAACGCACTTGAAACCGCAGGCGGCATTGCCAAAGCCATGCCGCAGCTTAAAGCGCACAGCGACAGCCCCATATTTCTCGCCGTCAGCGGTGACATTTACACCGATTACAACTACGCCAGCCTGCACGCCAAAGCCGCTGAACTTGCCCGAGCCGAGCAACCGCACATGCACCTCGTCATGGTCGACAATCCCGCTTTTCATGCCAAAGGCGATTTTGTATTGAATGGCGGACGGTTGTTTGGATTGGAGGCCGAACAAGGCCAAACCCTGACGTTTGGCAACATTGGCTTGTACGACATGCGCCAGTTTGACCAACTGCCTGTTGGTGAAAAAATTCCGATGAGTCCGTACTACCGCCAGTCCATCGCCGACGGCGTTGCCAGTGGTGAGTATTTTTGTGGGGTTTGGGAGAATGTGGGGACTGCGGCGCAGTTGGAAGCGCTCAATCTAAGTTTTGCTTGAATGCATCTTTCGTTTTGACAAGGTGACCTCTAAAAATGGATTTCAGCCTAAACCATTCGCTAAAATAACCCGTACCGTCATTCCCGCATGGGGGTTGGCGGGAATCCAGCCAAACGCGAAGCGTTTGCTTTAGCTTTTTAATCAAAGGCTTAAGGTGCGCGTTGCGCCCCACTGGATTCCCGCCAAACCCCATGCGGGAATGACGGAGCGGGTTGTAAAGTCGCTACTGCCTATTCAAAAATCAATTTTTAGAGGCTCCCACAAGTAAAATTTTCAAGAGTCATCATTTATGCAAACACTCAACATCATCGGCGCTGGACGCGTGGGGCAAACCTTGGCGCGGCTTTGGCATGCGCGCGCTGTGTTTCAAATCGGCGCAGTTTGTAATCGCAGTATCGGCAGTGCACAAGCAGCGGTCACATTTATTGACGCAGGCAAAGCTTATGATGTGAACAGCTTTTCACGTTTGCCTGCTGCGGATGTGTGGTTGTTGGCGTGCCCTGATGACCAATTACAGACGTGTTGCGTTGATTTAAGCAAGGTTGGCGCGTTTAATCAAGGTTCAATCGTCTTTCATTGCAGCGGTGCATTGACTGCGCATGAGGTGCTGCAATCTGCTCAAGCGTGTGGTGCGCAAATCGCCAGTCTTCATCCGATTAAGAGCTTCGCCAGCCCTGAGGCAGCGGCGCAGGGTTTTGAAGGCACTTTTTGCGGTACGGAAGGCGATGCGGCGGCATTGGCTGTTTTAGAGTCGGCTTTTGCTGCGATTGGTGGGCAATGCTTTGCGATCAAATCTGAATCAAAAACCCTGTATCACGCGGCCAGTGTGATGGCGTGCAATTACCTTGTGGCGTTGCAGGAGACGAGCATTCAAACATTTGCGCAAGCAGGCGTGGCGCGTGAACAAGCCATGGCAATTTTGCAGCCGATTGTCAGCGATACGGTGCACAATATTTTCAGCATGGGCACGCAAGCCGCATTGACGGGGCCGATTGCCCGTGGCGATGCGCTTGTGGTGAAGAAGCAAGTGGCCGCATTGAGTGCATGGCGCACGGATTATGCGCACACATATCAACAACTTGGGCGCGTAGCTTTAACGCTGGCAGAGCAACGGGGCATCAGTGAGCAAGCTGCATACACCTTGGCGCAAATATTGGGGCGTGAAAGTTAGCATTGTGGGGGCTTCTCTACACATCTCTGCAAGTTAATTTCAAAATAATTTCAACATAAAAGCGCCGCTTGAGTCGAATGTGCCGCCATGCCCGCATGGGGTTGGTGGGAATCCAGTCAAGAGGCTCGGCTCGCTTCTTACGGGCGACCCATCCGTTGTTCCTCGAAGCGCCGTTTCGCTTGCTCCTCAGCTAAGCCATGCGGGAATGACGATGTGAGATGATTGGTGCGCGTGAGCGCCGTTGGAGTCCATGAATAGTGATTTCAACAGAAGCCTTTTGCATGTGAATGGTCATTGCCGAGTCAATTAAACCGTTTGATCAAATATTGAGCCTGTGCGGCTTGATTGATGGAATGGCGATATAATGAAAGCCGACGAACCAAAAAGTAATCTCTCAGCCCAACGCCCATCGTCCATGGGCGTTTTTCAATGAAGTGTCACCTATGAGCACCAACCCAAGCTATTCCACCCATCAACGAAAAACCGCGCTCATGTGGGCGATTTTAGGCGCCTTGTTTTTTTCAACCAAAGCCATTTTGGCAAAACTCATGTACCGCGAAGGTGCGGATGGCGTGGACGTGTTGACGCTGCGGATGATTTTCGCCTTACCCTTTTTCATCATGATTGGCCTGTGGGCACGTCGCTCACAGCCGTACCAAATGACGCGCAATGATTATGTGCAGGTGTGTGTGGTGGGTTTTTTTGGTTATTACATTGCCAGCCTGTTTGATTTTTTGGGCTTGCAGTACATCACGGTCGGCTTGGAACGTTTGATTTTGTTCCTCACGCCCTCCATGGTGTTGATTATTTCCAAATTCTTTTTAAAGAAAAACATTGATGTTAAACAATGGCTTGCCATGATTTTGGCTTACGCTGGGATTGTCTTGGTCTTTTGGCATGAACTGGAAGTGGGTGATTCAAACATTGCGCTTGGCTCTGCGTTGGTATTCGGCAGTGCGTTGTCGTACGCCACCTACTTATTGATGACGGGGGAGCTGGTTAAACGTTTGGGGGCAACGCGCTTGGTCGCTTACGCAATGGCCGTCTCAACGGTGCTGTGCCTCCTGCATTATGTTGTGCTGCGTGATTGGCATGGTTTATTGAGCAAAAATGTTGTTGTTTATGGTTATTCATTGCTCAACGCATTGCTGTGCACCGTTGCGCCCGTCGTGTTGACCATGCTCGCTGTTGCACGGCTCGGTTCGCCGATTGTTTCACAAGTCGGCATGGTCGGCCCCGTTGCCACGGTCGGCATGGGCTACTTCTTCCTCGGAGAGCCCATCACCACGACCCAATTGATGGGTACGGCACTGGTGATTGTCGGGATTTTTTTGGTGGGAAAAGTGGCGGGGCAAAATAAATCTATTCAAGCAAAGTAAGCAAATAAATGAATTGATTTTTATGATGAGAAGGGTTGAAAGATGGTCAAAAGGGCAAATGACATCGCCGCATTGAGGCTGGGCATAGAATTGCTTAAACGAATCCCTCGCCATCGAAAGATAACCAGTAAGGAATTGTATCAACAACTCAATGGCACGCCTTATGAAAGAAGTAAACGCACCATTGAACGATATTTGATTGCTTTGAGTGAGCATTTTGATATTGAGTGTGATGACAGTTCAAAGCCATATGGTTTTCGTTGGAAAGATCAGGCTGGTGGTTTTAGTTTATTGCAAATGAATGAGTCTGAAGCTTTATTCATGGAGCTGGCAAGGCGACATTTGAGTGCCTTGCTGCCTGCATCTTTACAAAACCACATGCATGGTTTTTTTGAAAATGCACAATCCAGACTACGCCATCATTCAAGCGATACAGCAAATAGCGATTGGCTGAAAAAAGTCATGGTTGTTAATACCTTGCAGCCATTGCTTGTGCCGATGGTGGATGAGAGGGTATTTAAAGCGGTGAGTGACGCGCTTTATCACAACCATTGGTTGAAAGTGACGTTTAACAACGCAAAAGGCGACATTAAAACCAAGCAAGTCAAACCTTTGGGTTTGGCGCAAAAGGACGATGGTCGGCTGTATTTGGTCGTGCGATTTGAAGGACATGAAGGCGCAACACAAAACCGCCAACTTGTGCTAAACCGCATTCAAACAGCACAAGACACAGGCCGCACGTTTACCCCACCTGATGATTTTGATTTACGCAGTTACGACGCACAAGGCGGTTTTGGTTTTGGCCGTGGAACTCGCATTCATCTTGAATTCATCATCAAACAACACGCAGGGCAGCATTTATATGAAAGCCGTTTGTCCGAAGATCAAACCGTTCAAGCAGATGGTGATGACCTCAAAATACAAGCCACTGTTGTTGACAGCATGCGCTTAGACAAGTGGCTATTTAGTTTTGGTGCTGATGTTTGGGGTGTACAGAAGCGAGTCGTTTAGTTTTCACATGTTTATTTCTGTGCGACACAAAATGTCGCAAAATTTGTTTTAATCATGGCTTGAACCACTTAGAAGGATGGCCATGTTCTCTGTCACCACAACGCAGCATCGAGGTAAACAACAGCGCGGGCAACAAGATGCCTTGTTTGATGGCACGCGCACAATCCAATCGCTCAATTATCCCGTCAGATGTAACGTCCATCACGCCAGTGAATTGTTAATTGCAGTGGCTGATGGCGTCTCCGTCAGCCCGTATCCCAATTTAGCCAGTCGATATTGGATGGACATGCTGGCTCCAACTCAGCACGGCCATTCTTTTGACGCGCGTTTGCTTCGTCAAATTCACTCACAAATGTGCAAAAAAATGGCGAGGGGCAATACCTACGGCTCATCCACCACATTGGTTGCGGCGAGCATCAAAAGCAATTTGTGTACCATTCTCAACGTTGGCGACAGCCGCGCCTATCACATCAATACCAAAGGCGACTGGCAGCAGCTCAGTCATGACCACACCGTGCTCAATGAATTCATCGCTTCAGGTCAAGCGCAATCGGGCGAAGATTATGCCGACATTTACAGCGGTTTAGCACATTGTCTGGTGGCGGACGAAGAAGCATTTGATTTTGCCATTGCACGAGCTGAAAAAACGCTGGCTGTCGGCGACTGCATCTTGCTGTGCTCCGATGGCGTGCACGATGTGCTGAGTGCCGAGTTTTTGCAGCAAAGCTTTACAGCGCACTCACCAAGAGAATGCGTAGCGCATTGGCGCAAGCATATCTTGCACATGGGGGCACCTGATAATTTCAGTATTGTGCTGGCTCAACTTAACTCTTTGGCGTAATTAAATCAATGCATTTCAAAATACAGCAAAAGCTAAAAAGGAAAATGATGAGTTGGATAGACGAGTTGACCGAACTGTATGTGAGCATTCGACTGCAAAAAAATAATGAAACAGATGAAGGCAATCAACCCACCCTTGAAATTGCTGTTGTTGAAGTCAAACACGGCATGACAACTGGGTGGTGTTTTTGCTGTGCCATTAAACATACTCATGCCGTTGAGCAATGGACGCACATCGAACGCGCTCAATCTCAACAGCAACTCACCGAGCTTTTAACACGGATAAATGACGCGGTGCTGTACACCTATTGCGGACTAATAGACTGCCTGCCATTGGAACGACTGCTTAAACAATTGAATCTGCCCAAGCTGAATACCAACGCTTTCTTTGGTGATGCCATACAAGAACGTGCACGCCGTCGGTTTGTGCATCATTCTTGTGACTTGCTTTGGGTGGCTCAGCAATTGGGTATTTCGCATGACGATAATCGAATGACGGCCTTACAAGAAGCGCAGTTACTCGCACAGATTGCACCGCAATTACTGCTGATGGACAGAGCGAAAGTGATCGACTGGAGCATGTTTGAGCGCATAGAATTGCAGTGTCTGAGTCAAATACGCGAGACGTACGACATTCATGGATACGTCATCTTTCAAACCAATGCCGATGCCAATGGCTTGGTTGAAAGGGAAAACAATCCTTGTCTAGTGACATCCATCAATTACCGCTGGGTTTGGCAGCACAACGCAATGTCAGACGGTCAAGTTCAAGTCATGAATGCGGTTCAAATGCGTATTGATGCATTGATTGATGCGCGTATCATGGCGAGAAATAACGCAACAGTTGAATCAAAAAGCCGATTCGATGCAAATGGAGTGATTTATTTTGATGTGCAAGGTATCCGCCTTGTTTGGTTGTCTGATGATGAAATGTTTAACTTAATGAAGGAGGGAGATGTCGATGAATGATGACTTAAAAGCAATGACAGACTTATTTGAAAAGCTGTCAATCTATCATTTGGCACAGCAAGAAATGGAAAAAGCGCAGGTCAATGGTTTCAATATATTCACCATTCTGCGCAAGCCAGGGGAGGAAGTGGCATTGCACTCGCGATTTTTAGCTGAGCTGCTCAGCCCCAAAGGAAGCCATGGCAAAGGTGATGTGTTTCAAAAGTTGTTTATCGAGCAGGTCATCAATAACGCAATCGGAACGGAAGAAGACGATTGGCAACGTTCGCCGATAAGCACAGATTCAAATTTTAGCTGTTACTACGAAAATAGCGAGGATGTTGATGGGCGAATTGACCTTGTTTTGCGCCGTAATGATTGTGCGGTTGTCATTGAAAATAAAATTTATGCTTCGGACCAAGAACGTCAGTTGAAAAGGTACTTTGATGCTGCTAAAACATGGGTCGGCGATGAAGCCAAGGTTTATGTGGTTTACCTTAATCTATATGGTGAGGATGTAAGCGATTGGGGGCGTGGTGGACTGGCCAATAAAGATTACGGCATCATTACTTATGAAACAGACATCAAAAACTGGCTTGAGCTGTGTGCGAAAGAGGCATTTGATGTGCCGCACCTGCGTGAAACCATTGTGCAGTACAAACGGCTTGTTGAACGATTAACGGGACAAACATTATCAGCGGAGCATAAAATGGACATTAAAAAACTATTGGAACAAGGCAATAATTTCAAGTTAGCGGTTGAAGTCAGTAGAACCCTTGAAAGCATTCAGTTGGATACGCAAATGGCGATTTGGCGAGAGCTGAAAGAGTCATTGAAGAATAGGGGCTTTACTTTTAACTATGTGGGTAGCACGTTTGAAGAAAATAAACAAAATTCTGCGGAGTTTTTTGAAAAAGAATTCGTAAAAAAATACTATGATTTGAGATATGCCACCAGACATTATGGGCTTGAATGTCATTTGGGCGATTTTCAAAATGAGTTCGGCATTCATTTTTATATTCAGTTAGGTCATCGTCTTTATTTTGGATTTGCAATGTCTAAAGACGAGATTCGTGGAGCGTATGCAATTGATGGGGAAAATGAAGAACTGGTGAATTTAAATAAAATAGTCAATGTTTTGGTCGGAGGAGAGCCCGCAGGTAAGCCTTCTGTGTGGCTGGGCGGGAACATCCAAATACCCAATCGCATGATTGACATGAAAACAATCGATAGGAAAGATTCACATTTTACGGATTTGATTAACCCTGACAAACGCAAAGAATGGATTGAAGAAACAAGCGATCAAATCGTCACATTGATTAAAGACTTCAACAGAAATTGCGGTTCATTGTTAAGTAAATCTAATTTTGAATTTTTTTCTTCAAATGATTCAAACGCGTTACTGAGTAAAACACAACAATAGTTGTGAGCCTTAATCAGCGGGCTGTTATACAATGTTGGTTTGTGCGGTTTGTATCGCGCAGCCCATTTTTTATGGGCAAAACACACATAGAGAATGCCATGACTGACTTAAATTCCCCTAAAATCGGTTTCGTTTCACTCGGTTGCCCGAAGGCGCTGGTTGATTCCGAAGATATTTTGACCAAACTGCGCACAGAAGGCTACGCGATTTCGCCGTCGTATGAAGATGCGGATTTGGTTGTGGTCAATACCTGCGGTTTCATCGATAGCGCGGTGCAAGAGTCGCTGGATGCGATTGGCGAGGCTTTGCATGAGAATGGCAAGGTTGTGGTGACGGGTTGTTTGGGTGCGCGTACGGATGCGAATGGTGAGAACATGGTGCGCGCGATGCATCCTAAAGTGTTGGCAGTGACGGGGCCGCATGCGAGCAATGAGGTGCTGGATGCGGTGCATTTGCATTTGCCGCGCCCGCACGAGCCGTTCATTGATTTGTTACCACCGCAGGGCATTAAATTGACGCCGAAGCATTACGCGTATTTGAAAATTTCTGAAGGCTGTAATCACCGTTGCACATTTTGCATCATTCCATCATTGCGTGGTGATTTGGTGTCGCGTCCGATTGGTGAGGTGCTGAAAGAAGCTGAGAAACTGGTGCAATCAGGCGTGAAAGAGTTGCTTGTGGTGTCGCAGGATACGAGCGCGTATGGCGTCGATGTGAAGTTCCGCACGGGTTTCATCAACGGTCGTCCCGTCAAAACCCACATGCAGGAGTTGGTCGGTGAATTGGCGCAGTTGGGTGCGTGGGTGCGTTTGCATTATGTGTATCCGTATCCGCACGTGGACAATGTGATTGAGTTGATGAATCAAGCCGCGGTCAATGGTCATGGTCGCGTGTTGCCTTACCTTGATGTGCCTTTTCAACATGCCCATCCGCGCGTGTTGAAGGCGATGAAACGCCCTGCAAATGGTGAAAAAGTGCTTGAACGCATCAATGCGTGGCGCAATGCGTGCCCTGATTTGACAATTCGTTCGACGTTTATTGCAGGCTTTCCGAGCGAGACCGAAGAAGAGTTTGAATATTTGTTGGATTTCTTGGATGAAGCACAATTGGATCGCGTCGGTTGTTTCGCTTATTCGCCTGTGGATGGCGCGGTGGCCAATCAAATCGAGGGTGCGTTGCCTGACGAAGTGCGCGAGGAGCGCACAGCGCGATTCATGGAAAAACAGCAAGGCATCAGTACGGCGCGTTTGGCAAAAAAAGTCGGCACGACGCAAACTGTGTTGATCGATGAGGTGGATGAAGATGGGGCCATCGCCCGTTCAATGGCAGATGCGCCAGAGATCGATGGTGTGGTGTACATTGATTACACCGAAACGCCGTTGGAGGTGGGGCAGTTTGTTGATGTGAAGATCCATGCCAGCGATGAATATGATTTGTGGGGTGAGTTGGTTTAAACCCATGGTCGAAAAGCCGTTTTGCACAGTGCAAGCGGCTTTTTTATTGGAGAAAACATTGGAAAAAATGATGGGGTGTGATGTGCGCTTATTCAGTATGGGTTCAAAGTTTGTGTTGTCATCGTTGTTGTCTTTGTGGATGGGTTCGGCTTTTGCTAAGAATCCATACCCAAATGCAGGCGTGTGCGATGGTTTGCCCAAAGTGAATGTAAACACCATTTCAGGCACGTGTCTGGGGGTGGTCGCATCGGATTTGAAAATGCCGCGTGGCGTGTTGCCATTGTCGGATGCTGAAATCTGGGTGACAGAAATGGGTTCATGGGAGAAAAACCATGGTCGCTTGAGCCGCTTGTCTTTGCAGGGCAATGGTCATTTTGTGCGCAGCACGTTGTTGGATGGCCTTGATCGACCGCATGCGATTGTGCAGAGCCGCGATGGTTGGGTGTATGTGGCGGAGGCGGGGCGAATTGTGCGCTTGAATCCAAAAGCGAGCACGGTTGTTGCAGAAACTGTATTAACGGGTTTGCCTGATGATGGCCATCATCCGCTCAAACAAATGTTGTTTGATGCGAATGGTGATGTGTACCTGAGCATGGGGGCGAAAACCGATCATTGTGAAGGCAAAGACAATGCCGCTGTGGGTTTCCCATGTCAAGAAACACGGGGTGAGCGTGCGACGGCAAGCATCTGGAAAATCACGTCGCTCTTGAATCAGCCACGCATCAGTGTGTATGCACGTGGGCTGCGTAACGCGATGGGCATGGCATGGGGCCCAAAGGGGGCGTTGGTCGTCACTGACAATGGTCGGGACAACATCAATCAAGCGGATAAAAAATTGAGTGATGCCATGCTGCCGCACGATGAGTTGAATGTGGTGAAGCCAGGGCGTGATTATGGCTGGCCGTATTGCTATGACAATAACCGTTTGAGCCCAGAATACCGCATGCGGTCAAAGGCTTGTGCGGGTAAGGCCAAGCCTGTTCAACTTTTGCCTGCACACAGCGCACCGTTGGGCATCATGTTGTATCCAAACGATGGCGACATCACGGCGTTGCGAGGTCAATTGTTGATTGCTTTGCATGGTTACCGTGACACAGGGCATCGGGTGATCGCTGTGAATGCAGAAACGATGGCTTCATCACATGAGGTTGTGGGGGCTTGGGCTGCGACGGACAATCAGCCGATGGGTGCACCCGTTGAGCTGCGTGCATCGCCATCGGGTGCGTTGTACATCACGGACGATCGCAATGGGGCTTTGTTGCGTTTGACACGTACGCCACGCTGATGAGGGCTTAAGGTTGATTGGTGCTTCGTCGGTTGAGGCGGGTTCGCATTTGAGTTGGCATTTGGTTACGCCTCGGTCACAACAACCCGCATTAACAGCAACATTAACAGCAACAGGGCATTTCAATGCCCTGTTTATCGTTAAATGCAAGGTAAAACCCTGCTTTGAGTTTGTTACACGTTAAAAATATTGACGTAGGTGCTCAGCGGTCACCACTTGGGCTCGGATCTCGTGCAGGTAATTGATCAGTCCAACAAATTTATCGTATGACCAATAAATGCTTGATGGTTCTGTGTTGTCGATTCGGTGCAACAAAAAAATCAACAAACCACCGTAATTGTGGCAATCATATACAAGTTTTTTGGCCTTGTCTAAGCTCACACCAGGCAGTAAATTAATGATTTTTAATTGTGTTTTGTCGCCTGTTTTTGACTGCAAGCCTTCAATGACCGTTCGACCCATGGCAAAGTAATTTGTGATGATGTTTTGTGTGTCTTGATTGTAACCACCATTGGCATACGCCACAATGTCTGCCGAACCACCCATGCCTTGATTTTCCAATTCCAATTTACAGCTGTTCAGCTCTTTCAGTTGATCTTGATACGATAAAGTTTTCAGGTTGATGTGGTTGTAAGTGTGATTGACCATCACGACGCCGTTGCCATGCATTTCTTTAAGCTGCGTCCATGTACAATAGTCAGCCTTACCGACACGGCTGGGGGCGATGGCGAGGGTGAACTTATACCCGTAACGGCGAAGTTTTGGGTAAATGACGTTGTATTGATCGTTCCAGGCATCGTCCGCCCAAATTAAAATTTTCCCTTGTGATGAATCCATTGTGTCAAACGAATAAAATTGAACGTTCGCAGCCCCCAAAGTGTTGGTGTCGACCCGCACTTGGTAGCTGACGATGGGCATGTCAGTGAAGTTTGCTTTGGTTGCACCTGTTGAAAACACAAAATCTTTCCAGCCCAATAAAAACTCATTGCGCCCTTTGATGAAGCTGCCCGCAGGAATTTTAAAATAGCCATACTGCGTGTTGTCTGCTTTTAGAGAGAAATACACAGTGATGGCATTGATGTTTTCTGGGACGTCAATGTTGAGACTTAACATATAACGTTCACTGATGTTTAAAAAGAAATGGGCGGAGTCGAAAGTCCCCGCAACCCTCCGCGCTGTGACGAAAGTGTTCACCGGCACACGAAGTTGCAAGTAATTGTTTGCATCCACACCGACGGAACCCGTGGTGTTGATATTTGAGAACAGGTTGATGCCTTGAAAGTTGATGAGCTGACTCATGTGAACGCCTCTGGGTATGCGGATTTGGATGAAAATGGGTGGTTTGGTATTGCGATCAAATGAAATACTTGTATTTCATTGGTTTTTTATGTTCCCATACTTCAATTTGGAATGGCTGTATTGGTATACAGTATTGGTTGTATGTTATATTTGTTGTGCTGATGTGTCAAATAAAAAAGCCAACCTTTTGGTTGGCTTCTGTCGATGTGAGTTCTGATGGTTGCGCTGTTGATTTTGGATGTAAGTAATTCGATAGATCTAATCAAAAGCAATCAAGTGGGCCAAAGAAATGTTGAAGGGCGATCCTATTTTTTTGAATTTTGTGAAGGTTGTCTATTTAATGGTCTGCGTGACCTTTATCGCAAATATAGTAAATGCCGTACTAATCCGCTGGTGTGTTTTTTTGTTAATCTTGTGTGTGCTGGATTTTGTGGAACTCAGCTCAAAATCCCCATGTGTTCAAACGCAAAGTAGGGTTTTACTTTGCGTTAACCATCCACACGATAGGTTCATACACCGTGCTGTTTTAACCAGTTGATGCAACGCAACCAACCGTCTTTGGCATCGTCTGTTTGATAGCTGGGGCGGTAATCTGCATGAAAAGCATGTGATGAATTGGGATAAATAACGAATTCGGATTTGCTCGTGCCTTGGCTCAAGGCCTGTTTCATGCGTTCAACGGCCTCAAGGGAAATGCCCGTGTCTTGACCTGCATACAATCCAAGCACGGGCGTTTTTAATATTGAGGCCACTTGGATGGGGTGTGTCGGGTTCATCGGCGACACGTCACCTTCCAGTCGTCCGTACCAAGCCACGCCTGCTTTGACTTGTGGGTTGTGCGCGGAATACAGCCATGTGATGCGTCCACCCCAGCAAAAACCATTGAGACCGAGCCGATTTAAGTCGCCGCCATGTTGTCCCGCCCATTTGACGACGTGATCCAAATCATTCATGACTTCAGCATCTGGGGTTTTGCGAATGATGTGGGTCATCAAATCTGCCATGACGGGGTAGGCGCGTGGATTGCCTTGACGAACGAATAATTCAGGGGCAAGTGCCATATAACCCAATTGTGCAAAACGTCGCGCAACATCGGCGATGTGTTCGTGCACGCCAAAAATCTCAGAAATGACCAGCACGATGGGCAGATTTTGACCATCCAATGGTTGTGCACGGTACATCGGAACGGCCGTGCCATTGATGTTTAATGTGACGGTTTCAGTCAACAAACCATCGCTGGGCGTACTGATGCTCTGGGCGGATACAGGTAAAACTGCTGCGGCAAAGCCCACACCCACCGCGGTTTGAATGAAGTCTCGTCGTGTCACGCCATCGGGGTGTGTGCTGGGCGGGATGAGGCTTTTTACATCATTGAGGGCATCTGACATGTGATTATCCTTGCATGGTGTGCGAATCGCAGATTTAAAATCAACTTTGCACTGATGTGAATGTGGAAATTTGAATGTATATTTTTTAAATGTTTTGAGCGTGGATTCACATCACAATCCATGATCCCCGTGCTCAACCAAAATATTCGATGATTGGACGGATGGTCAATGGGTGCCGTGTGTATGAATGCCGCTGCATAAAAACAGGCCGCGGGTGAGCGGCCTGTTTGAGGTGTTTTTAAAAGTGCTCGTGTCAATTGTAGCATGCGGTTGTTTTTTATTGTATGTGCATGTTTTGAAGCTTAATTTTTGAAGTTCAATGCTTGAAATTCAATGCTTTTTTCAATCGATTGAAGTGAACTTCAATCGGATTTAGGCCTGAATGTAGCGCTTTAAATCAAATTGGTGCAGCCCATCGATCACGGTGTCGGCCAAAGTCAGTACGGCTGGATCGCCAATGCCGATGGCGTACATGCCCGCATCTTTGATGGACTGTAAACCCGCCACGGCATCTTCGACACCGATGCATTCGGTGACGCTGAGGTCGAGTTGCGCCGCACCTTTGAGGAAAATCTCAGGGTCTGGTTTGCCATTGATCACGAATCGCGCATCCACTATGGTGTCGAATAAATCGCTGATGCCCAGCCGTGCCAAAATCGCGGGCGCATTTTTACTGGCGGAGGCCAGACCTGTTTTTAAACCCGCCGCACGAATGGCTTCGAGGGCTTCACGCGCGCCAGGAAGGAGGTCGCTGGCATTCATGTCGGCGATGAGTTCAACATACTCGTCATTTTTGCGTGCGGCTTCGCTTTCTTTTTCAGCTTCGGTGAGCGAAATGCCGCCGTGTTGCAAAATCAAATTGAGTGAATCCATGCGGCCGACGCCTTTGAGTTTCTCGTTGAATTCGTGGTCAATGTCAAATCCCAGTCGCTGCGCGAGTTTTTGCCAAGCGATGAAGTGAAATTTAGCCGTGTCGGTGATGACACCGTCGAGGTCGAAGATGAGGGCTTTAATCATGGTGTCTCTCTTTTTTATTTAAAAATGAAATATTGAATGAAATGATGGGTGGTGCCATCCTCATTCGCGAAGTCTCCAGCACTGTCCTCAATCAAAAGCCAACAGCAAGACAGCAATCATCGGGCTGAACCTTAAAACAATGCATATGGCACACAGGGCTTCAGCCGTGGTTGATGAAAGTGATGTGGTGCGGTTGTTTCCTGTTATGGTTGGGGCATGATGCAGCTTTGCTCAGCCACCACTTCAATCTCCGTGCCCTTGTGCGTGATTTTCAATGAATCGCCTTCAAGCAAGGTGTACACGGTGCGTTCTACCTCAACGCGCACTTGCAACAGCCGCTTTTTGATGCGAACGACGAATTGATAATGGGTCCATTGTGTGGGTAAAAAAGGCGAAAACTTGGCGTGACCGCCAAAACTGCGCATGCCTGCGAAGCCGTACACCACCGACATCCACGAGCCGGCCAACGCCGCGGCATGCACGCCGTGTTGGGTGTTGTGGTGCAAATTGTCCAAGTCCAAACGTGCCGTTTGCATGAAGTAATCGTAGGCTTTTTCGGTGTAACCAACATCGGCGGCCATGATGCTGAAGATGCACGATGACAGTGATGAGTCGTGCGTGGTAATTGCTTCGTAGTAATCGTAATCGCGTTGTTTGTCATCAACAGTAAATTCATGGCTGAGCAGTAACAGGGCAAGCACCACATCGGGCTGCTTGCACACCTGATGGCGATAAATCACCAGCGGGTGGTAATGCAGCAGAAGCGGGTATTTGTCTTTTGGCGCGTTGGCGAAGTCCCAAACAGGCTTGTCAAAAAACGAATCGTCCTGCGCATGTAATCCGCGTTCAGCATCGTATGGCAGCTTCATGTGGGCAGCGGCGTCTTGCCAAATCGCAATCTCTTCACTGGTCAGGCCGATTTTTTCACGAAGGGTTTCCAGTGCCGCGGGGTGGTCTTTTGACAGCCATGCGACGATGTTGACCGCAAATTGCATGTGGTGGCGTGCCATGGCATTGGTAAACAGGTTGTTGTTGACAAGTGCAGTGTACTCGTCAGGCCCTGTGACCGTGTAAATGCCAAATTGGCCATTCGCATCAAATTGACCCAGCGCAGGCCAAATGCGTGCCGTTTCAAAGACCACTTCTGCGCCTTGCTCAAGCAGGAAAGTGAAATCGCCTGTGACATCGGTGTATTGGCGAATCGCATAGGCGATGTCTGCATTGATGTGGTATTGCGCTGTGCCCGCAGGGAAGTACGATGAACATTCTGGGCCTGTGATGGTGCGCCATGGGTAGAGTGCGCCCTTGTCGTGTGCCATTTCTCGGGCGCGGGTGCGGGCAGCATCCAGCGTGCTGGCACGGTATTCGAGCAGTTTGCGGGCAATTTCAGGGCGGGTGTGTAAGAAAAAAGGCAGCACATAAATTTCCGTGTCCCAGAAATAATGGCCATCGTAACCCGCGCCTGTCACGCCTTTGGCAGCGATGTTGGTTTTGCCATCGCGACCCGCCGATTGGAGCAGGTGAAACTCAGAGAAGCGCATGCCTTGTTGTAACGACACATCGCCACCAATTTCAACGTTTGCATTGCGCCAGAAATCGGCTAAATACGTGGTTTGCTCCGCCACCAAACCATCAAAACCAATGGCATGGGCTGCACTCAGAGCGGAGTGTGCGGCATCAACCATCTGTTCTTTTGCCACCGATTGGCTGCTGATGTAAGCGGCAAACTTGACGATGGAGATGGTTTGACCGACTTCGGCAATTTTGTCAAAGACAAAGCGTGCTTGTTGTTCATCGTGGCTGGTCGATGCGGGCGCTGTGGCATGCATGGCGCTGCTGACCACTTCCAAATCGCTGTGGTGGGTGCGGTGTGTAAAGGCTGAAAAATTGTCGATGGATTTAAAGGCAACATGGTTCAAAAGTCCGCCCAAAGAGGCACCGACACGCGGATCATCGCCTGCCTTAACCGTGCGTGGAAGGTTGCTGATGGTGGAAATCAAGGTGATTTCACCCGTGAAATTTAAGGGCGTCACAGCATACCGCACCGCAATGACCGCCATGTGTGAGAAACTCACCAAACGTTCACTGCGCACCCGTACTTGTTGACCGCTTTCGGCCGTCCACACGAACTCACGCGTCAACACCCCTGTTTGGAAATCCATGCGGCGGCTGTATTCGGTGATGTCGCCCTTGTTTGGATTGAATGCCACACCGTCGATTTTAAATGTGATGCCTGTTGCATTTGGAACTCGAACAATGAACTGATTGACCTTAGCGAAGCCATATGCTGATTCGGGGTAAACGATGGGTTCACTCTCGTAAAAGCCATTCATGAACACATCGTTCTGCGCGGTGCCTGCCCATGCATCGCCTTCATCATGTGCACCACGCACGCCAATTTGTCCATTGCCCAGCGTGAACAATGTTTCATGTAAAGCCGCTTGTGAGGGATTGAATTCGGGTTCACTGATGGCCCAAGGCTCGATGGTGATGTGTGGGGCGGATGTGTTGTGTTCAGTTTGATTCATGCTTGCCTTTGGGTTTATATCTCTATTTTTATATGAAAACAATTTATTTTACAATAATGGTGAATTAAACTACGAAAGGCAATTTTCAAAAAGATTCGAGCTAAGCGCTT